>Ga0163144_10022685_pt1 | contig 12428 bp, 10 predicted proteins | sample OliLak19BULKMAT1_FD_123175 | JGI IMG/M metagenome (GOLD analysis project Ga0163144, IMG submission 123175) | Freshwater microbial mat bacterial communities from Lake Vanda, McMurdo Dry Valleys, Antarctica - Oligotrophic Lake LV.19.BULKMAT1 | ecosystem: Environmental > Aquatic > Freshwater >... | reverse complement strand
TTTCATCCGGCCAGTCCTTCGCGTTGCGCGCGGTCTCGATCCACCCGCGGGCGGGCCATTCGCCCATGCCCCAGGGGCGGAAGGGCGCTCGGTCGGCTCGGTCGCGGGATTTCTTCAGGATCGACTCCATGCCAGTTGGATCATCGGCGCGGAAGGCGAGGTTGGCGATCTCGGCGGCATAGGCTCCTTGGAAATCGGTGTCCGCCTCGAAACGCGGCCGCAGGAATGCCGCCGCCTGCGCCGGCTCCATGGTGGAGGCGACGCGCCGGGCGCAGGAGACGGCCTCGGAATCGTTAGGATTCAAATCCATCCGCGAGCGCCACCACGCCACGGCTTCCTCCTTCATGCCGAGTTCGTCCAGGATCTCGCCAATACGGGAGGCGTGATAGAGAGGGTTCGCGCTCTCCTTGGAAGAGGCGTTGATCCACGGAATCGCTTTCCGGATGACGGCCTCGTCCTTGGTTTCGCAGAGGCGGATCCACGTGTCGGGATGGGTGTCGGCGGGGGAAATGGTCAGGAGATGGCGGGCGGCGGCAAGCTGCATCTCGCGGTCGGAGTAGGCAGCGGCTTCGAGCCAGCGGGCGGCAGCTTCGAGATCACGCGGGGCTGCCTTGCAGAGAGTCTGATAATGACCGGCGGAGACCTCTTTCGACTTTCCCCCAAGGTGGTGGCGGAAAACCAGGGCGAGGCGGGCGAGCAGACGCAGACGGTTTTCGGCAGACGGATTTTTCTGAAGGAGTTCCTTGCAAGCCTGGCCCGACTTGCCGCCATCCTCGCGGGTCTGACGCCATAACCGCGCGACCGCGTCGCTCTGATAGTCCCGTTTTGCCTTCTGCCAGTCGCGGTTGCGGTTCTTGTCGGATGGGACGGCGTTCCAAATGCGGTCTTGATAACCGGCGAGCTGGGGAAAGGCGCGGGCGCTTGCGACCACCAACTCGAGATCCTTGCGAAACGCGTCGTCGTCTGTAGCCGAGTTGTAGAGATAGTTGATGATCTCCTCGCTCAATCCATCTTCGGCGGGCGACTTGGCGAGGAACTCGCGTGCCGCGGCACGAGCCTTGACGGTGTCCTTCATTCGGTCCCGATAGACATCAAGGGCGAGCACTCCGCGCAGTTTCGCGGCACCGGAGGCGTTGCCGGCGATTGCCTTCTGAAGCCCCTTCTCGGCACGGCCGAAATCGTCACCGCACCAGGTGACATAGGCGCGCGGAACGTCGTGGCTGGTCACGTCGTGAAGCATGACCTCCTCGCCGAGCGCGAGGGCGAGCGGCGTGTTCTTGGATTCGGCGGCGGCATGGGCGGCGCGGGCGAGGGAAGCGTAACGGTCTTCGCGCCGCGGGAAGGCGACGAGGTAGCGGCGGGCTTCCGCCTCAATCTCGGTGGCGGGCTTTTTCGCGTTGATCATCGCGTCGATCAGACTTCGGTGGATCTCGTCGCTCCCGGGTGTTAGGGCGCTGCGGAACGACTGGATGGCATTCTCGTGCTGGCCAAGCCGGGATTCGAACTGGCCGGCGCGGAAAGCGAGCTGGCGTTTCGAATCGTCATTCAGGAGTGCCTTGCGTCGGACGAGTGTTTTAGCAATCTGCAGGCCTTCGGCCCATTGTTCGGAGCGGCTGGCAGCTTCCATGCCCAGGAAACCGGCACCTGTTAGCACCGGGCCGACCGGCAGCTTTTCAACCATCGTCAGCGCGAGGGCGGTAGCCTCCTTGAACCCCGCCGGGTTGTTGATAGCCATCCAGAGCTTGAGAGCACGGACCGCCTGATCCTGCGGGCCGCCATTACGCCAGATTTCCGCGCACTGGGCGGCGGCGAGCGGGCCGCGGCCGCTGCGCTCGAACGCGGTGGCCATGCGGTCGCGCGCGTTGTTGGCGAGTGGATCGGCGGGGAAGATTACGAGGAACTGGCGGCCGGTGGTGATGACGTCCTCGTGGCGGGCGGTGGCCGCGTAGCCATCCATCAGCTTGAGCGTGACCTCGGCGCGAGGCGGATGATCTGTCTGAGCGCGTGAGAACTTCCCGGCGGTGCGGATGAGGCCGAAAACCTGCTCGTCCTTCGCGTAAAGGTCGATGAGATCGAGCATCAGCTTGGCACCCGTGGGAGATGCCTCGGCGGTTTCCTTGAGGCGGGCCTCAAGCGAGACCGCCTGGTCGGCAGCAGGTGCGGCGGACAACGGCAGCGACAGCAAAACGAACAGGGCGATGTTTTTCAGGAAACTCATTTCAGGGGCGTGCCGTGGGTGGCGGCATGGATACCGCCGAAAAGCCCCGTGGTTTCCAAAAATCCGTCATCGGGCGCTTGTGCGGCCCTTCCGGAAGCCCCCGGACAATGCATCCATCGGAAGCCTTCGCGCAAATCATGATGCGCCCGGGCTGCCCCCTGTAGTGGTGCCGGACAAGCATTTCGACAGCGTCAAAATCTCACGGAAAGACTTCGGTCGCGAAATTCCTACTTACCGGGAGAAGGTTCTGTGAAGCGGATGCTGTGGAAGTGCTCGCCCTCAAGCGGACCGTCGCCCTTCAACTCCAGCAGATCCTCGAGACGGAACACGTCACCAAGACCCAGCTCGCCGCTCGCATGAAAACCAGCCGCGCCTCGCTTGATCGTCTGCTGGATCCCATGAACCCATCGCTCACCTTGCCAGCCTCGGCAAAGCCGCCGCCGCCGCCCTCGGCCGGAAAGTGGAACTGCGCTTCGTGCCGGCGTGACCGGCGTCGCGCGGTAATCTTCGTTCCATGAAGCACCGAAAATTCTTCTCCTTCTACGAGTTCATGCGCACCGACCGCGAAAAAGCCGAGGTCATCCGCAAGGAAGTGCAGATGTGATTGGCATGAGCATCGAACCGGATAAATCCAGTTGATCATCCTGACCAATTTGGCTAAGTTCTTGCCGTCATGCAAGTCACCATTCACGAAGCAAAAACCCAGCTTTCGAGGTTGATAGCGGCGGCGGAGCGCGGTGAAGAAGTCATCATTGCCCGTCGCGACAAACCCGTGGTGAGGCTGAGCCTCATGGAGCAATTCTCCGGAAAGACCCGGATCGGTGGACTCAAAGGGCGGAAATTAAAGATGGGCGCGAAGTTTGACGATCCCGCGCTCAACGCGGAAATCGCCAAAACCTTCAACACCCCATGACCGCCACCACCGTGACAGGCTGGTTGCTGGACACCCACGCGCTGCTGTGGATGCTGCACGGCGACAAGCGCCTTTCCAAAAAGGCCGCCCAAGCCATCGATGGCAAACTTCCGCTCTATCACTCGTCGGCAAGCTTTTGGGAAATCGCGATCAAACTCTCCGGCAAGGGATTCGACTTCGAAATCACTGACGACTGGAACCGGCTTTACCCGGACGAGTTGAAGCGCATCGGCGTGCCGCTGCTATCGCCAAACATCGACGACTGCCGCCTCCTGCAGGAACTCCCCAAGAATCATGGTGATCCCTTTGATCGCATGCTGGTTTGCCAGGCCAAGCGCCTTGGGTTGGGCATTATCTCTGTGGACCCAATCATCGACTCCTATCAAGTCAGCAGGGTGTGGTGATGCCCCCATGGATGTGAAGCCGCAGGGAAATCAACGTCACCCAGCACCCAGGAGGTATTCTCCGACATGCTGGGCGTTTCACTCGGCACGGATATTGTGCAGTTGCGTGGGCTCACTTTTCATGCAAATCACGAACCCATGAAATCGACCTATACAGCAATCACCCAGCAGGACGGCGACTGGTGGGTCGGATGGATCGAGGAGATTCCGGGTGTCAACGCCCAGGAAAAAACCAAGGATGAGCTGATGGTGTCTTTGCGGGAAATCCTCGTGGAGGCGTTGGAGTTCAATCGCGATGAAGCGAGGGCAAGCGCAAACGGCAGTTATACCGAAGAGCTTGTCACCGTATGATCTACGCCCACTGTGAGCGGCGATTTGAAAAGCGCATGAACCGGGCGGTTTGAAATGCGCATGGTGTTAGGAGGCGTCTTCTTCAAGAACTTCACCCAAAAACTCTTCTTCCGCAGAATAGCTTATTGCGCGTTGCACACCGCTTTGGCTGTCTCTGTCCAAGATCCACAAGCACCTCAAAGCCGATGTCGCCAGAACAGCCAAATTCGCTCGCATCATGCTTTTTCACCGGCTCGAACAGCAGGTGGACCATGAGCTGGATGACCTCGCGCGGGGTGAAATGCTCTCCGGCTTCCTCGTTGTTCTCTTCGTTGAACTTGCGGATGAGTTCCTCGAAAACGTAGCCCATGCCGAGATTGGTCAGGCCAGGAAGCTTGCGCCCGTCCGGGGCTATGGCGTCGTGGTGGGAGAGATTGATGTCCGGGGCGACGAATTTCTCGATGACGCCGTGGAGGGCGTCGGCCTCGGCCATCTTGCGGATCTGGTTGCGGAGATCGAACTTGGCGATGATCTCGGCGACGTTCGGGCTGAAGCCGTCGAGGTAGTAGTTGAAGTTGGCTTCGAGCTGGGAGGGATTTCCGAGCAGGCTCTTGAGGGTGAATTTGGAGGTGTTATAAAAGACCTGGCCGGAGGCTTCGCGGAGGCCATCGGGATCGAGCACGGCCATGCCCGCCTCGTCTTTCTGGAATTTCACCCCGGCGAGGACGGCTTCCTTGGTGTCCTCCAGCAGGCAGTCGATCCGGCGGAGGACGAACATCGGCAGGATGACATCGCGGTATTTCCCCCGGACGAAGACATCGCGCAGGCAGTCGTCAGCGATGGACCAGATGAAGGAGACGATGCGGTTGTGGGTGGAGTGGTCCATTTAGGGGCGGTGAAGCCTCAAATCTTTCAATCCGAGAGTATTATGGAAGGGGAAATTTTCACTTTCCAGAGTGTAAGCCACTGCCATGGAGTTTCTGATTCCAAGCGGCGAGCCCTCAGCTCCCGAAAATTCGTAATCAAATCACCCGTAGGGATGAACCTTTTTTCCTCGCGTGACCTCACCGCTGCCGTGCTCAATAACGGGCGTCACCGAATCCGTAGAAGTGATTCTCCTGAAAGCTCCCATCCATCATGAACCCCATTCTCCTCCTGCTCGCCCTCGTGAGCCCCATTTTCGCGCAGAGCCTCACTCCCGGCGAACTCCGCTGCGAGTATCACGCCGCGCCCTTGGCCATCGGCACCACCACGCCCCGGTTCTCATGGAAACTGACTTGCGGCGATCCGCTGGCGCGCAATCTCCATCAGACCGCTTACGAGATCCAGGTGGCCCGGGAGGCGGACGGCTTCGAAGGCAAGCCGCTCTGGAGTTCGGGAAAAATCCCATCCGCGGCCACCGATCAGATCGATTACAAGGGCAGCGCCCTATCCTCGCGGGACCGCGCCTCGTGGCGTGTCCGGGTATGGGGAAGCGGCGAGGAGGCCTCGCCATGGAGTGAGCCCGCGTCCTTCGGCGTCGGCCTGCTCAAGCAGGAGGATTGGAGCGCGCTTTGGATCAGCTCCAAGGACAACCACTCGTTCACGACCACGGAAAATGTCCAGAATTTCATCGGCGATCCCAAGCGCGGCAAACTCGTTGTCACGCCGGCGAAATATTTTCGCAAGGAGTTCGAGGCTCCGTCCGTCGCAAGGGCCACCCTCCATGCCACGGCTCTGGGTGTCTATGCGCTGGAACTGAACGGGCAACGCGTTTCCGATGAGCGGCTCGCCCCTGGCTGGACGTCCTACAAAAACCGCATCCACTCGCAGACCTACGATGTCACGAAGCTGGTGCGTGAGGGAAAGAACGCGATTGGCGCGACACTCGCCGACGGCTGGTATGCGGGCTACGTCGCCTACGGACTGCTAACGGACCAGGAAGGTCTCGTCCCCGGGATCAACGGACGATATTGCTATGGAATCTCACCTGCGGTTAGAATCCAGCTTGAACTCGAAATGACCGATGGCACCACGCGGACCATCATCACCGATCCGTCCTGGAAAACCTCGATGGGTCCCATCACCGAAAGCGACATCCTGATGGGCGAATCCTACGATGCCCGCAAGGAACTTACCGGCTGGACCATGCCGGGATACGATGAGTCGAAATGGGAGGCCGCCGTTTGCAAGACCGGCAGCGACGCGAAGGTCGAGCCCCACCCGGGAGTTCCCGTCCGTCCGATCGAGGAAATGCCAGCCAAGACCGTGCGCGAGCAGAAGCCGGGTGCCTTCATATTCGACCTCGGTCAAAACATTTCCGGTGTCATCCGCCTCAAGGTGAAGGGCAAGTCCGGCGTCAAGGTCACCATCCGTTATGCCGAGATCCTTCATCAGGACGGACGCCTGAGCACCGAGAACCTGCGCTGTGCCCGCGCGGTGGACACCTACATCCTCAAAGGAGATCCCGCCGGAGAAACCTGGACACCGGAGTTCACCTATCATGGGTTCCAATACGTCGAACTCACCGGATTTCCCGGCACTCCCGCCCTCGATGCGGTGACCGGCATCGTCATCCACTCAGACACCCCGCTCCACGGCAGTTTCGAATGCTCGGACCCGATGCTCAACCAGCTCTATCAGAACATGGTCTGGACGCAGCGCGCGAACTTCTTCGAGATGCCCACCGACTGCCCGCAACGCGACGAGCGCATGGGCTGGACCGGCGACGCGCAGATCTACGTCAGGGCTGCGACCTTCAATGCGGACATTGCCTCTTTCTATACCAAATGGCTGCGCGATCTCAACGACGACGCATGGGACTACGGTGCCTATGCCGCGTATGCGCCGCGTCCCGTCGCCCGACCTAACGAGCACCACGCGGCGGGATGGATGGACGCCGGAGTGATCTGCCCGTGGACGATTTGGCAGGTCTATGGCGACACCCGCGCGATTTCCGAGCACTGGCGGAAGATGAACGATTTCATGGACTGGCGCGCCAAGCGAGATCCCGAGCTGGACGGAGCCGTCGATGACTGCGGCTTCGGAGACTGGCTGTCAGTCGGCAAGGTGAAGACGCCCATCCCTTTCATCGACCTTGCCTATCATGCCTACGACGCGCAGCTCATGTCGGAAATGGCCACGGCGATCGGCGAAAAAAAGGATGCTGGAAAATACAAGGCACTGGCCAAGAGGGTGAAAGCCGCGTTTCAAAAGAACTACCTTCGGCCCGGTTCGAAACTCACCATCCACAACCAGACGGCCTATGCCATGGCGTTGTTTTTCGATCTCATCCCGGCTGACCAGCGTGCCGCCGCATCCGCGCATCTTGCGGATCTGGTGCGCACGAACGGCAACAAGATGACCACCGGTTTCCTCGGCACCCGTCCGTTGCTGCCCGCACTATCAGCCAGCGGCCATCATGATCTGGCAGGAATTCTCATGCAGCAGCACGAATACCCGAGCTGGGGCTACGAGGTGGACAACGGCGCCACCACGATTTGGGAAAGATGGAATTCCTACATCAAGGGCCAGGGCGTTCACGAGCCCAGCATGAACTCGTTTTCCCACTATGCTTTTGGTGCCGTCTGCGAATGGATGTTCTCCGATCTTGCAGGGATCGACCGCGCGGCTCCGGGATTTGACCGGGTAAAAATCGCACCCCGCCCGACAGGCACCATCACCCATGCCGCCGCTTCGATGGAAACCCGTCATGGGAAACTCGCTTGTTCGTGGAAAATCGAGGGCACCAAGTTTGTAGCGGATGTCACAGTGCCACCTAACACCACCGCCGATGTCACGCTGCCCGTTAGCGGCGAGATCTTGGAGGGGGATTCACCGGCGTCCGGCCGGCCCGGCATTCACTCGGTCAAGGGCAACCAGCTCACGCTCGGCTCGGGAACCTATCACTTCAGCGCACTGCTTTGAGTTTCATGAGGCGACTGATCACCTTGTTTGTCCTCGGCTGGGTTTCGCTGGCTCTGGGCGCTCCTGTCCCTCTGAAATTCGAGAGGTTTGACGGCACTTCGGCGTCTTTCCGAGAAAGCGATGGTGCCGTTGAGATCAGTGGCCCGATGTCTGTCCGGGCGATTCCCGCGACACCGGCCAATACTAACAACGAGGTCCTCGAGTTCGAGTATTTCTGCATCGGCGGCGTTCCGGCCTTCCACGTCCTGCCGGGACCACCGTTCGAAGCCAGGAGCGCCCGCAAGCTCCCGGCGCTGGGCCATAGCGAGGCATGGACGAGCTACACCGCTAGAATCGCCCCGGACGGAAATGCCCTGCCGGACGGTTGGAAGGATCTCCGCCTTGACCTCCCCTTGCCTGCCGGCCGGGTCTTGCAGATTCGGAATGCCATCCTGCGCCCTGAACGCAAGGGCGAGTTTGATGCCGCCGTCTCCAGAACAGCTTCGGCATCCACAAAGGAGGAACTGGAGAACTATCTATCAACCGATTTTCCCACGGCGGTCAGCAAGGTTTCGGTGGGTGAGAGCTTGATCCGAATCGAGGGAAATGTCCGCAAGGAACCGGGTCCGTTTTTTCTGGCAGATATCCCGATGGATCTCGTCCTGAACGACGAGCGGAGCTGGGAAACGCTGGTGAAAGTCACTCCCGATGACAATGGGGCCTTCAAGATCGATGTCCCGCGCAAGAGCCAGCGCAACGGCCTGGTTTATGACCGGCTGACCTCCCGCTGGCAACTCGTCCGCCAGGGCACTCCCGGAATCGAGCCGATTTCCCATGCGCGCTATGCCGGATGGGTCCATTGCCGTTCGCCCGATCTCCCACCTGCAAAGCCGGCAAACAAGAAGGGCCTCGGTGGCTGGTCACCCAATCGTCTGCCCGGAGAACTGGCAGACCTCGGAATTTCCGCCGTCACGGTCAATCTGAACGTCCATCCATACATTTCTAACAAACCCGCGGAAGGTGCCGTTCCCGTCCAATGGCAAGGCCGGACCTACTATGTTCATGAAGACCGGTTGGCGGGCATGGACAAGGCATTCCTTGAGGCGCGGAAGCGCGGAGCGATGGTCTCCGTCATTCTACTCATCGGCAATCCCGCCAAGTCATCCGACCCGACCATCAAGATCCTGGGACACCCGGACGCCCGCAAGGAAGGAACCTATGCCATGCCTAACATAACTTCGGAAGAAGGCATCGGCCTCTATGGTGCCATTCTCAATTACATGGCCGAACGCTGGTCCCGTCCTGATGGGAAATTTGGCAGGGTTCACCACTGGATCATCCACAACGAGGTGGATGCCGGCTGGGTCTGGACCAATGCCGGTGACAAGCCGGACATCGTTTTCATGGATCTCTATCAGCGATCGATGCGGCTGACAGATCTCATCGCCCGCCAATACGATCCGAATGCCCGCGCTTTCATCACCCTCACCCATCACTGGGCGGATGCCGGATCGGCGAAATGGTATGGATCCAGGCGGATGATTGAATTGCTGTTGGACTTCTGCAAGGCGGAGGGCGATTTCCCCTGGGCGCTCGCCTATCATCCCTATCCGCAGAACCTGTTCAATCCCCGCGCCTGGGAGGATGAACAGGCCACGTTTTCCTTCGATACCAAAAAGATCACGCCGAAGAATCTTGAGGTTCTCGATGCCTACATGAAGCAGCCCGCATTGCTCTATCAAGGTGAGGTCAGGCCCGTCCATCTGTCGGAGAACGGCTTCAATTCGAAGGACTATTCCCCGAAATCACTCGAGGACCAGGCCGCCGGAATGGCGCTCGCATGGAAGAAAATGGCCAAGCTCTCGTCGATCCAATCGTGGCAATACCACAACTGGATCGACAATCGTAGCGAAGGGGGACTCAAGATCGGCCTCCGGAAATTTCCCGATGACAAGGATGATCCGCTCGGCAAGAAACCGATCTGGTTTCTCTATCAGGCTCTGGGAACACCGCGCGAGGATGCGGTCGCTGCGCCGTATTTGAAAACCCTCGGAATCCGCTCGTGGGACGAAATCATCCACAAGGGAACGATCCGGTGATCCCCGGTGCGGAGCGGAGAGTCACTCAGGTTTGCCGAAGAAACGGAGTCCAAGCTTCAGCTTGTCTTCCCGGTGTAGCAATGAAGACAAGCACGTCGTTAACACCGTTTTCAAAGAATGAGCCTCGGAGCAAGATGCTCCGACGACGGTCTGGAGCGAGACGCTCCAGCCACGATTCGCGATTGATCATGTGCCATTCGTCCTTGCTCCTTATTTCCGGCGTCGGTCGCAGGATCCGGGAATGAGAATGGGGCGTTCACTGCAATTTCCGAATCGTTCTCATTCGGCAGATGCAAGTTTCTTGCATTTTCGATCAACCGACGGCAGGTTCCCGCCGTGCGAGGTTCACCTGTCCTGAGATTCATCCTTCTCGCCATTGCCCTGGCGGCGACGGCGGTGGGATTGCAGCGCGTGACATCGGCACGGATTGCCAGTGATTCACCTCCGGCAATCATCGGGAAAGCGCCGGCAAGATCAGGAATAACGATCCCATTTCGCCTGATGCTCTCGGCATCTGCCGCCGCGGTCGAAATCGATACAGGCAAAGTGATCCACCCGGACTTGAGCGAAATGCCAATTTCCGGCGTGCTTGAATTGGATGCTGAAAATCCTCATGTCGGGCTTGTCGTGCGGTGGAAAGTGCCCTCCGCAGCGGGCGAGCACCGGTTCGCCAAGCTGACGCTGGAGCCTCCGGGACAGGAAACCGTGGTTCATGTGTTCGACGCGGATGGCGACATCGACGATTTCCTGGAACTCCCCTTCCCTGCGGTCCAATGAGCGATACCCATCACGATTGCTGCGCCCATCACGGTCATCATCACGAGCTGGTGATCGGGAATCTGACGGTCCGCTACCGGCGGGTGCTGGCGCTCGACAACATTTCCATGGCCACCTCGTGTGGCAATCGTGTCGCGCTGATAGGTCCTAACGGCGCGGGTAAAAGCACGCTGCTCAAGGCCATCGCCGGGCTCGTCCCCCGTGACGCCGGAACGATACTCTGGCGTGGCACCGCCGTGAAAAAGTGGTCGCGGGAATTTGCTTACCTGCCGCAGCGCGAGGAAGTCGATTGGGCATTTCCGATCACCGTTCGCGGGCTGGTGGAAATGGGCCGCTACCCTCAAACCGGCTGGTGGCGGAAGTTTTCTGACGCTGACACGGCGGCCGTGGACCGGGCGCTTGAGTCGCTGGGTCTTGCCAGCCTGCAACATCGCCAGATCCGCGAACTTTCCGGGGGTCAACAGCAACGGGCATTCCTCGCCCGGGCTTTGGCGCAAGAGGCGCACGTCCTTCTTCTGGATGAACCTTTCACCGGTCTGGACCGCAATGCCTCGCAACTTCTCGGTGACCTGCTGGAACAACTCGCGCACGAGGGACGGCTGGTGATCGCCTCGCATCATGATTTGAACACGGTGACCAAGCTCTTCGACGAGGCGCTGGTGCTGGCGACCGGCCCGCTTGCCTTCGGGCCAGTGGAGGAAATCCTGACTCCCAAGCTGATAGAGCGGACCTTCGCGAACACCTGAAAAGACAAGGAATCCATATTTCAGAATATCAACCACAGATGAACAGGATATACACAAATGGAAGAATGATTCAGACGTGGATCTTCAGCAATCCACACTTGGTCACTCCATCTCATCTGCGTCCATCCTGTGCATCCGCGGTCGAAGAAATCCAAAGTTGGATGCCTGCCTGACACCACCATGGACCTCGACATCCTCACCAATCCGTTCTATCAGCGTGCGCTGGCGGCCGCCGGATTCATTGGTTTTGCCAATGGTTTCTTCAGCGGATTCGTGGTCCTGCGCCGCAACGCCTTGTCGGTCTCCGCGCTATCGCACACGATGTTGCCGGGCATCGCGCTCGGGATTTTCCTCACCGGCGCACTGACCCAGTGGAACGCGTTTCTCGGAGCAATGTTCGCGGCGCTGCTGGTCGGTCTCGGTTCGGTGGCAGTGGCTCGTGGCAACCGGGTCGGCCAGGGAACCGCGCTGGCGGTGCTCTACACGGCGGCCTTTGCGGCAGGCATCGCGCTGTTGCCGAAACTCGACACGCGGCAGGAGTTGGAGCACTGGCTGTTCGGCGACATCATTGCGGTGGGCAACACGGATATCTGGATCGCCTTCGGAATCGGTGCATTCACCCTGCTGATCACCAATCTCCTGATGCGCCCCATCTTGCTGACGTTGTTCGAACCGAACGTCGCGGCGGCGCAGGGTGTGCCAGTGCGTTCCATCCAGTATCTCATTTTCGGACTGCTGGTATTGGCTCTCGTTTCCTCACTCCAAGCGGTGGGATGCGTCCTGTCCGTGGGGCTGCTAGTGACTCCGGCGGCGACGGTTTCCTTGCTAACGGACCGCACGTCAGCCCTCTTTTGGGGCGGCGGACTCATCGGTGGAATTGGTTCCTTGGTCGCAGTGCTGCTTTCCGGAAAATTCGGCATCGCCCCTGGCCCCGCGATTGTGATGGTGCTGGGGATTCTTTTTCTCGCCGCCTATCTCTTCAGCCCGAAATACGGGCTGCTGACGCAAAAAAGAAGGTGAAGCGGGGCAACCATGGACTGCGGTGGGAAGCGAAAG
>Ga0163144_10022683_pt1 | contig 12428 bp, 8 predicted proteins | sample OliLak19BULKMAT1_FD_123175 | JGI IMG/M metagenome (GOLD analysis project Ga0163144, IMG submission 123175) | Freshwater microbial mat bacterial communities from Lake Vanda, McMurdo Dry Valleys, Antarctica - Oligotrophic Lake LV.19.BULKMAT1 | ecosystem: Environmental > Aquatic > Freshwater > Lake... | reverse complement strand
TTGGACGAGGTTGACCGAGGCGGACTCCACCAAGGGGTCCGGCGGCATGTCATTCAACATCGCCTCCATGATGAGGGCCGACTCGCGATACCGCTTCATGCCTTGATAGGCCGTGGCCAGGCGCAGACGCAGGGCCGAGTTAAAGTTCGCGATCTTCTGGAAATTCTCGATCTCCCGCTTCACTTTGGCGATCATCTGGCCGTAGAGAAATTTGGCATAAGGATCGCCGGCCGGATTGGCCTCGGCCGCCTGCCGCTTGGATTCGAGATCGGCCAGCCTGGCTTGTTGATGCTTAAGCAGCCGGTCGGCACTCCAGATGCGCTGGAGACTGACGATGGCCTTGCGCAGCTCTTTTTTTTCCAGATACCGCGAACCAAGTTCGAGGGTGAGGGTCTGAAAGGTGACGAGTTGAAGGAGGTCACCCATGCGCGGGAATTCCGCCATGACCAGCTCCATCGCCTTGTCGTTCTCATCGGCCTCGAGCAGGGAATAAAGTTCCAGCACGGTGGCCCGACCACGGTTCACCGGTACCAGACCCGCCTTGATCCCGGCATAGTACGCGGCGGCCTCCTTGTATTTTTCGTCCAACAGGAGACAGGTTCCAATCAACAAGCGGGCCTCGGGAAGCTTCTGAATGGCGGGAAACTGCTTCACGTAGTTCGGGTTGCGATCAGAGCCCGCCGGGAACAGCGTGAGGAATTCCTCCAGCGTCTTCAGCGCCGTCGGGTAGTCCTTGTCATTCATCTCGCAAACGCCCTTCCAGAAAACTAACTCCTGTTTTTGCGGCTGATCGAGCGGCGGCGTGGTATTCAGGGCGTCATTGATTGCCGGCAGGGCTTCATCGAGTTTCTGCATCTGCACAAAACACATCGCCAGCGGAAACCGCATCCCCCGCACCGCCGCCTGCGCCTCATTGGATTTTCCATAATCGGCCATGAATTTCTGATACAGGGCCGCCGCTTCGGCGTATTTGCCCTGCGTGTAAAGCGAGCGCGCATTGACGGAAAGTTCATCGGCCGTCATGTTCATGTCGCTGGCCGAAACTGTCGCCGGCGAGCTCGTTCTTGGGGCCGCAGGTTGGGAGGGAGGCGTCTGCGCCAAGGCTGATCCAGCAAGAACTCCTGCCAGCATCACAATCCCGATTGGTGTCCCGAACCGATACATCTCAAAGACCTTCTCTACTTGGAATTTACGGAAGCTGTGTGTGACAATTTCGACATATTTCCATGATAAAGCAAAAATTGCGCCATCATTACGACTTGGGGGCGATTGAAACAAAGATTCTGGCATTTCTGCGCGAAGGAGAAGGCTTATTTGACGACCTCATCCTCGAACTCCACGCCTGCCAGCGGACAGCCTGCCCACCTTATGGCGCATTTTGCGCATCCCTCCCCGCGCCGTCCTCCTGGAGGCAAATTCCCGCCATTCCGCTCAGGGCCTTTCGCCAGACCGCCATCCGCGCCTTTTCGGAAGCGGAAACCACTCGCACCTTCCGCACCAGCGGAACTTCCGGGGAAGGCTACGGGGAACACCATTTCCGGACGCTTGAACTTTACCATACCGCCGCGCTTGGGGGATGGAGCAGAGCCGGACTGCCGGAGGCCCAAGTTTTCTGCCTCCTGCCCACCCCGGAGGACGCCCCCCGTTCCTCTCTTTCCTGCATGGCCGGGTGGCTCGCCCCTGGCGAAAACTTTTTTATCGGACATTGGGAAAACCTTGAAGCTGCCCTCGCCTCTGCCTCCGGGCCGTCGGTTCTTTTCGGCACCGCCCTGGCTTTTCTCGATTTTTTTGAATGGCTCGGCGACCGCACTCTCACCCTCCCCGCCGGCAGCCTCGCGGTGGAAACCGGCGGCTACAAAGGCACCCGCCGCGATCTCCCCAAGGCCGATCTTTACGCGCTCTTTCAAAAAAAAATCGGCCTGCCTCCCGCATGTGTCTGGAACGAATACGGCATGACCGAACTCAGTTCGCAATTTTACACCCAAGGACTGGGAAATCCCCACCGCGGAGCCCCTTGGGTCCGGACCATGGTTATTGATCCGTCCACAGAACGCGAAGTCGCGGATGGCGGCACCGGCGTGTTGCGCATCTTCGATCTGGCTAACACCGGTTCCTGTTGCGCCATCCAAACCCGCGACCTCGCCATCCGTCGCGGGGAAAACTTTGAACTTCTCGGCCGCGATCCCGCCGCCCTGCCCCGCGGCTGCTCGCGCTCGGCGGACGAAATGCTAAGCTGATTTTATCGGCCAGGCCGCCACGTCCACTCCGGGCGAAAAATGCATGTGATCAGGACTCCGTCCGGGATCAGCAAATCCATCTTCCCCCGCGGGCAAGAAACTCCAGGCCTTCACCCTCGCCGGGGCAAACTGGTAAGGCGCGTGATGCACCCGCCCGGAGTGGATGCGCCCTCCCCGGTTAGTCGAGAAAAGCACGTAACGTTCCAACAGAAAAAACTCTAATGTACCCGGCACCGCTTCGACGGCAGGACCATCCATTGCGTAATCATAAACGGCGACTTCGGCGTGGCGGCGGGATTGATACTCCATTCCCCCATCGCGCACGGCAGCCTGTATGGCGGCGTGAACATAATTGAGATGAAAAAACCTCCGCGCGATTTCCACGGCAACGGGCTGGTTGCAAGCCAGCGAGTAAAACCATACGCCCGGCGTGCCGGTCTCGTCATAAACATAGGTGCGCACGTTTAACTCCAGAAAATCCGAGAGCCACGGCACGCAGGGCAGCCCTACCGGATGCACCCGCCGCATGAGAAACGGCACGACGCCCAGCCAGGCCTGACCCTCGAAGACATCCACCCGCAGTCCCGGCGGCAGGGTTTTCTGGATGTCGGCGGCATCCCAAGCCCAGTGAAGGAAAAGCAGATTTTCCCAACGCATACGAAGAGCGGGCCGGCCCGCCGGACGTTCCCGGCAGGCCAGTTGGGCTTTCAAGGTAGGCAGGTCGTTTTGCACAGCGGGAAGCAGAATCTCACAGAAGCAAACGAAGGAAACAAAGTTTCGGATTTCTTTGTTCCCTTTGTTCCCTTCTGTAAATGCCTCTTTTTTCTTCCCTCGGTACCCTTCATGCTCTTGATGGTAACTCATGTCCACTCGCTCACAGGATCTCTTTCATGCCGCCAAACAATTTATCCCCGGCGGCGTCAATTCGCCCGTCCGCGCTTTTCGCGGCGTGGGCGGCGAGCCGTTTTTTGTCTCCTCGGCCCGCGGATCGCGCCTCACCACCGTGGATGGCCGCCAACTCATTGACTACGTTGGCACGTGGGGACCCGCCATTCTCGGACACGCCCCCGACGTCGTGGTGGCCGCCGTTTGCGGCACGGCCTCCAACGGCCTGAGCTTCGGCATTCCCAATCCGCTCGAAGTCGAGATGGCCCGCACGATCTGCGAACTCGTTCCCTCCGTGCAAAAAGTCCGCATGGTCAACAGCGGCACCGAGGCCACCATGAGCTGCGTGCGGCTGGCGCGGGGCTTCACCGGACGCGACAAAATTTTGAAATTTGAAGGCTGCTATCACGGCCACGTGGATTCCCTGCTGGTGAAAGCCGGCAGCGGCGCCCTCACCCACGGCCAGCCCGACAGCGCCGGCGTGCCTGCCGCGCTGGCCAGCCTCACCATCACCGTTCCTTTCAACGACATCGAATCCGTGCGCCGCGCCTTCGCCGCCAATCCCGGCGAAATCGCCGCCCTCATCCTCGAACCCGTTCCGGCCAACGCCGGGCTTTATTTGCCCGAACCCGGATTCTTGGAAGAACTCCGCACCCTCTGCGACCGCGAGGGAACGCTCCTCATTTTCGACGAAGTTATGACCGGCTTCCGCCTCGCTCCCGGCGGCGCGCAGGAAATCTACGGCATCACCCCGGACCTCACCGCCATGGGCAAAGTCATCGGCGGAGGCCTCCCCGTCGGAGCCTTCGGCGGACGCGCCGAAATCATGGACCACCTCTCGCCCGAGGGCCCGGTTTACCAAGCGGGGACGCTTTCGGGCAATCCCGTCGCCATGGCGGCGGGGCTGGCCCAGTTGCGCGAACTTATCCAACGCGGCGGCTGGTCGCGTTTGGAAGAAGTGGGCGCGGAATTCGAAGAGCACATCCGCGCCGCCATCGCCGGAAAACCGCTCACCTTCCACCGCATCGGCTCGATGTTCTGCCTTTACTTCTGCGAAGGCCCGGTGCGCAGTCTGGCCGACGCCCAGCGCAGCAACCGCACCGCCTTCGCAAAGTATTTCCACGCCTGCCTGGAGGGCGGCGTCTATTTCGCACCCTCGCAATACGAAGCTGGCTTCCTTTCCCTCGCCCACACCAGCGAAGACATCGCCGAAACCGCCCGCGTGGCGGTGGCCGCGTTAAAAGTCGCCGAATGGTGAGAATGCAAAAACGCCTGACAAAAAATTTATGCGGGTTTAGCCTTGCGATGAAGTGGAAGAATCCGAAAACAACACAGACTTGGTGGAACTCATTCGTAGAATCGGAATGGGAGATCACGCCGGGTTTGAGGAATTTTACCACCGCTCCGCCGGGCTGATCTACTCTACGGCGCTGCGCGTGCTTGGCAGCGCTAGCGATGCGGAGGATGTGGCGCAGGATGTTTTTTTCCTGCTCTGGGAAAAGGCCCCCATGTACGATCCTTCCCGCGGCAAACCGCTCACCTGGATCATGACCATGACCCGCAACAAGGCGATTGACCGGCTGCGTTCGCTGCATCGCAGGTCCCGCCTGCAGGACGAGGTGAAACTGGAGAGCGGCAGTGAGGAGCCTCTGACCGAACGCGAACCCTTCGAGGATTTGGATCATGCGGAGAAGGGACGCCTCGTCCGCAGCGCCGTCCTCAAGCTCAACAAACAGCAGCGCGAGGCGATCGAGATGGTTTATTTTAACGGCCTGACCCAGCAGGAAATCGCCTCCCGCCTGCGTGAACCCATTGGCACGGTCAAGGCCCGTATCCGCCGCGGTATGCTGCAGTTGAAAAAAATGATTGGTTCCAGTCTGTGAGCCGGCACATTCTGCCCGCTCGACAAGCGGCGTCGCTTCCCCTAGCCGTATCGCCGTGAATCATCGGGTGCGCACGCGCGCAAAGTTTTTCTTCGAGGGAGGACAAAAGTTTTTCCTCAAGGGTGTCACGTACGGCACCTTCAAGCCGGACGCGCAGAATTTCTATGTCGGTCCGCCGGAAAAGGCCGCGCGCGATCTGGCCATGATGCACCAGGTCGGGTTCAACGCCGTCCGCATTTATCACGCTCCGCCAAAGTGGTTCCTCGATCTCGCGGCGGAGAACGGCATCCGCGTCATGGTCACGCTCTGGTGGGGACAGAACGTGGATTTCCTCGATTCCGCCAAACGCCGACGGGAGATTTTCGACAAGGTACACTTCGATGTGAAGTCAAACGCCGGGCACTCGGCGCTGATGGGCTACCTCGTGGCCAATGAGATCTCCAGCACGATGGTGCGCTGGTATGGCGTGCGCCGCGTCACGGAGTTCGTCGAGAACATGATCAACCTCGGACGCGATGCCGATGACGACGTGCTTTTTTCCTACGCCAGTTATCCACCCACGGAATACCTGCTGCCGTCGAACATGGATTTCTACACGTTCAACGTCTATCTGCACCGGCAGGAGGACTTTGACCGCTACCTCGCACGCTTGCAAAATCTGGCCGAGGACCGTCCGCTCATCATGGGTGAGTTCGGCATGGACACCCTGCGCCACCCCGAGGAGGAGCAGGCCGAAATGCTCAAATGGCACGTCGAGAGCGTGGTACGCGGCGGCCTGGCCGGCACGTTCATTTACACGTGGACGGACGAATGGTGGTGCAACGGCGTGGACATCACCGACTGGGCATTTGGCCTGACCACGATTGATCGTCAGCCGAAAAAAGCCTACCACACGATCGAGGGCCTCTTCGCCGATGATCAGCCCATGATCCGCAAGGTCGCGCTCGCGCGCTATCCGAAAGTCTCCATCGTTGTTTGCTCCTACAACGGCGGGAAAACCCTCGACCGTTGCCTCGAATCCCTCAAGCACGTGGATTACCCCGACTACGAGGTCATTCTTGTGGACGACGGCTCGAAGGACAACACGCCGGAGATCGCGGCAAAACATCCGTGGATCGTCAACATCCGCCAGGAAAACAAGGGACTCAGTTTTGCGCGCAATGTCGGAGGCTACGCGGCCAAGGGCGAGGTCATTGCCTATACGGACAGTGATTGCATGGCCGATCCCGACTGGTTGTATTTTCTCGTCGGCACGCTCATCAGCGGAGACTACGCCGGCGTCGGCGGGCCGAATATTTCGCCCCCGGCGGAGAACTGGATCCAGGCCTGCGTTTCCGCAGCCCCCGGCGGACCCAGCCACGTCCTGCTCACCGACGTGGTGGCTGAACACATCCCCGGTTGCAACATGGCGTTTTTCAAATGGGCCTTCGAGAAAGTCGGCGGCTTCGATCCCGAATACCGCAAGGCCGGCGACGATGTGGACTTCTGCTGGCGGCTCCAGCAGGAGGGACAGATTATTGCCTTCAGTCCCTCGGCCATCGTCTGGCATTACCGCCGTTTCACGCTTGGTGCCTTCCGCAAACAACAGGAAGGCTACGGCGAGGCGGAATCGCTTCTGCGTTTCAAACACCTCGTCTTTTTCGGTCCCACCGGCACGGCAAAATGGAAGGGCCAGATTTACGGAGCCCCGCGTTTCACCTGGCTGGTCAACCGTCCCATCATTTATCACGGTGTCTTCGGGGAGGGGCTTTTCCAATCCATCTATCCCACCCCGCAATCCGACATTGCCGCTTATCTGAGCAGCATTGAATGGGTCGTGCTGACCGCCTTTGTCTTCGCGCTTTCCATTCCATTGCCGGTCCTTCGCATTGTGCCTTATCTGATGTTCGGCGGCACGTTTCTGGTCGCTCTTTCGTTCATGATGCACGCCAAGCTCGAGCGCAGACATGACACCATTCGCGCCCGCCTGCTTGTCGCCTGTCTGGCCCTGGCGCAGCCGCTCGTACGCGGCTGGGCCCGCTATTTCACCTGGCTGAAATTCAAGCGCACCCCGCCCGCCGTCATCGCCACGCATGAGGAGAATTTCACCCTCCAGCGCGGCAGCATTTCCCGGCTGAATTTCTGGACGGAAAACGGCCAGGGCCGCGAGCGCCTGTTGCCCGAAATTATTCAGGCACTCGAAACCGAAGGCTGGAATTACTCGACAGATACCGGTTGGAAAAGCTGGGACGTCCAGATTTTCGGCAGCTTCTGGTGGGGTATTAAACTGCGCAGCGTCACCGAGTACCACGGCGGCCCGAAATGCCTGACCCGCATCAAGCTCGACACGCACATGGTCGCCACCACCTTCCTGGTCAACCTGGTGCTGCTTTCCATCCTGGCTTACCGGCAGTTTTTCGTGACGGGCAGCGATCTCTGGCTGTGGATTCCGTATTTCATCCTCGCCGGGATCCTCCTCAGCCGCGCCCGCCGCCTGAAAAAACGCGTGGCCGAACTCGTCGGCGCCGCCGCTCAACGTTGCGCCTTCACGCGGGTGAAAGGATAGGGAGAGACCCCAAGCAATTCCCCTTTTAGTGATCATTAGTGTCCATTAGTGGTTTCATAATCCTGTCCCATGAGCGGCCTTATTTCCGATTACAATTTTGAGCTGCCCGATGAGCTGATTGCCAACCGTCCCCTGTCCGCACGTGACGCCTCGCGCATGCTGGTGCTCCACCGTGCCACGGGCGCGATCGAACACCGCCATTTTCGCGATCTCACCGAATACCTCCAACCCGGCGACCTCGCCGTGCTCAATAACTCCAAGGTCATCAAGGCCCGCCTTTTTTCCGCCGACGAACGCATCGAAATGCTCCTGCTCGAACCTCTCGGCGGCAAGCGGTGGAAATGCCTGGTCAAACCCGGCCGCAAAATGCGCGTCGGAGACTCCTGCTCCGTGGCCGGCACGCAGGCCATCGTGCGGGAAATTTTTCCGGACGGGGAACGCGCCCTGGAGTTTGACGACGAACCCGATCTCGACCGTTTCGGAAGCATGCCCATTCCTCCCTATTTCAAACGCGACGCCGATGCCGAGGACACCGATCGCTACCAAACCGTCTTCGCCGAAACCCCCGGTTCGGTGGCGGCTCCCACGGCGGGCCTGCATTTCACCCCCGAAATCCTGGCCCGGATTCCCCATGCCTTCCTCACCCTTCACGTCGGAATCGGCACCTTCATGCCGGTCAAGGCGGAGCGCATCGCGGATCACCACATGCACGAAGAACGCTATGGCATCTCCGCCGCAACCGCCCACGCCATCAATTCCGCCAAACGCATCCTGGCCGTGGGAACAACGACCGTGCGCGTGCTGGAAAGTCAGCCCCCGGGCCTGATCACCCCGCACACCGGATCAACCGGCATTTTCCTTCATCCCCCCATGACTTTGCAGCGCGTGAATTTGCTGCTGACCAACTTTCACCTGCCGAAATCCACCCTGCTCATGCTCATTTCCGCCTTCGCCGGGCGCGAACGCATCCTCAACGCCTACGCCGAGGCCGTTCGTGAACGCTACCGCTTCTTCAGCTACGGCGACTGCATGCTCATTCTTTGACTGCCAGTGACGCAAACTCCCGCCGGTGCATGCGCCGATAGGCAGCGGGCGACTGGTCAAAGCGGACTTTGAACACCCTTGAAAAATGGAAGCGATCGGTGAATCCGGCAGCCTCTGCGATATCCTCCAACGAACGGTCGGTGGTGGTGAGCCACTCGGCTGCGACAGCAAGGCGTCGCTCCCGTCCATAGCGTGACGGTGTGACCCCGCAAAATCGTCGGAACTGACGGATAAAATAATCCTCACTCGCCCCGCAAAGGCGGGCCAGTTCGCGGTTGGTTGGAGGCTGGCTCATCCCGCTCTCGATCCTTTCCATGGCTGGAAAAATCCGCTCGCTCTCCTCCTGTCCCGGCAGTTGACGGCCCGGACTCGCCTCCACCCAACCGGAAAGGGCAGAGGCAAATGCGGCCTGCGCCAAAGCAGCCGCCCAGCAGAGATGGGCAAAATCGGCCTTCCCTTCCAGTCCTTCACGCCACCGCCGGCCAAGCGCAATCAGCACGGGATCCGCTTGCAAAAGCGTCGGACGGTCAAATATTCGTCGAAAGAATACCGGAGGCAAACCCCGCACATCAAAGTGCAGATAATCCTGCCGGACCTCGCGCGACCTTTTGGTCTGAAAACGCACCCAGGCTGGGATCAACCAAATCTCTCCGGCCAGCAGGGGTCGCTGGACTCCCCGGTAACACAGATTAGCCCCCGAACGCTTATTTACATACAGGCGCCAGAAGGAACTGCACAAATCCAAATCCCAGTCTTCACCCAATATCACAGTTCGAGACTCCAATACGGCAATGCGCAGCTTCTTGATCAGATTTTCCGCACTGGTTGGCGCAGCACTGCCGATTTCCATGAGCGGAAATCTACATATTTTTTCCGCCGCCAGCCATAGGCATTTTTCCGAAAAATCTTTTTCTTGGGAATAAGTAATCTTTCCAATCTCCCGATTTTTATGAAACCCAAGCCTCTTCCCTTCCGCCAGGTTCACCTCGATTTCCACACCTCGCCGCACATTCCCGGCATCGGCGCAAAATTCGACAAGGCCCGCTGGCAGGACACCCTGCAAGAGTCGCGGGTAAACTCGATCACGCTTTTTTCCAAATGTCATCACGGGTGGAGTTACCATCCGACCCGCGTGGGAAAAATTCATCCCCAACTGAATTTCGACCTGCTGCGAGCCCAGTACGATGCCTGCAAGGAAATTGGAGTGGCCGTGCCGATCTATCTTTCGGCGGGAGTGGACAACGTGGCCGGAGAGGAACATCCGGATTGGCGGGAAATTAACGCCGAGGGAGCTTTCAGCGGCTGGGTGACCTCGCCGCTCCAGCCGGGGTTTTTCATGATGGATTTTCTGAGTCCATATCTCGACTACCTCTGCGCCCAGATCGAGGAGGCGGCGCGCTTGTTTCCGGATTGTGATGGAATTTTTCTGGATATCATTTCCCAGAGTCCGGGCTGTTCCAAATGGCGGCTGGCTCACATGGCCGCTGCGGGACTCGATGCGGAAGTGCTGGCGGATCGCGAGAAAGCGGCCCAGGCCGCCCTGCTGCGCTATTACGAACGGACCACGCAGGCGGCCAAGGTGCTCGACGCGGATATGCCGATTTTCCACAATGCTGGCCATATCCGGCGCGGGGACCGGGATATTTTAAAATTCTTCAGCCACCTCGAACTGGAGTCGCTGCCGACCGGAGGCTGGGGCTATGACCACTTTCCCATGTCCGCAAAGTATGGCGTCAATCTCGGCCTCGATTTTCTGGGCATGACCGGAAAATTCCACACCACTTGGGGCGAATTCGGCGGACAGAAACATCCCAATGCGCTGCGTTACGAATGCGCCGCCATGCTGGCCTTCAATGCGAAATGCAGCATCGGCGACCAACTGCATCCTGGCGGAGATCTCGATGCGACAACTTATCGCAACATTGGGGCCGCCTACCGCGAGGTCGAGGCGAAGGAGCCCTGGTGCACGAACGCCCGGCCGGTTTCCGATATCGGGGTGCTCTCCAGCGAGGCGGAAAATCACTCCCACCGTCAAGGTGAGGCGGACGAGGGCGCGACACGCTTGCTGCTTGAGGGACATTTTCTTTTTGAGCTGGTTGATCGGACGATGGACTTCCCCCGCTTCAAGCTGCTGATTTTGCCGGACGACATTCGGGTGGACGAATCGCTCAAAGCGCTGCTCGACGCTTATATGGCGCAGGGAGGCCGTTTGCTGCTGACCGGCGAAAGCGGGCTGTGGAAAGACCGCGCGGAGTTTGCCTTCGATCTGGGAGCGGACTATGCGGGGCCGAGTGAATTCTCGCCGGATTTCATCCTGCCGGAAGCAAGGTTTCGCGCGGATTTCGTTTCCACTCCGGTGGTCATGTATCTGCGTTCGCAGCGCATCCGCGCCACCTCGGGAGAATCGCTCGGGCAAGTTTACGATCCGTATTTTAACCGCACGTTCCGCCATTTTTGCAGTCATCAGCACACGCCCTTCCGCGAAGAGCCCTCCGGGTTTTCCTGCGGAGTACGCAAAGGTGGCGTTACCTATCTCGCGCATCCGGTTTTTTCCTTGTATCGAACGTACGGGGCGGTGGTTTATCGGCAATACATCAGCCGGGTGGTTGCCTCCCTCCTTGGGGCAGACGCCACCTTGCAAACCAATCTGCCCTCCACCGCGCGGGTGGCGCTCAATCGCCAGGAATCCGCCCACCGCAGCGTGCTGCATTTGCTTTTCGCCAACACCGTCAGCCGCGGAGGCAGCATGAGTCTTTCCGGCGGCACGGTCTCCGCGGCCGGCCTGAACATCGAGATCATCGAGGAGCTGCTACCCTTGCGCGGAACGAAGGTTACGCTTCGTCACGCGAAGCAAGTGAAACGCGTGACGCTGGAACCGGCGGGAACGGAAATTCCCTTCACCCAGGCAGACGGCATGGTCGAGTTCACGGTGGACGAATTTACCTGCCATCAAATCGTGGCCTTGAACGAAAGCTGAAAAGCCTCCGCTATTTTCTCCGTTGCAGGAAAAACTCCCTCAGTAAGGCAGCGGATTCCGCTCCTTTTACCCCGCCGGTGATCTCACACCGGTGGTTGAGCTGGGGCATCTGCAAAAGGTTGAGCAATCCTCCGGCCGCACCGCCCTTGGCATCGGGACACCCGAAAATCACCCGCCGCAAACGGGCGTGAACAATCGCCCCGGCGCACATCGGACACGGCTCCTTCGTCACATAAAGATCGCAATCCGTCAGCCGCCAATCCTCCACCGCAGCTTCCGCCTGGGTGATGGCCAGCATTTCGGCATGGGCCGTCGCATCCCGGAGTGTTTCCACCTGATTCCAGGCGCGCGCGATGATTTCCCCGTTCCGCACGACGACCGCGCCCACCGGCACTTCCTCGGCGGCAAAGGCCTTGCGGGCAAGACGCAGGGCCTCTCCCATGAAAAACTCAACACTGGCGAAATCCATGCCTGCACGTTATGACATGGGAAATGGAATCACGCAAAACCATCATTGCCCCCTCGATTCTGGCCTCCGATTTTTCCCGCCTCGGCGCGGAGGTCGAACGCATGACCGCCGCCGGCGGCGATTGGATCCACTGCGACGTGATGGATGGACATTTCGTGGACAACATTTCCTTCGGACCAGCTTTTGTTGAGGCGGCGTCGCGCCATACCAATCTTCCCCTCGATGTGCACTTGATGATCGAGCGGCCGGATCATTTTTTTCCGCGCTTCACGGCCTTTTCCGGTTCGATCTCCGTTCATGTCGAAGCGCAACATGATGTCAAAGACACCCTCAGCCGCATCCGCGACGCGGGCTGTAAGGCCGGACTGGCCCTTAGCCCGCCCACGGA
>Ga0163144_10022682_pt1 | contig 12428 bp, 7 predicted proteins | sample OliLak19BULKMAT1_FD_123175 | JGI IMG/M metagenome (GOLD analysis project Ga0163144, IMG submission 123175) | Freshwater microbial mat bacterial communities from Lake Vanda, McMurdo Dry Valleys, Antarctica - Oligotrophic Lake LV.19.BULKMAT1 | ecosystem: Environmental > Aquatic > Freshwater > Lake... | reverse complement strand
GGCCGTTCCATTCCGACTTGCCGTAATGACGATCGCGTGTTACACCCGACACTGCATCGACAATGGCTTTCCTCCCACCCACCAGGCGGTTAAAAAGTGTTGACTTGCCTACGTTCGGGCGGCCTACGATGGCTACTATATTTCCCACTATGCTATAAATTACGATTTAACTTGTCCATCGGTCACCTGAGCTTATCGAAGGGACGAATTGTGAACAAGGTGACGAAGGTAGTAAATAAAAGGAGAGTTTGTTTTTCTCCCGTTTTAATCCGATATTGCACTCTGTTTCAAAAGTTTAACCGTTACAGGTCATGAAAAACTTCCAGATTTTCAGACAGGCCGTTTGCCTTGTCTTTATCTTCTTGTCATCACAGGTTTTCTCCCAGGCATTCCTTAACGGTAACTTTGAGACCAACACTGCCAACCCCTGCGATTACAATTTACCTAACGGAACCTATACTGGAAAGATGTCGAACAGCACCGGTTATGGAGGCGCCAACGAACTTGATATCATGGGCACTACCTGCCCTTACGGAACTCCCCAAAACGGCAATTGGTTTGTTGGCCTGGCAGGCTTTACCGATGCCTTTACCATGCGCCTTAGCCAGCCACTTATCCAGGGCGTTTGTTACAAGATCACTTTTTGGGACAAGGGTACCAGCGCTTATCCTCCTGCACCACCGGCCGTGATAGGACTTTCAACCTTACCCAATACAGCAGGAACCAATATCTACAACGGCCCTGTTCCTACCCTTGACTTCTGGAACCAGCGTACCTTCACCTTCGTAGCTCCTAACAACGGGCAATACATTTCTGTTGCCGTAAACGTTTGGAGATGGTTGCACGTAGATAACTTTACGATCTCTTCCTGCGCCTTTACTGTTGGTGTTGTTGGCGGAGCCGTTTGTCCCGGCGGATGCAAAACATTAACTGCCAGTCCAAGCGGCGGCACTGTACCTTATACCTATTCCTGGAACCCTGGCGGAGCAACAACGGTGAGCATCAATGCTTGCCCTACGGCAAACACGGTTTACAGTGTAACGGTAACGGATCTTAATGGCCTTACCACTTCTACCACTGCCGCCGTCACTATCAGTTCGGCCATGACAACGGGCTCAACGGTGGTGAATGTAAAATGTAATGGCGGGGCCACGGGCTCTGCTACCGCGAGTGTTAACGGGGGAACAAACCCATACACCTATTCATGGTCCAACGGTAAAACAACAGTAACCACCACCGGCCTCACCGGGGGCAATTATTCCTTTACGGTAACCGATGCGGCAGGATGTACCAAGACTGGCAGCGCCATTATCACCGATCCCCCATTACTTACTACAGCCACTTCGGCTGTGAACATATCCTGTAACGGGGCCGGTAACGGCAGCACCTCCGTCACGGCCAACGGGGGAACGGGAAACTATACCTATTCGTGGAACCCATCGGGCCAGTTGACACAGTCGGCCACGGGTCTTAACGCAGGCACTTATACTGTAACGGTTACCGACGCCAACGCCTGTACCAAAACGGGTACGGTCACTGTTACCCAGCCCTCGCTCATTGCTCCTACCGTAACTGTTACGGCAGCTACCTGTACCAGCGGGGGAACAGCAACAGTAAGCACCAACGGCGGAACGGGCACTTATACTTATCTATGGAACAACGGGCAGGCAACACAAACGGCCACCGGCCTTGCGCAGGGCAACTATACCGTTACTGTTACAGATGCGAACAACTGCAGTAAAACAGTAACATGTGCTATCACCGGAATATCAGGACCTTCATCGGCTGGCATGAGCAACGTGACTGCCGTATTGTGTAACGGTGGAAACACGGGAACAGCAACGGCATCGGCTACGGGCGGAACCGGCGCACTCACCTATGTGTGGAGCAACGGACAAAACTCAGCCAACGCAACGGGCCTCAGCGCAGGAACATACACTGTTGTTGTATCGGATGTGAACGGGTGTACCATCACTGCAACTGTTAACGTTACGGAACCAACAGCTGTGGTTGCCATAGCGACAGGCATCAACGCCTGCTCCAATGCAACGGCTAACGGCAACGGTGCCGGCGGCACAGGTGGTTACACTTACCTTTGGAGCAACGGGCAAACATTACAAAATGCTACAGGACTTGGCACCGGCATTTACACACTTACAGTTACCGACGCTAACGGGTGTACGGCACAGGATACGGCGGTGATCAACGTGAGCGTTGCCCCTATCGTAGTCTTCACTGCCGACGACACATCGGGATGCGCCGCACTCTGCGTCAACTTCACATGCACCAACGCCAACATCGCTTCTTACACCTGGGACTTTGGCGACGGCATAGGATCGGGATCGCCTGCGAGCCACTGCTACAAAACGGTTGGAACCTACACCGTGACATTAACGGTAAAGGATAATAACGGTTGTACCGGTTCGGCAAGCAAGGCCAACTACATTACCGTTTTCCCTAACGTTGTTGCCAGCTTTACCGCCGGCCCCCAGCCTACCACGGTGCTTAACCCATTGCTGCAGTTCAGCGATCAAAGTACCGGTGGCGCCATCAGCTGGGACTGGAGCTTCGGCGACATCCTTAACTCTACCTCAACCTTGCAGAACCCAAGCTTCACCTACAAGGACAGTGGGTGCTACAACGTGCAACTCATCGCCGACAACCAATACAATTGTCCTGACACAAGCAAAGGACAAGTATGTATCCAGGGCGACTACCAGTTGTTCGGCCCTAACGCATTTACTCCCGACGGTGACGGGCTCAACGATGTCTGGAACGTAAAGGGCATCGGCATCGACGCAGGGCACTTCGAGCTTTACATCTTCGACCGCTGGGGGAACATGATCTTCAAGACCACCGATCTTTACGAAGGCTGGAACGGCAGGGCCAACGGCGGCAGGGACCTTGCACAACTTGATGTATATGTATGGAAAGTGTTTGCCAAGGATTTCCTTGGGAAGAAACATAACTACATAGGCCACGTCAGTTTAATCAGGTAAACTCATTAAGATTTTAGATCTGTGATTTTAGATTTTAGAAGATTCTTACTTTGCGTTCTCACGCTTTCATCCTTTGCAGCTTTTTCACAGAATGTTGTTTCTACTTATTGTGGCAGCGGCAGTACGGGATTCAACAACGGGGCGGTAAGCACCGCTACCTTCAACAAACCTTTTGGGATGTGTATCGACAAGTTGGGCAACCTTTATGTTGCCGACTGGGGAAACAATTGCATCCGTAAGGTAAACACCAAGACAGGAACAGTAAGCACTTATGCAGGCACGGGAACGGCAGGATGGAAAGATGGCGCCTCAGCAAATGCACAGTTCAACAGTCCCGCCGACCTGTGCGTGGATGACTCGGGCAACGTTTATGTTTCCGATTTCCTTAACCACCGTATCCGTAAAATATCGAGTACAGGTATTGTAAGCACCGTTGCCGGCACAGGCACTGCTGGTTATATCAACGGGGCGGCGAGCGTTTCAAGGTTCAACTACCCACGGGGTATCTGCAGGGACAAGGCAGGCAATCTTTATATCGGCGACAGCTGGAACCACCGTATCCGCAAGATCACCAAGACAGGGACAGTAAGCTCTTATGCAGGTGGCGGAACTGCTTTTGGTGTGGGAAGCACCGGCTCGCTTGTAAACGCCAACGATACAACGGCAAGGTTCTTCACTCCCTCAGGGCTGGGTATCGACGAGCTTGGAAATGTTTACGTGGCCGACGCATACAATCACCGCATCCGTAAGATAAGCACGACACAGGCAGTTACAACAGTAGCGGGCAACGGTGCGACAGGTGTTGGCAACGGTGGCTTTAAGGACGGCAGCAGCGCTGTTGCCCTGCTCGATACTCCAACGGAAGTGTACGTCGACACTGTATTTAAAAAGATATACATAGGCGACACGTTTAACAACCGTGTGCGGAAAATGGACATCACCAGCGGCTCGGTAAAAACATTCGCCGGCAGCGGGGCGGCGGGATTCGTAAACACCACCGACACACTCTCAACATTCAACTACACCCGCGGCCTGGTGCTCGATTCATCAAGAACAAAATTGTACGTGATCGATTATAACAACCACGCGATACGTTTGGTTTCACCAAAGATCACTTCAGGTATGGCGGAGATTTCTTTATACGATGATGTTCTGTTATTCCCTAATCCCTCGCAAGGAAATTTCAGGGTTCATAGTCCGACGTTGAAAGTTGAAAAGATAAGGCTGACCGATCTTCTTGGAAATGATATAACCAAAACATTTCCTAACAACTTCGATTCGTACATTGACCTAAGTAAGGGAACGTACCTAGTAATCATCTATTTCAAAGATGGAGTTGTAACCAGAAAGATCATTGTGCAATAAGCTTCCCGAGTTTTTTCATGAATACAAGTTCTTATATGAGTAAAACAGGTATCTTTCGCTCAAATACGCGAATCATGCTGCGAAGACTCCAATTCTTACTTCTTATCCTTTTTCTTGTAAATAATCGGAGCTATGCCCAAGCCAAACGCCCAAGTTATCTCGAAAGGAACTTCTTTTTTAAAATGGGTTTTCGGCAGCAATGAATTTAAACAAATCCCCCAGCACCTTGCACTATACAAATATTGAGGTTCCGCTCAAAAATGGGTATAGTACTATCATCGTTCAGAAGCAAAGATACGGTGGATTTACTTGCTTTACATTAATCGATTTTTGTGCTGAACCTAGGTTAAACCTTATTAACATTAAAGACAAAGCTTCCATCTCATTAGACCTGGTGCTTTCGGGAGGTGTCACAAACATTGCGGCTGAAATTGCATCGGAAACGAAAGGAACATTCCGAATTCCATCTAAGCCTGCAAACATCGGGCTGATTGGCAATGGAACGATCCTGCTGAGCCTAAATTTTAAGTACCATTCCACATATAACAATATTGATCACGGAGGCTTTTCTTTTGGAGGGGGAATCCAGCAAACCGCCATTGCTACAAAGAAGGGAGAAGACCTCCCTAAATCGTGGTATCAAATCTTGGCAAGGGTTAGCTTTAAATCTGATTGGATAACGGGCTTCCAGGGAGTTGATATTTCGGCGGGCTTTTTGAATGGTTTTAGTATCAGAAGTGGTATCGTTTTTATTTTAAATTACTAAGAAAAATGTTAAGGATTTCTCTTTTCGGGATTCTACTGAGTTGTTGTTCTCTGTCAATATATGCACAGCCAGAAACTGTCTTCACTCCTCTTATCTCCAAAGGAAAACTACCGGTTCAATTCGGGCACTCGTTTGAGAAGGACTATCTTGAAGGTAAAAGGAAAATTGATCTTAATATGTCCCGAAAAAAAAGGCTGATCGAAGATCAATTCTACATTGAAAGCAATTACGGGCTTTACCAGTTACAATTCTCGGGGCAGGTACTTTACGGAGACCAATTAGGAAATTATGTAAACAAAGTCCTTGATTCCTTGCTTACAGGGAAACCAGATCTTAGAAAGAGTATAAATGCCTATGTCATAAAATCTTCATCTCCTAACGCTTTTGCCACTCCCCAAGGTTATATTTACATCAATACCGGACTGCTGGCTCGCTTAGACAACGAGGCCCAACTTGCATTTATTCTTTCCCACGAAGTGGTCCACTATATTAAACACCATTCCTTAAACAAGTACGTCCAGACGAGCACGATTAAAAAAGAAAAAGTCAAAGATGCAAATCAAAGTGAAGTAATCGAGAAGAAACTTTTAAAAATCCATTGTTACTCTCAAAACCAGGAATTTGAATCTGACTCCGCAGGGTTTTGTTTATTCAGAGAAAGCAACTATCATCTCAAAGGAGCATCCTCTTCATTTGATATTCTTGCAGGTGCTGATCAACCTTATCTTAATTTACCCTTTAATGCGAACTTTTTTGCAATCAATGGAATTCTTCCTCAAAAAAGACTAAATATTACTGCTAAAGAAATACTGAATGAAAACCAACAGGTCGATGAACGCTTTTCTACGCACCCATCCGTTAACAAACGGAAGGAAAAAATAGAATCCCTTATTACAGCCACGAAAAAAGGGGGGCGTCTTTACTTTATACACCCGGAACAAACTTTTATTGAAATGCACTCCATCGCTCAAATGGAAAACCTCCAGGTAATGCTTGAAGAGTCGAATTACGAAGAAGCCCTGTACACTTCCTTCGCAATGCAACGAGAAAACCCAAACGATAGATTTCTGAAGAAAATTGCAATAAAGTCTGCCTGGTTTCTAGCAATGGCATTAGGGGAAAACAAACTTTCTTATTCGCAGCGAGATACCTCATCGTCTTTTGGGCAATTTTGTAATTACTTACATGCCATGGGAGGAGAGCAGTTAGCCGGGTATGCTTTAAACCTTGCTGGAATTAATACTAAAGAAACAAATGAACCTGATAACTTACTTGACTTAAAAAATCTCCATTCTTACTTTTTCTCTAGGTCAGATTATATGTTGCCTGACTCTACCGATGCATATAAATCAGAATTAATTAGGCAACTAAATGTTCATGACGCACTTATTAAAAAAGCTCAAGCCATTCAATCTAAAGAATTCTCCGATGTCTCAAACAAAGTCTTGGTCTTAGGAGCAACAAACCTGATTATAGATTTTAGGCAAGAAACACCAAGAATTGACTTTCTAGGCTCGGAAAAAGCGACCATTAAAACAGACCATCACATCAAGTCCATTTCTCAAAAAGGTAAACGCAACCTTCAGCTTTTAAGTTGTTATGATGACGCAGATCGATTGAGTTGCGATACATATGAAGACATAAATATAATAAAGCGCGCAATTGGGGATATTCTTGAATTCAGAAAACATTGCACAAAGGTTGACGAAAGTCAAATTGACCGCATTGTAGAGAAATACAAAACTTCTCGTGTTTGCGTTCTTGTAAGTCTGACAGCACTACAGCCAGGCCCAGGAAGCAATCCTCTTAAATTGATCGCTGTGGCGCAGCTTTTCCCATTCGGAGTGCCTTTTCTTGTGTTAAACACCATTAGCGGGAGTCCTATCACTTATTTTCGGACAGTTGAAATCGACCTAAAGTCAAAATCAATTTATAATGATGTAAGTGAATTTAATCAGAAATCCAATATAAAAACTACGATTACTTTTGTGGATGAGACGTTCCTTAAAAAGAAGTCAAAGTCTAAATCGTACATGGCTACAAAATAGTTGCCTCAATTTATCGAAGAGAGCTTATCTGTTAATGATGTAAGCATCTATCCCAATCCTTCACATGAAATGTTCAAGGTTCGAAGTTCAAAGTTGAATCTGTTGAAGTGTTTGATCTTTTAGGAAATAGTATAAAATCTCCTCCCCGGGGATTTACTTTGTAAGGATCTCTTTTGAGAACACAACTGCTGTGAGAAAGGTTATTGTAGAGTGAAGCAGGACAAATAATGCCAGCCATTACGCTATCATCAAATTACCAGATCTGCTAATCAACAATTCGTTTGATGGCATCTGCCTGCCACCTCTCCCATTTGCCGGCAGCGACAAAATCGGAGATCTGTTTTTTGTATTTGTCCTGCCCGTAGAAATATTGCAACACTTCGGAAGCAGGTCCTGCCAGGCGGCCATTGGCACTTGGAACGGCGTTAAGCAAATTACCCAACAGCTCCTTATCGAAATGATCAAGTCGTTTGAGGGCCTGCATGGCGTTAACACGCGTACGGAACTCCCACGAATTACTTGTGTATTTGATAAGCTTGTCGAGGGATGCTTTATCACTTGCCGAAGCGACTGAAAGCTCGAGCCATTTACATTCAACGTTACGCCCCACAGTGCCGTTCACACCTTTTGTTGTTTCAAGGTATGTGGACATCTTAGAAGGATTGTCGATAAACAATTTGTCGAGTGTTGTTACCACGGCTTCGTAAGAAGGGTCCTTCAGAAGCTTTTCAAAATCCACCAGCAGCTCAGCAGGCACAGGCTTAACATTGGCCAGCACCGCCTTTCGCACCAACACCTCTTTATCATTTATGGCCGACCTGATGATGGCCATGCTCCTGGCGTTATTGTCGGAAGCAAGCTGTGAAACGATCTCCGATTTTACGGCCTGGAATGTTTCCTTAGCAAACACCTGTGTGAAAAGATCATACTTTGCGGCAGCGGGAAAGTTACGCATGGCTTCAACGGCATCGAGCCTGTCGAGCATGTTGGGTGCTTTGAGGGCCTGGGCCCTGAGCATATCCACTGGCTTGTTAAAAGAAACAGACTTCATCACTTCGTTGTTGGGATCGAACAGCACATAGTCGATCTTCTTTTTAGAAGCATTAGCGACCCTCACCGTTTCATGTTGTCTTTCTATCCACGCCTGCACCTTGTCGGTGCTGCCATCGGCATAATGTACTTCGAACCATACGGGCATTTTAAACAATCCCGCGGCACGGTAATCCGATTCGGCGGAAGCATTGACGAAAGGATCGGTGGCGACACTGTTCTTGCTGTTGTCACCTGAAACAGAAAGACCGGTGATCTCCGAAAGCTCCTGCGTTTGGGTAACGCTGAACTCGGTGGCGCCGTCTTTCTCACTGTAAGAAACGCTGTAGCCCGGCTGGCCGCCTTTGTACACCCACTGTTCCCAGAACCAATCGAGCGACATGCCGGAGGTCTCTTCAAAGGCAAGCAGCAGGTCGCGTGAATCCACGTTCTGGTATTTATGTTTTTCCAAATAATATTTAATGGCCTTGTTATAAGCTTCCTTTCCTCCTACCACGTACTTAAGCATATTGAGTACAAAAGCACCCTGCGGGTAATGACGCACCGAGCCCGACGCGCTGTGTGCCACAGGCAATTTATTCTTTTCCGATTCTTCCAGGGCCTTGGTCTGTGCTTCACGGCGTGCATAACTGAAATAATCAGGACCGTTCACCTCCCGTTCATACATCTGGTTGTAATAGGTCGCAAAACTTTCCTGCAGCCAGTGGTGAGCATCGCTGCGGGCGGTGATCAGGTCACCAAACCACTGGTGGGCAAGCTCGTGCGCGTTCACACCTATGTAATACCTGTCGAGGAAGCTGCGCTCATCCACCTGGAAGAAATCACCGAACACAGTGGCCGTGGTGTTCTCCATGGCACCATACATGAAATCCTGCACAGGGATCTGCGAATAACTTTCCCAACCGTACTTCACTCCTGTTTCGGCTTCAAAAAAATCAACCATGTTCTCGCTGAACTTATACGTGATGTCCGCCCTGTCCTTCCATTCAGGGTAATAATACAAATGCAGCGGAACACCCGACTTCGACTTGCGTTCGATGATGTCGTACTTGCCGATGCCAAGCATGATAAGGTAAGAAGCATGGGGATGGCTCATCTTGTAATCCCAGGTCTTTGTCCCGTCCTTGTTGTCCTTCTCCGACACCTTGGTACCGTTGCTCAACACTTTGTATTCTTTATCGAAGGTCACCACCAACTGGCTGATGATCTTGTCGTTCATCTCATCGTACATCGGGATCCAGTTACGGTTGTCGATGCCCTGCCCCTGGCTCCATACCTGCTTGCGGCTGATGTTCAACGGATCGTTCCAGCCAATAAAGTAAAGTCCCTTGCGGGGCGTACACTCATAGGTGATCTCCATGGAGTTCTGTGTCTCCCATCCGAGAGCGGGGTTCGCATAAATGGTGATGCCCAGGCTGTCGAGCCTGAACCTGGTCTCTTTCCCGTTGAGCGTTAATTTCTTTACACTCATACGTATCCCGTCCACAAAAATGGAATCTACCTTTTGGCGCAGTGGCTTAAAGTTATGGGTCACCTTTCCTTTCACCAATCCTTTAGGACAATCGAGCGCCACCTCCAGCTTCATGCTGGTGAAATCCACGTTGCGGTCGCGCTGGGCGAGCAAAGGATCTATGGTATAGCTGCGGGTTTTTACCTGTGCCATGGCAGAACCGAATATCAGCGGCAATGCAAGAAGAAGTAGGGATGGTTTCATTCGTGTTTTTTTGGGATAACAATGATAACGAAATAAATGAAAATAATGAGCACGTGAAAAAATTAGCGGATCAGTGAATTAGACAATTAGCGACCTTGCTGTTCCTTTTAACAAACTTTAACACTTTACTACAGCCCGTTCCAATCCACCGGGGCAACAAAAGCGTAATTAATGCTGAATAAAACATTGTAACTTTATACTCTGAAAAAAAATGAAAGCGATCCTTAAATATACACTCAGCGCGGCACTGTTCAGCACGGTGTTTTCATCATGCGCTCAAACTAAAAAAGAAACGACCATGGAAACCAAAACCGAAAACACATCGACCATTGACCCTTCGTCATCTACCCTTGACACCGCTACTTTTGGCGCCGGATGTTTCTGGTGCGTGGAAGCGCAGTTCCAGATGCTTGAAGGTGTGCTGAAAGTGGAGTCGGGTTTTTCGGGGGGAAGCATCAAGAATCCTTCGTACCGCGAAGTATGTAACGGCACCACGGGCCACGCCGAAGTGTGCATGATCACCTACGACCCCTCCAAGATATCGTACGACGAGATGCTTGCCGCCTTCTGGAAGACACACGATCCCACCCAGCTTAACCGCCAGGGCAACGATATCGGAACACAATACCGTTCGGTGATCTATTATCATAACGAAAAACAAAAGGAGCTGGCCGACAAGTACAAGAAAGAGCTAAACGCTTCCGGGGCATGGGCAGGTCCTATTGTGACTGAGATAAGTCCCTTCACCGTATTTTACAAGGCCGACGATTACCACCAGAACTATTTCAACCAGAACGGTAACGAGCCCTATTGCAGCTTCGTGATCCAACCCAAAGTAGAGAAGTTCAAGCAGGTGTTCAAGGATAAGCTGAAGAATTAACTCGCTGATATTTTATTCCCTCACCTAACGAATAGATTTAAACTCAGTGCCGGCTGCGGCGTATTGTGCTTTGGTAAGGGTGATGTTGATGACATTTGAATAATAGTTGTGATCGTCTTCGTCGTGCAACACTACGCGCATTTTTGCTTTCATAGGCCCGGTGGTGGTTGGCTTAAGGATAAAGGGTGTTGCATGATCGGCCTCAAGGGTAACGGCGAAATAACTGTTGCCGCAGGTGTAGATGCTGTGATCAATTTGCTGAAACACCACCCAGCTGCTGTCCTTTAATATTTCGGTGGTGATGTTATCCAGCGCCCCGTCAAGCCGTGCTTCCCTGAAAGCAACGTCAAGGGTATTGATGATGTAACCCTTCACCTGCCCGTTTTGCGCTGTAAGGAAGACCCTGATCTTTTTCCCCGCCTCCTTCACATAGCCCATCGCTTTTACCTGGTCCAGCGGGACATCGGCTTTTGCTTCTACCGGAAGACGTCTCCAGTCGTCGGTGAGGGTCATGGACATGGAGTGTTACCAGGATAAGCAGCAGGAACATTCGGGTTGTTGCAGATCGGATCATGCGATTGGAATTGTATTGTGAAATTAATTTAAAAAGTGGGATCACAACAAGCAGATGCGCATAACCTTAAATATTCATAAAGGAACAGATCTCGGATCTATTTCCTGGTAGCGGCGATCTCATTTTCGATCCTGCCCACGGTGACCATGGCGGTAAACAACTGGTTGTCGCGGTAGTATTCTACCTCCACCACCTCGCCGGGCAAATACATGAGCATAAGCGTTGTCAGGTCTCTGAAGGAATATATTTTCCTGTACCCCATCCTGGTCACCACGTCGTTAGCTTTTAAACCCGCGAGGGCTGCCGCCTTCCCGGGCACCACTGAATTGACCAGGGCGCCTTTCCTTTCCCCTGTCGCATCCACACCCTGGCAACCGATGCCCGAGGTATATTGAAACACTTTAGAAAACAATGAGCGGTCGTCAACCGTAGGATGGGTTATTGAAGTCGTTAAGGAGGTCCATTTTCTACCATCGGCACCGCCACCCTCCATAGTAACATGAGGGAAGAAAAGATAAAATCCGGATTCCGTTTCGTTTGAAAAATATTCAAGGATCAGCTTCGATCCTGTAACATACCTGTCCCACTTAGGATTAGCATAATGCCAGGCATTTTCCAGGGGAGGGCCGAACTTAACGCTCTTGTCATTATTAAGGTATTTGACAATACACAAACGCCCGCCTTCATTGAACCATGCCTTCGAAATGGTGTACGCTTCCGCCATTTTATTAGTAGTGGTTGCAGTGGTAGTTGTGGTCGGGGGTTTAAAAGCGAACATACCCATACCCGTTGCCATACCCATACCTTTTACAGCCAGCAACCCTTCGAGGTTTTCAAGCACAAATCCTTTTGCCAAATGAAAAAAAGCATCCTTATAATAATAGGCGTTAACACTGTTACTTTCGGTGAGTGCTACCTTCATCGTGTTCAACTTGTTGGCGATCGGTTTTCTGTACCTGCTGATGATGGCATCGTAGGTGCGGCCAAGGGTCCAGATGGTATCAACACCACGCTTCTCGTCCAGCCAGTTTG
>Ga0163144_10022680_pt1 | contig 12429 bp, 10 predicted proteins | sample OliLak19BULKMAT1_FD_123175 | JGI IMG/M metagenome (GOLD analysis project Ga0163144, IMG submission 123175) | Freshwater microbial mat bacterial communities from Lake Vanda, McMurdo Dry Valleys, Antarctica - Oligotrophic Lake LV.19.BULKMAT1 | ecosystem: Environmental > Aquatic > Freshwater >... | reverse complement strand
TGCATTGATTCCCTTTGCACCGTTCGTCGAACTGGCGCTCCTGAGGATTAAGGCGGGTCAGATGATTGAAATCGACACATCCGGATCAATGAAAATCGTTGAGTAATGACCACGATTCACGTCCGTCTTCTCGATGGTGGTTTCTTTCCTTTGGCTTCCCATTTCAGCGTGGCTTTGGCGCGCATGCCTTTTGCCTTGACGGTCCGTTCGCGCGGGCCGGTGCGGCTTGGGGTGGCGGTTCTGCTTGGCAGTTTGCCTGGGCGCTTTGCGGCGCGCTTCAATGGCTTGGCGGGTTTGGCTTCAGCCGGGGCATCGCCCTCGTCCACATCAGCCGGCGCTTTGCCGACCTGGCTTCTCGGGCGGATGTGCAGTTTGATCGGAACCTCTGGATACGGCAGCAGGTCGCGCATGCGGTTGATCATGTACCGCTGATAGCCCTCGTCGATGTACTCGACCTTGTTGACCACCAGCACAATCGTCGGCGGCGCGGTTTCCACCTGCGTCGCGTAATACACCCGCGCGCGTCTTCCAAACCGTGTGCTGGGTTGACGTTCATCCAGAATCTGCCGGATCGCACGATTGAGTCTTCCCGTGGTCAACCGTTCGTTGGCCTGTTTGAAGAGATGCTGACATTCATCCATCGCCGCATGGACGTTCTTGCCCGTCTTGGCGGTCACAAACGCAACCGGCGCATAATCCAACTGCGGAAATTCCTGATTGAGATATTTCCCGAAATCTTCCATCAGATCTTCATCGCGCAAGGCTTCGCCCGGTTCCATCTCGCGGGTTTCGCGTGCCATCTCCTTGGCCGCATCCCACTTGTTCACGACGATGATCACCGGTTTGAACTGCTCGGCGATATACTGCGCGAGCTTCTTGTCGGGTTCGGAAATCTTCTCGGTACCGTCGATCAGAAACATCACCACATCCGCGCGCCGGATCGAGCGCTGAGCGCGATGGAAGCTGTAGAACTCGATGTCATCATTCACCATGTGACGCTTCTTCCGCACGCCGGCGGTGTCGATGACCACCAGCGTTTTGCCTTCCTTTTCGAAGCGCACATCCACGCTGTCGCGCGTCGTGCCCGGGATTTCCGAAACAATCACGCGATCATCATCCACGTCGTAAAGCTTCGCGATTGAGTTCACCAGCGTGCTTTTGCCGGCGTTGCGCTTGCCGACGATCGCCACGAGCATCTGCGGTTTGGGAATCGACGTCGGCGCATCTGATAGATCGACATTCCTGCGGATCGCATTGTCGAGACCGTCGAGATTGCGGTTGTTCAGCGCGCTCACGCCGATGGGCGTGCCAAAACCCAGCCTTGCAAAATCGCCCAGAGCCTGATCGAGCTTGTCGCCATCGGCTTTGTTCGCGACCAGGATCACTTTCGCATTGATCTTGCGCAACAGCGCCGCGATATCGCGGTCGCCCTGCTGCAAACCGGCCTGGCAGTCCACCAGGAACATCACCAGATTCGCGCGGTTCATCGCGATCTCAATCTGATGCTTGATGTGTTCGGTGAGCCCGGTTGAGTCGTCGAACCCGTATCCGCCGGTATCGACGAGCTCGACGAACTTATCGTCAATCTTCAGCGGGAACGACACGCGGTCGCGCGTCACGCCAGGCATGTCCTGGACAATCGAAATCATCTTGCCGACCAGGGCGTTGAGAAGTGATGACTTTCCGACATTCGGCCGACCGACGATGGCTACAACGGGCATTTGAGGCATATCGGACGTGATGTTACCCGCCATCGCCGCGGTACGCGAACGGGCAGATATCGATGCAAACACAGAGGACACAGAGAAGAAGCTGAATGGCTTTCTGTGTGTCCTCTGTTTCTCTGTGACCTTTGTTTTGTCTGGGCATGTTCCGAGCAGTGTGGAGAGGATCTCACAGATGGGTGGCGCAGGACATCGGTACAAAATTCACAATGTTGCGAAAGTCCGCCGAGCATGACTAAAGTGGCTGCGGTCATATCGAGACGGCTGCCGAAGCATGCCGTCGGAGGGAAGCTGTAGAACGTTGCAAATCCTTTTTAAGGAGTGTCGCCATGCCGAGCGTTCAAGATGTACTCGCGGTCAAAGGCCCGAACGTCCACACCACCTCCCCCAACACAACGGTGATGGAAGCAACGCACAAGATGAACGAATTCAAGGTTGGCTCACTCGTCGTCATGCGCGACAACGAGCTGGCCGGGATCTTTACGGAGCGCGACGTGCTATCGCGCATCGTCGTCGCCGGACGTGATCCCAAAACCACCCTCGTCGGCGAAGTGATGACCAATGATATCCTTTGCGCCCGCGCCGACATGGAACTGGAGGAAGTCGCCTCTCTAATGAAAATCCACCGCTGCCGTCATCTCCCCGTTGTGGATGAAGACCACAGGGTGCGCGGCATGATTTCCATCGGCGACATTAACGCGTATTACTCGAACAATCAGGCGATGCAGATTGAGTATCTGAGTGAGTATATCTACGGGCGGGCGTAGGCGATCATACCCAACACCATCCTCTCTTTCGAAGACGAAGAGAAGTGATCCGCAGATTACGCAGATGGACGCCGATTTTGCGTTACCTTCTGCGCCATCTGCGGATCAAGTATCTCCGTTTGGACTGTGTGAAAGTCACTTGACTCTCTTGTCATAAGTTGCATTTTCCCCTCCGCCACCCCACCATACACCGTTGAAATTAACGGAGCAAATTCAATGAGCGATGTGAAGACCCTGCCGAAGCGGGCGGAAGTTCAAGTTGAAAATACCTGGGATCTGGGGAGCCTCTTTGATTCGGATGCGGCGTGGGAGAAGGCATTCAAGCGGCTTTCCTCACAAGTCAAAGGCTATGCGAAGTTCAAGGGAAAACTCGGCGGAAGCGCGAAGCTGCTGGCATCGTGTCTGCAGTTTGATGCTGACTTTTCCAGGCAGGCTGAACGCATCGGCGTTTACGCATTTCTCAAGACCTCCGAAGATCAATCCGCCAGCGATGCTCAGCGGATGAAGGGTCGATACACGCACATTGCCACGCAGGCGGGCGAAGAAAGCGCGTTCATCCGGCCGGAGATTCTTGCGATCAAGCCGAAGGTCATCGCGAAGTTTCTCAACTCGAAAGAGTTGCAGGATTGGAAGCTCGCCGTCGAGCGCATCCTGCGCTATCGCCCCTACACGCTTTCAGATGGGGAGGAGAAACTTCTCGCGATGCAGGGGCAGATGTCCGAGGCATCCAACAACATCTACCGGCAGTTGAGCGATGCGGATCTGAAATGGGGCGTCGTTGAGAATGATAAGCGCGAGAAGATCGAGCTGGGTCACAGCGCGTTCTCATTACTGCTTCAATCGCCTTCGCCGGAAGTGCGTAAAAACGCTTTTCACACGTATTACGCGGAATACGATGCGCACAAAAACTCGATGGCATCGTCGCTCGATGCATCGAACAAACGCGATGCGTATTATGCAAAAGTGCGCGGATTCAGGAGTTCGCTGGATGCCGCGCTCTTTCCCGACAACGTGCCGCAGAAGGTGTATGACAATCTAATCAAGTCGATCCGCGCGAACCTGCCTGCGGTCCACAAGTATTACGATCTGCGCAAACGAAAGATGAAGCTGCCGGAGATTCATCACTATGACACCTACGTTCCCATCCTCAGCGACATCGAGAAGAAGCACACCTGGGAACAAGCCTCGCGCGTGATCATCGACGCGCTGCAGCCGCTGGGTGATGAATACTGCGGCGTGCTTCAATCGGGTCTGAATGGCGAACGCTGGTGCGACCGGTATCCGAATCTCAACAAGCAGTCGGGCGCGTTCTCATCCGGCTCGTATGAGGCCAAGCCGTATATCCTGATGAACTATCAGGAGAATGTGCTGGATCATGTCTTCACGCTGGCGCACGAAGCCGGCCACAGCATGCACAGCCACTTCAGCGCGAAGCATCAGCCGTACCAGTATTACGACTACACGATCTTCGTCGCCGAGGTCGCATCGACATTCAACGAGCAACTGCTGATGCATCACATGATGCAGAAGGCTCAGACGAAGGAGGAGAAGGCGTTCCTGATCAACCAGCTTCTGGATGACATCCGCGGCACGATCATCCGCCAGACGATGTTCGCGGAGTTTGAGAAGATCTCGCACGCGTTTGTGGAGAAAGGCGAGCCGCTGACGGTTGATCTCCTGAGAAGCGAATACCGCAAACTGCTCGAAGCCTACTTTGGTCCGGGTTTCACGATCGACAAGGACCTGGAACTGGAATGCCTGCGAATCCCCCACTTCTATCGAGCATTTTATGTGTACAAATACGCAACAGGCTTAAGCGCCGCGATCGCGCTGTCACAGCGCGTCCTGAACGGCGGCAAGAAGGAACTCGATGCCTATCTCGGCTTCCTCAAAGGCGGCTGTAGTAAGGACCCGCTGGATCTGCTGCGCGGTGCAGGCGTCGATATGGAAAAACCGGTGGCGGTGAATGCGGCGATGAAGCTGTTCAGTAAATTGGTGGATGAATTGGACGACTTGCTTTAATTTTTGTCCACCATGAAGGACATCAAACGCTTCAAGTATGCACTGCCCATCAACAAGATCTGGCAGGCGAATCTGGTCATGATGCCGGCATTGTGATCGGGGAACGCGATAGTGCCTATCGTCCCTTCGGCGCCGTCATCCAGGCGATCCAAGTGATCCGCTCGTCGAATCGTCCCGGTTAAATCGCCAGACCGCAAAGCTCATGAAGCGAAAGTTCTCGCGTTGCGCGCCATAACGCCTTTTGCGTTCAAACCGTCTCACTCCCCCGCACGGCCAATCAACTCGTCATCGTATTGCTCTTCCATTTTCCGCACGCTCTCCGCCAGTTCTTCATCCTTCTCCACTGCCTGCGTCACCTGCAGTTCCCACTCGGTGCTTTCGTGGCGCATGGCGTCGAAATCAACCGGCATGTTCAGCAGCCTCGCGAGTCGTCGGGTCACCGCTTCGATACTCAGCGGATTCATGCCCTGGAGATATCCCGGAATCTCCGCGACCAGGCTCATCATCTCGATCCCGTGAGATGCGCACTGCGATAACAGCAGTGTCGCGAAACCCGATGGGCCTTCATAGTCGCTGAACTTCACGCCGTTTTGTTCCAGCAGCGGCTTGAGTGATTCGTGGGAGATTGACGCATACATGCGCGGCTCGCGCGTGTGCGGGACCGTGCCTCCGAAACTGCCGATGAAGATAATGCGTTTGACACTTGCCGCAGCGGCAACATCGAAGATGCAGTCGCCGAAGGCCTGCCAGTTGAGGTTGGGTTCTTTGCCGAGGAAGAAAATCAGGTTGGCTTTCTCATCGCAGTGAAAGACGTTCGACGGCATGGAGAATCGTTTGATCAACCCCGCTTCGTACTCCACTTCCGGCCGAAACAGCGATGAGATCTCCATCGAACCGGGAAAGTTGAAGATATAAAACGGATCAGGGTCGATCGTCGCGATGGGTTTGACCATCCGCCCTTCCATCAGGCGTTTGACAGTGCCGGTGGAAACATCCCCGCCGTCCATCCAGCCGGTGAGGGCGAGGAGCATGGTTGCGTCTTTGAGCGCGGGGCAGGAAAGAGCTTTAAGGTTTAACGAGGACATTGCCTTTAGATAGTACGCGACGTGATTGAAAATTGCCTTGGAGGCGCGGATGAGTTTCGCAACGCGAATGGTGTGGCCCTCTCTCTCCTCGGGAGAGAGAGAATGCGTTACGCCGTCTTGGGCGATTCCTCCTCCGTGTCGACGACCACCGGCTCAGGCGGCGCCACATCCACCACCGACAGCACCTGCACCGGAATCTCCGGCGGCAGAAGGCTTTCCAGCTTTCGCTGGAAGGATCCCTTGATCAACTGGTGAATCGCACCGCGACGTGATGATCCGATCAGCACCTTGCTCGCACCGAAAATCGCCGCCTGCTCTGCGATCAGTTCCGCGGATTGCGGGCCGGTGTCATAGATCGGGATGATCGGAACCTCCCACTGGTGTCCATGTTCGAGAAAATCGGTGAACAACGCCTGCGCCGCCGGGTCGGTGTCGAGGGTGAGTTTTGTCGATGCCTCAATTGTGTAAGCAAGTGCGACTTCACGGATGAAGCACACCATCAGTGTCGCGTTCTCCGCCCGCGCCACTTGCAGCGCGGCGGCGGCCATTGTGTCGGATCCTGCCGTCGCAAGCAGCAGTTTGGGTCGGGTCATCGCTTCTGGCGTCAGTTGATGTGCAATCGCCTGCCGCAGCAGCGATTGTTTAGGCCGGCGCGCCGAGAGTTTCCTGGTGAGTTGGCGTGCGATCAACCCGACGACCATCACCAGCGTGACGAAGATCAATGCGTGTGGTTTGGTGATCGCAAGGGTGACCCATACGAACGCCAGCATGATGGCAATACCCAGCATCGGCGCCCGGCGATACCACCGGCGCAGCCGCGGATGAAACGCGGTCAGCCCGCAGTTGAGCGCTACCGCGCCGACAATCCCGATCGCATACAACTGAGCGAGCATCACCAGATCATCGGTGAACATCAAGACGCCGATCGGAACCGTTGTCGCGATGGCGGCGGCGATCCAGGGCGTTCCAAAGCCGTTGAGCTTCTGCAGCAGTTGCGGCAGCTCACGGTCACGGCTCATCACATACACCGTGCCCATCAGTGCGCCGATGGCGGTGTTGGTCGCAGATAACAGCAATAAGCCACCGACGATTCGCACCGCCCATTCACCGCCCGCGCCGACGTAATATCTCGCGAGATACGCAAGCATGTCCTCCTTGTGCGCTTCGCGTCCCATCTCCGGCACCTGGCACATGATGATCGCCAGCAGCATGTTGAAGACGGCAACTTCAATCGCGACAACCCAGATCGATTTGCGGGCCGTCACATACACCGGCTTTTTCATCACGCCGGTGAGATTCGCGATCGCCTCGACGCCCGACAGTGCCAGTACGATCGCGACAAACGCCTCCCACAACTCCAGCGGCCGATGCCCCATCAAGCGGCCGAGGTCGAGATTTTTCCAATCCAGTTGCGGCAGCGCGAAGACCACGATCAAAAGCGTGATGCCCACCATCCCGCCCGCCGCGAACAACGCGGGGCCGGCGGTGTGTTTGGGTCCGAGGAGGTTCAGCACACCGATGACCGCGATGCCAATCACCGCCCACAAACCCGGGCTGTTCCAACCCCATTTGGACGACGCGGGCGCCACATTCTCCGGCGGGGCGCGGGCATCGGGCGGCATCGCAGGCGCAGTTGCGACCGGAACATTCGGTGTAACAGCCGCATCACCAGTGGCGGGCGGATGCGGCGCATCGGATCGCGTGTCGTTTGGCAGCCGGATGTCATCGCCGGCGTCAACCTTTTCTACCGATTCGGCGTGATGCTCGCCAAAGCCGAAATAGTGAAATGCCTCGACCGAACTCAGCGATGCAGTGACGGTGTAATCGGCGAACAAAAGCAGCGCGCCGACAACGCCCAGAATCGGCAGCTTCGCGCGGGCCGCGGTATACACCCCCCCGCCATCGGGATAGATGCGGCAAATTTGTGTGTAAGCCCAACCCACCGCAAGGATCAGCAGGCTCATGGCGGAGATGAGAAAGAAACTGCTTCGCCCGGCGACGACAAACGCAAGCCCCAGGACATACAGCCGCGAAGTTCCCCAATCCCCAAACAAAAGTCCGCCCGCCCCCAGCCAACCCAGGTTGCGCGGACGTTCGCTGCTGAGCAGCGCGAGTGCGGGAGGCAGTTCTTTATCAGGTTCCATCGTGGCGGAGATTCGCGTCAAACCCTTTGAGGATTCACGTCTCCATGAGCATTTGAGGCTAAAGGAAAGGCTTGTGAGTCGCAAGAAGGGGTGGGCGGTAAGGCGAGTTAGTTTAAACGCACCTGGCTAACCCGGGTTGACAGGTTTGCAGGTGGGAAACAGAAACGCGATGCATCGACCTTATACCGCTCGCCGCATCTGGCGATCTACGCTTTGCCTCGTTCCTTTTCCCTTTGAATAGTTCGCACGCCGTACTTTTGCTGCCGATCATTCGACCGCAGTTCAGGAACAACCTATAGCTTATGCCCCATCCGCTCCCGCTTGGTCTGCAGGTACTTTTCATTGAACTCCCCCGCCGCGATCTGGATCGGGACTTCCTCGACCACCTGCAAACCAAACCCGTCGATGCCGTGAATCTTCTTGGGGTTGTTCGTCATGATGCGAAGTTTTTTCAGGCCGAGATCGCGCAGAATCTGTGAGCCGATCCCGTAGTCTCTCTTGTCAATCGGCAAACCCAATCGCACGTTGGCTTCGACCGTGTCATAGCCTTCCTCCTGCAACTTATACGCGTGAAGTTTGTTCGCCAGCCCGATTCCGCGGCCTTCCTGCCGCAGATAAACCATCACGCCTTTTCCCTCTTTTTCGATCATCTGCATGGCGATCGACAACTGATCGCCGCAGTCGCATTTCGCCGAGCCGAAGACGTCGCCGGTGAGGCATTCACTATGAACACGCACCAGCACGGGATCTTCGTGAATGATCGTCTGGCCGGTTTCATCAACAACCCCGATGTTGCCTTTGCACAATGCCAGATGCGGCTGGGCGTCGATCTGATCCTGATAGGCGATCAACTGAAACAACCCCCACTTGGTCGGCAGCGTGACGTTCTCAATCCGCTTGACGAACTGCTCGCGCTTCAAACGATAACTGATGAGGTCCGCAACGGTACACATTTTGAGATCGTGCGTTTTGCAGAAGACGATCAGGTCGTCGCGGCGCATCATTTCGCCGTCATCGCGCATGATCTCACAGATGACAGCGGCGGGTTTCATTCCGGCGAGTCGGGAGAGATCGACCGAACCTTCCGTCTGCCCCGCCCGCACCAATACACCGCCGTTGCGGGCACGCAGCGGATTGATGTGCCCGGGACGATTCAAGTCGTGAACCTGCGCATCATCCGCAATCGCGACTTGAATCGTCGCCGCGCGATCTTTCGCGCTCACGCCGGTTGTCACGCCAAAACGTTTGTGCGCATCCACGGTCACCGTGAAGGCTGTGCCGAGTGAAGCCGAATTGATATGCGTCTGCGGATGCAGACGAAGCTTGTCGCAGCGTTCTTCGGTCAGCGCCAGACAGATCAATCCGCGGGCATGCTTGACCATGAAGTTGACCATCTCCGGCGTACACTTTTCGGCCGCGATGACGATGTCGCCTTCATTCTCACGGTCTTCATCGTCCACCAGCACCACCATCTTTCCAGCGGCCAGGTCTTCAAGAACTTCGGGGATTGGGGAGAAGGGCATAGTTGTATTGTAGCACAATTGATAGGCAGAAGAATTCGGTGTCGGTGGTGTATTCTGCGATAGACTAGCGATCATGGCGGTCTGCCTCGTTGGCGATTGTCAGGCTTACCAATGCTGAATTTGGACGTCTGGCAATCGGCCGAATCGCGCGTGTATTCGGCGGGAAAGCAATGTAAGAACATTGTTTCAGCCGCTCACGAACGGTGGTGAAGTGAGAGCCGCTGAATTTCCGATCGCCAAGCCATAAGCTGGCATGGCTCGCGTGGTATATCTCAGATAAGTCTACTAGTCTAAGTGGAAGGCATGTTTATGAAGGCTCGTATCTCATTAACGATTCTGGTCTTAGCATTTGTGATCTCAGGTGTAGACTTCGCGACGGCTGATTTGCCGGGTGTCAACAACGCCATTGGCACGCCAGCGACTCAGCCAAGTAAGATTTTTAGCTTCGGAGAGATCACGCCAGGCTGCCTGGCTAAAGACGCAGAGGAGAAAATCCAGGCGCTGGGTTTCAAATCTCGCGGCAATGATGCATGGGAGGGATCAATACTCACCAGATCAATTGTGATCGCATTCCTTTGTGACGCCGACCGTTTTAAAAAGCTTTGTTGTGATGCTAATGCCTCGCGATGGATTCGATTCAGCAAAGGATGCCGCGCGTGTACGAGTCGCTCCGACTCGACCGCCAAGCAGCACGCGTGAGCTTAACAGTTAAAGCCCAAGGGAAATACAACGGGCGCAGAAACCGTTCCTTTAAAAGGATCGGAAGTTTTTTGCCGGATTGCGGCTGTCAGTCGCCCCAATCTAAAATTATCCTCACAGGTGACCACTACCTGCGGAACAATCTGCGTAAATTCTGCCTGCCATGCACCACACGCACGATACTCAACTCCGAATCGTTGAATCGATACACGATCAAGTACTCGAATACTTTCCAGAATCGATATTCTTTCTTACGAACATCTGATCGCGAATGGCCGATACCTGGCATTTCCCTGCTTCGCCTGATTTCGGATTCAAACTTTTCGAGAATGCGGTTTGCGGATTCGATGCTGTCTCGGGCAACCCAATGCCAGGCTTCAAGCATGTCAACTCGCGCCGGTTGGATGCGGAGCTTTCTCATTCGGCAGTGGAGCGGGAACGAAGTTTTGCAAATTCTTTAAAAACGGCCTCGCCGTCAAGTGCTTCGCCGCTGGCTTCCCCCTCGGCGATAAGGCGGTCCAATTCGTCGGGTGCAAACTCAGGCTGCAGCATAAATTGCAGGACGGCTTCGGCGATGACAGATTCAGCATCAGGGAATCGTCCATCACGAACTTGCTCGTCAATGAACCTGCGGATGTCATCACGCAATTGCATATGATTTACCCTAACGACCACTTTGGAAACTGCGCGAGTAAAACCTTCTTGACTCGTCACGTTGTCAATGCCCATCCGTGCCCCAGCCATACCTGTCGATCTCAGTCCCCCGTCACCGTATCCCAATCCTCCATCTTCTTCGGATGATACGTCATGCTGTTCCCCTCAAACTGCTTCTTCAAATCCACATGCCCATCCGCAAACAACACATTGTTCCCCGTGCGATGGACGTTGATTCCATCGGCTTCACCCGCGAAGACGATGCACTTCCAGGTGGCATCGTCCTTGTCGCAGTCGTCTTCAGCCATGCCGTTGGTTCCCCAGGGTTGGGGATAGAAGAATTTCTGCGTGCAGTCGCCCGAGACGATGAACTCGGATTGTTTTTTGATCTCACTGAACTTGATCGTCTTGCGGCCGAGTTTTGAACTCCAGCGGGCGGACATGAAATAGTTGATTCTTTCGGTGAAGTTGAACATCGGGCACTGATAAACACGATCGGTCACTTTGCTGAAGTAAGGTTGGAGCATTTCGGTCCAGCCTTCGCCTTGGGAGTCCCGGCCGGTGCCGTTGCCACCGGCGATTTGCGTACTCGACCACGCCGGCAGCACGCCGCGGCTGTTGACTGAGTACACCTGCAGACCAATGCCCAGTTGACGCAACTGCGTGGCGCACTGAACGGTCTTGGCCTTCTCCCGTGCCCGGCTGAGCGCAGGCAGCAGAATGCCGATCAATACGGCGATGATTCCGATGACAACGAGAAGTTCGACCAGGGTGAAGGCTTTGGGTTTGGACATGCTCTGCTCCGTAAAAGTCGTAATGAAAAATGAAAAATGAAAAACAGATCGCAAGCCAGCGGCTCCCCATTTTCAGTTTTTCATCTTGCATTTTTCAATTCATCGAACGCTCCAACCAAACATTGACTCAAATCAACCCGATACCGGCACTTTCGCCTCTCTCCGCGTAGATACAGCGGATGCGTTTCGGGCAGATCAACTGTATCGACCAGCACCGCACCAAGACGTTCACATGTTCTTCGCGATGCGGCGTTGTCCGGGTTGCAGGTGATCCACACCGTCTGCATCCGGTGCTTTGCCATCAGCGGCAAGATCAGTCGGCATGCGCGCTCGGCAAGGTGTCGGCCGCGTGCGGGCGGGAAAACGTGATAGCCGATATTGCCGAGATACAGTTGCAAATCCGCCGTCGATCCGATGCGCACGCCCATTCCGCCGACGACGGGCAAAGGAGATGTGTGCGCGGGTGTCAGCCGCATCAGAAAGTGATACGCCGGCACGATTCCGCAACGCGCATCGCCTGGCTGCAGTCCGCCTGGGCAAAGCCTTGCGAATTCTTGCAGGCTCGCGCGATCTGTTGCATCCGCATTGCGATCGCCCCGGCACTGCGCGTCTTCTGTTGATTTCAACAGATCGTCAAACCATTGCTCCGAAGCCAGGACAAGCTCCAGCTCGCCATCAGAAAGTCGGCCGGGTTCAAAGAAGCGAAAGGTCATCGTCTCAAGGTGTTCTTATACAGCTTATAGGGACTTTCGGCATTTCATTGAAATTTGCAAGAGAAAAGCGGGTGTGCGGATCGAATGCCAAAGCGATTGAACCGGGAAGCACGCGAAGCAGGCGAAGCACGCGAAGAGCGCGAAGCGGCAATTGTCGCTTCGCGCTCTTCGTGAGCATCGCGGTTCATAAGCTCGGAGAACCTGCCAGATCTATGGACCGGGGCTGTATGCGTGATTCACTTTGTTTGCGTCCGATGATTACTGGATCACAACATTCTTCCCGCCCTGCCCGAAGAGTGAATCA
>Ga0163144_10022678_pt1 | contig 12430 bp, 11 predicted proteins | sample OliLak19BULKMAT1_FD_123175 | JGI IMG/M metagenome (GOLD analysis project Ga0163144, IMG submission 123175) | Freshwater microbial mat bacterial communities from Lake Vanda, McMurdo Dry Valleys, Antarctica - Oligotrophic Lake LV.19.BULKMAT1 | ecosystem: Environmental > Aquatic > Freshwater >... | reverse complement strand
CTCAGAGGGAGTGTGCTAACCCAAGTCTTCTAGAAAGAGGTCAACCGTGTCGGTGTCCATCAAGCCGCTCGAGGATCGAATTGTTGTCAAGCAGGTCGAGGCCGAGCAGACCACAGCGTCTGGGCTCGTCATCCCTGACACTGCCAAAGAGAAGCCTCAGGAGGGCGAAGTCCTCGCTGTCGGCCCGGGTCGCATTGACGACAACGGCAACCGAGTTCCGCTCGATATCGCCGTCGGTGACAAGGTGATCTATTCAAAGTACGGCGGTACCGAGGTCAAGTACGACGGCGAAGACCTGCTCGTGCTGTCCGCTCGCGACGTGCTCGCAGTGGTCGTGCGCTAACTCAACCGCACTCGTTCTCGGACCCGCTCGCCCATCGCGAGCGGGTCCTTTGCGTGCAGTGAGCGACGTAGGCTTGCAGTCGTGGCATCGGCTCCGTTCGCTCCCGCCGGGGGCTCTGCCCTCGGGGGCCATCCCGCCGGGGGCTCTGCCGTCGGGGCGTCTGCCGGCGGCTTAGGCTTCGCCGTCGGCGCGTACCTGTTGTGGGGGTTCCTCCCGCTGCTCTTTGTGTCTCTTGCGCCGAGCAGCGCGGTAGAGATCGTGGCGTGGCGGATTGTCCTCTGCCTCGTCTTTTGCGTCGCGCTGCTCGTCATCACTGGCGGTTGGGCCCGATTCATCGCGATCACACGCGATCGTCGTGCCGTCGTAACGCTCGCGCTCGCCGCGGTGTTCATCCTCGCCAACTGGTCGATCTTCATTTACGCAACGCTCACTGGCCACGTTGTTGAAGCCGCCCTCGGCTATTTTGTTAACCCGATCTTCACAGTGTTGCTCGGCGTCTTCCTGCTGCGCGAATCCCTCAGGCCTCTGCAGTGGGTCGCCATCGCAGTCAGTGCGGTCGCCGTCGTGGTGCTTGCCGTCGGCTACGGGTCATTTCCATGGATCGCGGTCGTGCTCGCCACCAGCTTCGGGCTCTACGGGCTCGTCAAGAAACGAGTCGGCGCCAACGTGGAGGCGATCGGTGGCCTCACCATGGAAACCGCCATTCTTGCGCCGGTCGCCGTAATTGCTTTGATGATAATTGCCGCGGGGCCAGGCTTGACCCTCGGTGCGAACGGAGCGGTGCACACTGCACTGCTGCTGAGCGTCGGGGCTGCAACGGCTGTGCCGTTGATTCTGTTTGCGGCGGCGGCGAGGCGCCTCCCGCTGGTCTACCTCGGACTCATGCAATACCTCGCACCGATACTGCAACTCATCATCGGCGTCGCCATACTGGGCGAGGCCATGCCGCCAGAGCGTTGGTTCGGGTTCGGCGTTGTTTGGCTGGCGCTGGCCATCCTGACGGTCGATCTGTTCAGGCACGGTACCCGTCAGCGCAGCGTCGCTGCCGCGCTCGGCGATCATGTGCCCGGTTAGCCGGACCATTGTCGGGCCGGTAACGTTGAACAGGACGTCGTCTCGGATGCCGCAGCCGGCACCCGGGCTATGGAGGTGACATGAGCGCACGAGCGAAGCAATCGACGAAACGTTCGCAAGGCCACGGTGCGCTCTCGCTGAGGGCAGCCGCGGTGGTGACCGCGGGTTTGGTGACCCTGACCGGCTGCGCCGCGACGGAAGCGCCAGAGCCGATTCCGTCGCGCACAAATCTCACGCTCTCGATCGGCACCCTGCTGCCAGGCACCGGGAGCATGGCATTATTTGGTCCGTCGACGATTGCAGGCGCAACGCTGGCAGCCGAAGACGTCAACGATGCGGGACTCGGCATCACCGTGAGTATCGAATACCGCGATTCTGGCGACTCGGCGACCGAAACTGCCGTGACTTCGGCGACCGAGTTGCTGGATCTCGGTGTTTCGGCCATTGTTGGCGCCGTTTCATCCGGGGCGTCGAGAAAGGTTATCAGCCAGATCACGAGTGCGGGCGTAGTGCAAATCTCACCGGCCAACAGCGCCGACGATTTCACCGGCTACGCGGATGACGGGCTCTACTGGCGAACCTCACCGTCGTGCGTGCGCGAAGGCGATGTGCTTGGCGCCCGGGCCGCGGCAGATGGGGCACAGACGCTCGGGATCGTCTCAGAGCAGGGATTCTGCGGTGACGCCCTCCCCCTCGCCGTGGCAGCCGCCTTCGAGCGTGAAGGCGGAGTGATCGCAGGCAACGAGGTCTTCGATCCCACTGTTGGCGGCTATGCCGCGCAAGTCGCGGCTGTCGTTGCCGAGGCACCTGACGCGATCGCGATAGTCTCTGGCGCGCAGTCCCGCGCCATACTCCCGCTACTCACTGCGGCCGGGTACACGGGCGAGAACCTGTACTTCATCGGGATGCCGATTGGCGAGCTCGTCGCCGAGAATGCTGGCGGCACCGTGACCGGCACCACGGCTACTCTGCCAGGGCTCGATATCTCGACCCTCGCGGATTTCACTGACCGCGTGCTCAAGTTCGATCCGGCGGTGCAGGACTTCAGCTACGCCGCCGAGTCTTACGACGCGGTCATCCTGTTGGCGCTAGCATCACTCGCTGCGGGTGACACCTCTGGACGGGCAATCGCCGATTCGCTCCAGCAAGTCTCCGGTGGAAGCGGGGATGGCGAGAAAGCGACCGACTTCGAAACTGCCGCTCAGATCATCCTCGACGGTGGGATCGTTGACTATGACGGGCTCTCCGGTCCGATCACGTTCGACGAAAACGGCGACCCAACCGAAGGTGTGATCGGCGTGTATCGGTACACCGCCGAGAACCAATTCGTGCGCATCGAATGAGCTGAGCGCCCGCAGAGCGATGGCTGCGGCGCATGTCACGGGTTGTAACGATTGCGCCGTGTTACACGGCTGTGACACGCTCGTGTTGTGCATCGGCGGGATGCCCCGTAAATTTGCTAGAGGCCGCGTCTCCGTGGCCTGTTTCGTCCTGAATCACAATCACAACGCAAGGAGCAACATGAGCGTATTCGCGAAGGCCCCGGCCTCCCGCTCGCGATCATTCAAGACTGTCATCGGTGGCATCGCGATGATCGGTGCAACCGCACTGGTCCTCACGGGCTGTGCACCTGCCGGCGACACCCCCGCAGCACCGACTGAGACCCTGAGCCTCAAGATCGGCACGATCCTTCCCCAGTCCGGCGCTCTCGCATTCCTCGGCCCGCCCGAGGAAGCTGGTGTGGCGCTCGCAGTGCAAGACATCAACGCGGCCGACCTCGGCATCACCGTTGAGGCCATCTACCGCGACTCTGGTGACACCACAACCGACACCGCTACCGTCTCGGTCACCGACCTCCTCTCGCAGGATGTTTCGGCCATCGTCGGTGCAGCATCGTCGGGTGTCTCGCTTACCGTGATCGACCAGATCGTGGCTGCGGGCGTCGTGCAGTTCTCGCCGGCGAACACCTCGCCGACCCTGACGGACTACGACGACAACGGCCTCTACTGGCGCAACGCCCCCAGCGACCTGCTGCAGGGCGAGGTGCTCGGTAACCTCATCGCCGAAGACGGCGCTGCAACCCTCGGCATGATGGTTCTCAACGATGCATACGGCACCGGCCTTGCGGCTGCGCTCAAGGCGACGTTTGAAGCTGCCGGTGGTTCGGTCGTGGCCGAGGAGCTGTTCAACGAGGGCGACACGAGCTTCGATGCTCAGGTTTCCACGTTGACCGCTGCTGCTCCGGACGCGATCGCCGTCATCACCTTTGACCAGGCCAAGGTCATCGTCCCAGCCCTCGTTGGCGCTGGCTTCCCTGGTGCGAGCCTGTACTTCGTCGACGGCAACCTCGCCGACTACAGTGCAGACTTTGAGGCGGGCCTCGTTGAGGGCGCCAAGGGCACCCTCCCGGGCCTCGACATCGCCTCGCTTGGCGACTTCCAGGAGCGTCTGCTCGAGGTCGACCCAGCGTTGACCGAGTTCAGCTATGCAGCAGAGTCGTATGACGCTGTTGTTCTCCTCGCTCTGGCGGCACTTGCCGCCGGATCGACGGTTGGTGTCGACATTGCCGCCAAGCTGCAGGAAGTCTCCGGTGGCTCAGGGGATGGTACGAAGGCGACCGACTTCGCGTCGGCCGCTCAGATCATCCTCGACGGTGGCGTCGTTGACTATGACGGCGTGTCCGGTCCGATCACCTTCAACGAGAAGGGCGACCCGACCGAGGCGACCATCGGCATCTTCCAGTACGGTGCCGATAACACCTTCAGCCGCCTCAACTAGTTTCGACTAGCTAAGCAACAAGAAGGGCCCCGACGTGAAGTCGGGGCCCTTCTTGTTGCGGTTGAGCGAAGGTGCAGGACGCGCCTGAAGTCATGCGCCTGCAGTCGGGCGTTAGTTCTCGCCGAGCGTTCCGAGGTACAGCCCGATCACCTTCGGGTCGTTGAGCAGCTCGCGACCAGTCCCCGTATATGCGTCGGTGCCCTGATCGAGCACGTAGCCACGGTCACAGATCTGCAGGCAGCGCCGGGCGTTTTGTTCGACCATGATGGTCGTCACTCCGGCCTTATTGATCTCCTTCACGCGCAGGAACGCTTCGTCCTGGCGTACCGGCGAGAGTCCGGCGCTTGGCTCGTCGAGCAAGAGCACCTCGGGGCTCATCATGAGTGCCCGGCTCATCGCGACCATCTGGCGTTCGCCTCCCGAGAGCGAGCCCGCCCGTTGGCCGAGGCGCTTGCCGAGTTCCGGAAAGATTCCGACCACGAAGGAGAGCCGAGCATGAAACTCCTTGGGTTTCTGGAACAGCCCCATCTCCAGGTTTTCCTGAATCGTCAGCGTCGGAAAAACATTGTTGCTCTGCGGCACAAAGCCGACTCCCTTGGCGACGAGCTTGTTGGCCTTGAGGTTGGTGATATCTTCCCCGTACAGCGAGACGGTGCCTTCGCGCACTTTGACGAGCCCGAAGATTGCCTTGAGCAGTGTCGACTTTCCAGCCCCGTTCGGCCCGATGATGCCGATCAGCTCGCCGTCGTAGGCGGTGAGGGAACAGTCGTTGAGGATGTTGATTCCCGGCAGGTACCCAGCGGTGATGGCGTCGACGTGTACGACAACCTTGCGGTCGTCAGTGGCAGCGGCCGTGCCAGGGCTCACAGCTGGGGCTGCGCTCGCAGCGTGGTTAGTGCTTGGCGTCGTCGGCGTCGTCATCAGCCAGCTCCTTGATCGCATTCGTCACTTCGGGGTCGAGTTCGCCGAGGTCTTCGTCGTGGTGTGAGCCAAGGTACGCGTCGATCACCGCGGGGTCTAGCATGACCTCGTGCGGGTCACCTTCAGCGACGACTTTGCCTTCAGCCATCACGACAACCCAATCCGCGATGTGGCGGACCATGTGCATGTCGTGCTCGACGAACAGCACGGTCATCCCCTGCGTCTTGAGGTTCAGGATGTGATCAAGCAGTGACTGTGTCAAGGCCGGGTTCACACCGGCCATCGGCTCGTCAAGCATGACGAGCGTCGGCTCACTCATGAGCGCGCGTGCCATCTCAAGCAACTTGCGCTGGCCGCCGGAAAGGCTTGCGGCATAATCATCTTTTTTGTCGATGAGCTTGAACCGAGTCAGCAGGTCTACAGCACGTTCTTCGATCTCCGCTTCCTCTTTGCGCCAGATCCAAGGGAATAAGGCGCGGGCGAGGCTCTCGCCGCGCTGCCCTTTCGCGCCGAGTTTCATGTTGTCGAGCACGGTCAGGAGGCTCAACGCCTTGGTCAGCTGGAAGGTGCGCACTTGACCCTGACGAGCAACTTTGAAGGCCGGGATGCCGGAAATGCTCGAGCCATCGAAGGTCCACTGCCCAGTGTCTGGCTTATCGAAACCGGTCAGCAGGTTGAACAGGGTTGTCTTTCCGGCACCATTCGGTCCGATGAGCGCGGTAATGACACCGCGCGGAATCTCAAGGTGCTCGACGTCAACCGCTGCGAGCCCACCGAAGCTGCGCTTGATATGGTCGGCGACGATGATGGGATCGACCTTCTTCACTCCCGGCCCGATGTCGCCGATGTGAAGGCCAGTGGACTTGATCGGGGCGCCCGTTGCGCCGGCGCTACTTGACAAAGGCCAGCTCCTTCTTGTTGCCGAAGATACCTTGCGGTCTAAATATCACTATCAACATGATCGCGACTCCGACCAGGATGAAGCGCAATTGGCCGGCCTGGATGTTCGAGAGGAACGGCAACCAGCCCACCTCCACCGCGCGAGCGATAAAGCCAGAGAAGAACGAGAGCAGTACCCAGAAGATCACCGATCCGATGATGGGACCGAATACCGTCGCTGCGCCACCGAGCAACAGGATTGCGTAGATAAAGAACGTCAGCGAGGTCTGGTAGTTCGACGGCACAACCGCACGAGGCAGGATGAAGATCATGCCGGCGAGAGCGCCGAACACCCCGCCGATGACGAGCGATTGCATCTTGTAGAAGTAGACGTTCTTGCCAAGCGCACGCACGGCATCCTCGTCTTCACGGATGCCCTTGATCACTCGACCCCACGGGCTCTTGAACAATCGCCAGGTGATGAAGGCTGCGAGCGCGACAAGCGTCCAGCCGAAGATGCGCACCCACCAGTCGTACTCGTTGTAGACCCACGGCCCGAAGCCGTATTGCCCCGGCGGGATCGGGTTGAGTGCTTCGAATGGTCCCTTGTAGCCCTGCAGTCCGTTTGCCGAGCCCGTCACCTCGACGAAGGTGTTCGTTGTAAACAGCAGTCGCACGATCTCTGCGGCGGCAATCGTGACAATTGCCAAATAGTCAGCGCGCAATCGGAGGGTTGGGATGCCAAGGATGAGGGCGAAGACGATCGCGGCAAGGATGCCCGTGAGGATTGCCGCCCACACCGGAGCGCCGAAAGTGAGCGTTGCAATCGCGTAGCCGTACGCGCCAAGCGCCATGAACCCGGCCTGCCCGAAGTTCAGGAGCCCCGTGAACCCAAAGTGGATGGCGAGGCCGAGCGCGGCGAGAGCGTACGCCGCAGTGGCAGGAGAAATGATCTCCTGCGCGGCGTTGGAGAAGATAAGGATCCAGTCGACCATGGCCTGCCCTAACCGATTCGTTCTTTGCGTCCGAGAATGCCCTGCGGCCGCACCAGCAGCACAAGGATGAGAACCACGAGCGCACCCACATACTTGAGGTCCGATGGGATGATCAGGGTCGACATCTCAACGAAGAGCCCAACGACGAGAGCCCCGATGAGTGCCCCAAACGCGGTTCCGAGACCACCGAGGGTCACCGCGGCGAAGGTGAGCAGCAGGATCTGGAACCCCATGTCCCAGCTGACCCCGGGGCGAAAGTAGGCCCAAAGAATGCCGGAGAGCGCGGCGAGCGCCCCCGATAGGACCCAGACGATGCGGATGACGCGATCCACGTCAATTCCGCTCGCCGCGGCGAGCGCGGGGTTATCGGATACCGCCCGTGTTGCTTTACCGATCCGGGTCCGTAGCAAGAAGTACGCCACCCCGAGCAGGACGACGACGCTGACTCCCATGCTCGCGACGTCGATCCAGGAGAGACCGAAGAGCCCGACCGAGAGTGTGGTGTCCGTCGCTCCTGGCAGTTGCTGCGTATCGCCGCCAACAAAGAGTTGGAACGTGTAGCGAACGGCGAGCGAGAGGCCAATTGACACGATCATGAGTGGGATCAGCCCGACTCCCTTGCGGCGAAGTGGCTTCCACAGGGCGGCATCATTGAGCCAGCCGAATCCTGCGCCGAGCAGTATTGCGACCGGGATCGCAATCCACACCGGGAACCCAAGGGTGACGCCGAATAGTAGAGTCATGAGTCCACCGAAGGTGATCAATTCGGCGTGCGCGAAGTTGCTGAGGCCAGTCGTGCCAAACACGAGCGAGAGGCCGATTGCCGCCAAGGCCAGCAGTAGACCGAAGTTCAGGCCGTTGAAAAGGCGATCGATGATCTGGTCGAAGAGGCTCGTGGTGTTGCGCGGACCCTGACCGATGAAGAAGTTTGCGACGGCGCTACCGGATTGGCCGACCTTGATCGTTCTGACGTTCGGCTGCTCGAGTTCGGGGTCGATTACCGAAATGCCTGTTGGCAGGGTTTCCTCATTGAGAGTGACCGTGTAGTCGCCGCGGTCCGGCACGCCGACGGCCCAACGGCCATCGTCGCCCGAGACGACCTCGACGCGGAAGCCGCCACCCTCGACGACAAGTTGCACGTCTGCTAGTGGCTCATCGGCAAGTTCCACGAGGCCGCTGATCCTGTTGTCGTACTCGTCAAGCCCGATCTCCTCGGCACTTGCCGGCGGGGCGAACGAGAGCGCGAGCGCCGTGATTGCGGCGCCGAATAACACGGTCGTGAAGTACCGCATTGCGCGTCGTGGGAGTGGTCTGCCAGCAGCGTGTGCCACGAAACCTCCAGGTCGGTTAAGGTCAAGGCGCCAAGGTGCCAGTGTGCCACCGTGCCACGCGGGCCAGCAGCCCGGCTCGTCAACGGTGACGATACGACTCGAATATTGCCGCGGTGTTTTGCGACCACATTGGAGTTCGTGTAGCCATTATTGCGACGAAATAGGCTGCGACCTAACTCGTTAAGATCAAGTACCGGAATTCAACGCGGCATTCCGGACATTTGCACAGTCCCGATGTGCAACTTTTTTCGGCCTTGAACTCAAGGGGAACCATGGATCAGCCTGACCCGTTCGGCTTTGTCGGACTCACCTACGACGACGTGATGCTGCTGCCAGGGCACACCGATGTGATTCCGAGCGAGGCCGACACGAGCTCGCGGCTCACGCGGCGCATCCGCGTCAGCGCTCCTCTGGTGTCGTCCGCGATGGACACGGTAACCGAGGTGCGGATGGCGATCGCGATGGCGCGCAATGGCGGTCTTGGTGTGCTGCACCGCAACCTGTCGATCGAAGAGCAGGCGGCATACGTCGATAAGGTCAAGCGCAGCGAATCCGGGATGATCACCAACCCGGTGACGACAACGCCGGATGCCACCGTCGCCGAGGTTGACGCGCTGTGCGGTCAGTTCCGCATCTCCGGCCTCCCGGTGGTTGAAGGCGACGGGCAGCTCGTCGGCATCATCACCAACCGCGACATGCGTTTCGTTTCGGCGTCCGAGAAATCGACGACGCTCGTGCGCGACGTCATGACGAAGGCGCCGCTGATCACCGCGCCAGTCGGCATCAATCCCGATGAGGCGATTGCCATCTTCGCCAAACATAAAATCGAGAAGCTTCCACTGGTGGATGCCGAGGGCCGCCTGCGCGGGCTCATCACCGTCAAGGATTTCGACAAAACCGAGCAGTACCCGAACGCGACGAAGGATGACGCTGGTCGCCTGCGGGTCGGCGCCGCGATCGGATTCTTCGGGGACGCATGGGACCGTGCTGGCGCCCTTCGTGACGCGGGAGTCGATGTGATCGTGGTCGACACCGCCAATGGGGACTCGGCTGGGGTGCTCGACATCATCCGGCGAATGAAGGCGGATTCGGCGTTCGCTGCGATCGATGTCATCGGTGGCAATGTCGCCACTCGCTCCGGTGCGCAAGCGATCATCGACGCGGGCGCTGACGCGGTCAAGGTCGGCGTCGGGCCAGGTTCGATCTGCACGACGCGCGTTGTCGCCGGGGTGGGCGTGCCGCAGGTGACCGCGGTGTACCAAGCGTCGCTCGCTGCGCGAGAAGCCGGCATCCCGGTGATCGCGGATGGCGGGCTTCAGTATTCTGGCGATATCGCGAAGGCCCTGGTGGCCGGCGCCGAGACCGTCATGCTCGGCTCACTCCTCGCGGGCACGGACGAGAGCCCGGGTGACCTGATCTTCGTCAACGGCAAGCAGTTCAAGAGCTACCGAGGCATGGGTTCGCTCGGGGCACTCCAGACCCGCGGCACGAAGACGAGTTACTCGCGCGACCGCTACTTTCAGGCGGATGTTCCAAGTGACGAGCAACTCATCGCTGAGGGCATTGAGGGGCAGGTTCCGTATCGCGGCCCCGTCTCATCCGTCGTCTATCAGTTGCTCGGCGGGCTGCGGCAGTCCATGTTCTACACGGGCGCTCGCACGATCGATGAGTTGCGCGCCAAGGGTAAGTTCGTGCGCATCACCGCCGCGGGACTCAAGGAGAGCCACCCGCACGACATTCAGATGGTGGTCGAGGCGCCGAACTACCGGCGGTAGTACCGCTACCGCTACCGCTACCGCTTCCGCGGCCCCTTCCGCTTCCGCGGCCCCTTCCGCTTCCGCGCCCGCGACCCCTTCCGCTTCCGCGCCCGCGACCCCTTCCGCTTCCGCTTCCGCGCCCGCGCCCCCCCACCCCTCCGTTCGGGCGCCCGCCGCAGGCGTTGGCCACTGTGCGGCGGGAGTTGCTCCGCAAGTGGCGGGGGTAAGCCACGGCTGGCGGGAGCAGCTACTCTCGCCAGCCATGGTTCTTTCCCTCCACAAGCCCGGCCCGCGTCCGGAGGCTGCCATTGCTGCGATTTCGAGTCCATCGCCGGTGAACGCGGGGGATGCTCGGCTCATGGAATTCGCAAGTCTCGAGCACGACGGAGTCATCTTTGCCGCCGACCTCGCGCGCGTCGGTCTGGGCTCCCGAGCGATCGACCAAGCGCTGGAACGCGGCCAACTCCGGCGGCTCCGGCGCGGTGCCTTCGTTCGCCCCGAACTGTGGCGGTCGTCATCGCCAGCAGTTCAGCACGTGCTACGCGTCACAGCCGTGACTGCGGCGGCACGAATTCGGCCCGTGTTTGCACGCACCTCCGCTGCGGCATTGTGGGGCCTACCGCTTGACGAGTATCCGGCAGCCGTCGTCATTCTTGACCGTTGGCGCGGGGGTGGACGTTCAGAGCCCGGAGTGGTGCGAACAGCGCGGGGTGCCCGCACGGCCGAGGTGACTACCCGTCGCGGGTTCGAGTGCACAACGATGGCGAGAACCGTCCTCGATGTTTGCCGGGGTCGCGAATTTTCGCAAGCTGTTCCTCTGCTCGACTGGTGCTTGTGGGATCGGAACCCGCTCACAATAACGAAGGAGGCGCTGGCGGCTGAGGCATCCATCATGAAGGTGTCGCCGGCCGTGTGGCGCACCGTCGAGTTCGCGACTTCGCTGTCGGGGTCGATCGGGGAATCCGAGGCGCGCGCTGTGATGCATCTGCTCGGATATCCGCCGCCGCGACTGCAAGTGAAATTCACCGATGCCGAAGGAAACATGTTTCCAGACTTCTACTTTGAGGAAGTGGACGCCGTCGCCGAGTTTGACGGAAAGACCAAGTACACGCGCGACGTCTACACCAAGGGTGATCCGGCAGAGGTGCTGTGGCGGGAGAAGAAGCGGGAGGATCGCCTTCGGCGTCAGGTGCGCACCGTTGTGCGCATCCTCACCGAGGACGTGCGGAGCCCGCGGCTACTCGAGAGAAAGTTGACGGAAGGGGGCATCCGTCGATCGGCTGGCGGGAGCTACCGACGGGCGGCGGGAGTTGCAACCCCCGCCATGGGTCAACATCTCCCGCCGCAATCGCAGTAACTCCCGCCGAGAGGCGCAGCCGCGGCGTTCGCGACCGCGACCCGGGATGCTTCACTGGGGTCCGGCACGCCGCCGCTAGGCTGGTCGGCGTGAGTGACATCGAGATCGGCCGCGCCAAGCGCGCGCGTCGCGTGTACGCCTTCGACGACATAGCAATCGTGCCGAGTCGGCGCACAAGAGACCCGCAGGATGTCTCGATCACCTGGACGATTGACGCATACACCTTCGAGACGCCGGTGCTCGCGGCCCCCATGGACTCCGTGGTCTCGCCGACAACAGCGATCGAGATCGGCCGACTCGGCGGGCTCGGCGTGCTCGACCTTGAGGGGGTCTGGACTCGCTATGACGATCCCGAGGCAGTACTCGCCGAGATCCGAAGCCTCCCCCCGGCGACGGCAACCAAGCGCATGCAAGAAATCTACGCCGAGCCGATCAAGCCGGAGCTCATCGTCTCGCGCCTCGCCGAGATTCGCGCTGCCGGCGTGCCAGTCGCTGGCGCGCTGAGCCCGCAGCGCACCCAGGAACTGTACAAGACCGTTGTTGACGCGGGTGTCGACCTCTTCGTCATCCGCGGTACGACGGTGAGCGCCGAGCACGTCTCCAAGACAGTCGAACCGCTCAACTTGAAGAAGTTCATCTACGAGCTCGACGTGCCTGTCATCGTTGGCGGCGCGGCGACCTATACGGCCGCACTGCACCTCATGCGCACGGGAGCCGCAGGAGTGCTCGTCGGGTTCGGTGGTGGAGCGGCGTCGACGACGCGCGCGAGTCTGGGCATCCACGCACCGATGGCAACCGCGGTGGCGGATGTGGCTGGCGCACGTCGCGACTACATGGACGAGTCAGGTGGCCGCTACGTTCACGTGATCGCTGACGGCGGCCTCGGAACCAGCGGAGACATCGTCAAGGCGATCGCAGTCGGTGCCGATGCCGTCATGCTCGGCAGCACCCTCGCGCGGGCGACGGATGCTCCTGGCGGCGGCTGGCACTGGGGT
>Ga0163144_10022677_pt1 | contig 12430 bp, 9 predicted proteins | sample OliLak19BULKMAT1_FD_123175 | JGI IMG/M metagenome (GOLD analysis project Ga0163144, IMG submission 123175) | Freshwater microbial mat bacterial communities from Lake Vanda, McMurdo Dry Valleys, Antarctica - Oligotrophic Lake LV.19.BULKMAT1 | ecosystem: Environmental > Aquatic > Freshwater > Lake... | reverse complement strand
CTAATTATCAAGGTTGCTTCTATTCCTTCTGCCCGAATGCAGGTATATTTCCTTGACAACGAAGAATATTTCCAGAGAAAGCATGTGTTTACAGATAACAATAATAAATTCTATGCAGACAATGACGAAAGAACCATATTTTTCTGTAAAGGGGCTTTAGAAACCGTTAAAAAGCTAGGCTGGTCTCCAGATGTTGTACACTGTCATGGATGGATGAGCGCCCTTGTTCCTGCTTATTTGAAAACTTTATATAAAGATGACCCTACATTTAAGAATTCAAAAGTAGTTTATTCTCTATACGATGATAATTTTGATACTTCACTTAGTGCTGAATTTGCTACAAAAGCAATTATGAGCGGAATGAATGCAGAGCATACTGAAATGTACGCTGAAGCTACGAATACTGCTTTAAATCTGGGAGCAATTTCCTATTCTGATGCAGTGGTTTATGCCTCTGAAAATATCAATGAAGAAGTGTTAAAGTTTGTTAAAAAATCCAATAAACCGCTTTTGGAATTCAATTCCACTTCAGATTACGAGAATTATTATAACCTTTACGAAGAAATTGCAAGCGAAGAATTAGTATCGCTGGCATAATCATAACTAAGCAGACCTCCGGAGAAATTGCCGGTTAATAATCAGAAGTGTGAAAAAGAGCCTGCAAGCTTTTAAAATTAATGCAATACGGATGAAATTATACAAACTAGACTTATTAACGCTGTTGATAAGTCTTTTTATTTTAAGTAGCTGTCAGAATACCGATTCCATCGGCCTCGATGTTGACCCGGCTACCGAAGTTACCGGCACCTTTACAGACACGATAACTGTTATCTCATCCACTGTTAAAGAAGATTCCATGATTACCAATACTTTGGTGAGATATCCGCTTGGTTATCTGGCAGATCCAATTTTTGGGAAAACTACGGCAAATATTGCTATGTCCCTGACTCTTGATCCTCCGGGGCTTACATTTGGTACTTCCCCTGTTTTAGATTCAGCAGTTCTGGTACTTTATTATGCTAAGGAGTTTTACGGCGATAGCACTTCGAATTTTCAGGTAGATGTTCATCAGCTTAATAATTCGTTGAGTACTTCTGTTCAATATTATAATACTCAGCCTCAACGCTTTGGATCGACCGTAATTGGAAGTAAAAAACTCAGATTTAACATCAAGGACAGTGTAAGAATTACTGAAATCGTAACAGGTAAACCCGATAAGAAGGTGACTAGAGCACCTCAGATGCGTATCCCAATCAATCCAAATTTTGTTACTACAAACTTTCTGAACGCAACTTCTAACACATTAAGTAGCAATGAGCTGTTGAATAAAGAGATTAAAGGTTTCTACCTTACTGTAAACAAGGCACAAAGCACTGGTCCTGGAGGAGTAGCATTCTTTAATTTGACCGACTCGAGTAAGCTCGAAATTTATTATAAAAGTCAGAACGGTGCTTTGATTGATACAACTTTGCACAAATTCCCAATTGTGAATAATTCTGAGCCAGTAATTGCCGACTTTAAACATGATTACACTGGAACTAACATTCCTGCAAACTTAAATACATCCACTCAACAAAATTTCACTTATGTTCAAGGTTTGGCCGGACTACGCACAAGAATTCGATTTCCCCACATCGAAAAGTTAAAAAATCTTGGGAATATTACTATAAACAAGGCAGAACTAATTGTTTCGGTTGTGGATGGAACAGATGCTTTCAAGCCTGCATCAAGACTAATAATGTACCGCACAGATATTGCTAGTCAACGACAATTTATACCTGACTTCAGTACCGAACCTGCCTTCTCTTTAACGGATTTCGACTTCGGAGGCTTTTATGATTCAAGCAAGAAACATTACAGATTCCAGATTACAAGCTATATTCAGGATATCATTAAAGGTAAATTGAGACAATACGATACCTATATTGCGCCCGTCAGCACGGATTATAATCGTTCGGCGGGTCCGGTGGTATCTGGAAGCACCGCGGGTAGAGCAGTGATTGGCAGTGGAAAATCAGGTTTGAGCTATCAGATGAAGCTTAGAATAATTTATAGTAAGATAAATTAAATAATTTCCTCCGACTCTGGATTTTACACAAGTAAATTGTTAGTTTCGATACTTTAATAACTCATAATTATGTGTGGAATAGTTGGTTATATAGGATACCGTGACGCTTGGCCTATTATTATCAAAGGATTACAGCGCCTTGAATATAGAGGGTATGATAGTGCCGGTGTTGCATTAATGAGCGATCATCTAAGTATTTTTAAAAAGGCGGGGAAAGTAAGTGATCTAAAGCAATCAGTTGAAGGTGAGAATCTGAGCGGGACACAGGGCATGGGACATACCCGCTGGGCCACCCACGGTGAACCATCAGACCGCAACTCACATCCACATACCTCTGGCGATAGCCGCCTAGCAATTATTCACAATGGAATTATTGAGAACTATTCCAGCCTAAAAGAAACTTTATTATCTAGAGGCCATGTTTTTAAAAGCGATACAGATACTGAAGTCCTAATTCACCTTATTGAAGATATTCAGTTACAAACAGGCCTTGATATCAGGGAGGCAGTTAGAATTGCCCTCGGCAAAGTGATTGGCGCATATGCAATTGTGATCATGGATAAGGACGAACCTGATGAGCTGATCGTCGCCCGTAAAGGAAGCCCAATGGTGTTGGGAGTTGGAGATGGAGAATATTTTATTGCCTCTGATGCTTCACCGATAATAGAATACACTAAAAATGTGATTTATCTGAATGATAATGAAATTGCATTTATCAAGCGGGATGAATTACTGATAAAGAATATTGATAATACTATTCAGATCCCCTACGTCCAGGAACTTGAATTAAAGCTTGAAATGCTAGAAAAGGGCGGATTTGATCATTTCATGCTCAAGGAAATCTTTGAACAGCCAAGGTCGATCAAAGACTGTATGAGGGGCCGCATATATCCGGATGAGGGTTATGTTCAATTGGGTGGCATCAAAGAATACGCAGAAAAACTAAAAAATATTGATCGCATTGTAATTGTTGCCTGCGGCACTTCTTGGCATGCCGGACTGGTAGGAGAATACCTGATAGAAGAATATAGCCGGATCCCTGTTGAGGTTGAATATGCATCAGAATTCAGGTATCGCAATCCAATTATATCAGAAAAGGATATTGTAATTGCCATCTCCCAATCGGGAGAAACTGCTGATACTATGGCAGCCATTGAACTTGCAAAATCAAAAGGGGCAACCATTTTTGGAATTTGTAATGTTGTTGGTGCCTCCATACCCCGACTTAGCCATGCGGGTGTATATACCCATGCCGGGCCTGAAATAGGAGTAGCCTCAACAAAAGCATTCACGGCCCAAGTAACCGTTCTTACTTTGATGGCATTGTATATGGCACAACAAAGAGGTAAGATTACCCAAAGCAAAATGGTTCATCTCCTTACTGAACTTGATAATATTCCGGCACTCGTAGAAAAATGCCTTTTGTCAAATGACAGTATTAAAAACATCTCTGAAGCCTTTAAGGATGCCAGTAATTTTCTATTTCTGGGAAGGGGAAGCGGCTTCCCTGTAGCACTTGAAGGTGCACTTAAGTTGAAAGAAATCTCATATATTCATGCAGAAGGATACCCTGCAGCTGAAATGAAACATGGGCCTATTGCTTTGATTGATGAAGAAATGCCGGTGGTATTCATCGCTACAAAAAACTCTTCTTACGAAAAAGTGATCAGCAATATTCAAGAAGTTAAGGCGAGAAAAGGCAGGGTCATCGCTATTGTTACCGAGGGTGATGTTGTAGTGAAAAACATGGCTGATTTCACGATAGAAATACCTGATGCTGATGAAATATTCCTGCCTCTTCTTGCTACCATCCCCTTACAGCTCTTATCATACCATATCGCTGTATTAAGAGGTTGTAATGTCGATCAGCCAAGAAATTTGGCAAAATCGGTAACGGTTGAATAGGCCCTATTTAGCAAAATAGATCATAATTGGGCAGAAAGTTCTTTGTTCAGTTAATGTTAATGAGGTATTTACAATTCCCCTCACCTCACCAATTATAGTGGTCAATTCTATTGAATTACAGTAATGCAAGGATTTTTATAGGTACCTTGTATTAAATAAAAACAAAGTATCATGACCAGCAGAATTCCATTTGTAATAGCCATACTCACACTCATTTGTGGAGTATTTATTTCAATTATTTTCGGAGTTAATGAAGACTTTTTTAAAGATAAGATTAAGGAAGGCTTAAGTAAAAATGAAAAGATCAACCTTATTCAGTATGCTGCAGAAAAGGATGCTGTTTTAAAGTCAGAGAGTGATAAAAACTGGCGATATTATCAAAGATTTCACTTTCATTCAACAGGTATAGGAGCAATGGTAATGGGCGTACTGCTTTTTATTTCATTTTTATCAGCTCCGCAAAAATTAAAAAATATTACCTCTTATGCTATCGCTATTGGGGGATTTCTTTACCCATTCGTCTGGCTTTTTGCAGCCATGTACGGTCCTGAATTGGGCAGAGAGGTTGCCAAGGAAAAATATGTCGCTTTCGGGTATATGGGCGGCGTGTTTTTGCTAGGCTTGTTTTTGAGTCTTTTTATGGCTCTCAAATATCCATTCAAAACCATTAAATAATTTCAAAAACTATGCTCTATTTTTTAAGGATTTGATAGCTTCTTCAATACCGGTAGTTTCTATTTTCTGAAGATAAGTACTTACAGAACGTACAAAACCGGGAAGCTGAGTCAAATCCGAACCCCATAATTTAATCTGAGAGAGTGCTATTGGCACAAGCTCATTTGATGTATATTCAGACCAAAGCCCTGAATAATATTCAGCATATTGATCTTCTATTTGGTATTGTTTGTCTGCTATTGTACCAAAATAAGCTGTATCTACTTTTTTCCCCTTCATAAATCTTAAATAAGCCGCAAACCCAAACGCTATATACTCCGGAACTTTTTGGAACCTTTCATAATAACATAACAGAACTGGCACTACTCTCAATTGAAGCTTAAGTGTATAATTCATGCTAATGCTAAGCCATTCGTGACGAATGCTCGGATTCCGAAAACGATCCAGTACATTAGCCGAAAACTCTAAAGCTTTTTCCCGATCAATAGGATAAGGAATCCCCAGAGCTAATTCAGTCTTCATCAGATCAGCAATATATCCTGAAAGCAGCGTGTCATTCATAGCATCATGCACTGTTTCCAAACCTGCAAGAATGGCCACAGCGCATGTCAAAGAATGTGTTCCGTTTAATAGACGAAGCTTCAATTCTTTGTAAATACTGATATCCGGAGTAATCACTACAGTGGAATCGACTCCACTAAATGAAAGAACTTTACTGATTCGTTCATCGCCTTCAATAGCCCACAAGGAATAAACCTCTGAAATAATGAATAGATCGTCCTGATATCCAAGTTCCTGTTCCAGACTATTCAGGGTTTTAACATCAGGTTTACCGGGAACGATCCTATCAACCAGAGTATTACAAAAAGTGCATGACTCAAACCATTGCATAAACTCCGCTTCCAACTGATTCTGTTTTGCAAGTTCTAAAACGATGTTTTTAAGCTTAAAACCATTTTCAGTGATTAATTCTGTAGGAAGCACTACAAGACCTTTTTTTTGATCTCCATTAAATACTCTGTAACGGTGATATAAAACAGCTAGAAGCTTTCCGGGAAAAGACTTCGGAGTACCCTGATGAATATTATCCTGAATAAGTACAATTCCGGATTCAGTAGTATTTGAAATAATAATCTCTAGTTCTTCTGATGCAGCTACATCCAATATTTTCTGCCATTCGGTTTTAGCACTCAACACTCTGCTTATCGCAGAACTAATAATATTCTCTTCAATCTTTTGAAGATCTTTAATTCCACGAATTCCAATGGTATAAAGTGAGTCTTGATCTTTAAAACTAGCTGTACTTCCCTTTTCAGTTGATTTAACAAGCACCACACGTCCGTTAAAAATTCCCTGTTGGTTTGCTTTGTTTATAAAGTAATCGGGCAGTCCACGCAGCAGCACACCGGTTCCAAACTGAAGGACTTTTTCAGGAAGATCAAAACTTTTAATCTCAGGAATACTGAGTTTTGAAGACGCAGCAATTCTTTTTAAATTCTCTTTATTTAATTTCATACAATCATGTGATAGGAAAATCCGGATTTTAATTAAAAACCAGAACCGATTACCTGTTATAAACTACTCTTCCCTTTATGATGGTAGTCTGAATGTTAATGTCTTCGTCAAAGAGAACGATATCCGCATCCTTACCCTTTACAAGTGAGCCTTTTTTATCATCTACATTCATAATTCTGGCAGGAGTAGCACTCATCATCCTGACTGCTTCCAACAGAGGAACATCTGCCAAATTAATCATATTTCTTACCAGACGATCAGTTGTAGCAACACTTCCTGCGAAACAAGAACGATCAGGAAGTTTGGCCACCCCATCTTCCAATATAACCTTTAAGCCGGTATGAATATTTCCGATTACACTTTCACCTTCCGGCATATTCGCTCCGCGAATAGCATCCGTGATTAGAGCAATCCTATCGGGGCCTTTAATTTTATAAATTAGTTTTAATAAGGGTGCCGGCAGATGGATTCCATCTGCTATAATTTCTACATCCATTCCATCAATCAGAAAGGCACTTTCTATTGCGCCTGCATAGCGGAAAGCATTTCTCCTGCTAACGCCCGACATACCCGAATAAAGATGAGTAGCTAAAGTATAACCATTTTCGAAGCCTTCAAGTACCTCTTCATAAATTGCGTCTGTATGTGCCAATGCAGGCAGGATGCCTTTTGAGAGGAGATATTGAGCAAATGGAATGGCTCCTTCCAATTCGGGTGCGGCACTCCATCGTTTAATTGAATTGGAGTGGGCAATCACTTCCATATATTCTTCAGGGTCGGGGTTGCGAATGTATCTGGGATCCTGAGCTCCACGCTGATTCATAGCAAAATAAGGGCCTTCCAGATGCATTCCCAAGAATTGGGCACCATTGAAGTTCTTTTTATTTGCACTTTCATAAAGATCTAGTGTGTGGAGCAAATCCTTCTTTTCACTTGTTAGGGTAGTTGGCGACAATGAAGTTGTTCCAAAGCGGGCATGCGTTTCTGCGGCTTTTAAAAAGGCGGTTTCTGTGCCATCCATGAAATCATGCCCACCACCACCATGAACATGAATATCAATAAAACCAGGAGCAATATAATTTCCTTTTGCATCAATTTCAAGCGCATCACTTATTTCAATATTTCCCTCTTTCACTTCTGTGATAATGCCATCATAAACCAATACGGTACCAGATTGAATCATACGGTAAGGGGTTAGAATTTTACCGTTAAATATTTTTAATCTTTTTGAAACCATATTTTTCAGCAGTTTTTAGATTTAATTTTGCATGAATCTCCACCTTGTCATTCAAGGTCTATTTACCTTAGAGTAGGTTTGCCATAAAGATATATTTGTAGGCATTCCACTTTATATTTTTTTATCTCATTGCACATCTAACATATTTTGCCGCTTATTTCCAAACCACATTATCGTTATTCCTGATAGATCCGGCCGGAAAGGGGTGTTTATCATTGAACGGATAAAGTACTTTTTGATCTTCAATGATGATCATTTTTTCATTTAGGGTTCCATTTAGATTCATTGACTTACTTAAGTCTAGCCCAAGATGTTTAGCCAGAAATGGGTAGGCGGCAGCACGTTTATTTTCATCATAACCATGTTTATCATTTGGAAGATGGACATTTTCCACATTTTCGGGCTTACCAAGTAAACTGTAGATATATTTTTCATGCGGATACTCTACATTCGGATTATTTTTTGTCCAATCGTCACCATCTGAAACCATTAACATAGGACGTGGAGCAGCAAGTGCAGCTATCTCAACATTATTAGTTTGAAAACCTGGACTTTTATGAATTGGCATTCCACTTTCACAAATACATCCGCCAAAGAAATGAGCAGAAACCATCACAACTGGAACCGAAACGGCAATACGATCATCAACAGCGGTGATTAAAAATGACTGGGTACCACCACCTGATGCACCTGTGACTCCAATCTTTTTAGGGTCGGCTCCCATCATCAACAAGAAATCAATACCCCGAATGCTGTTCCAGAGCTGCAACTTTAAGGCTTCCGGATGTTCATGAACCCATCCGAATTCTCCCATTTGACCATAGCCCACAGCATCATAAGCCCAAACCATAGCTCCCATTCTTGCCAGAGATGCAAACCTCCTTTGCGCATCCGCACGATAACGACCAACATCTCCTTCTTTTGCCCAATGACCATGGGTATTCAATATACCAGGAAGTATCCCCTTTGAATCTGTGGGAGTATATAAGCTACCCGTAACATACACGCCAGGCAAACTCTCAAAAGCAATATTCTGTACCTGATATCCATCGAAAATTCGTTTTTCACCCATAATTGGATTCAGAGGAGTTTTGGCCGGAAATGTTTCAAGATCTGCACCTTTTAAAATATGCGCCCGAATCTCTTTTGCACGACTTTGCCAAGCCGCAGCAGTAGTATATAATTGTCGCTCTTTTTCAAGAAATGATTTGCCTTCTTCTTCAGTCCAATAATTACCCACACAAAGCATTGATTTCGAGTCATTAGAGGTGGCCTTGTTCTGAGATACTGCAGGTTTTAAAGAAAGAAGTAAAACGCAGCTAATAAGAGAGATACCTTTTAAAGTTTTCATAAATAATTTAATAATTGTTAGTCCACATTTTATCTAAACACCTGATTATAGTCAATAATTGATTGACTGAATTAACTAAACAGATATGGTCTTCCTTCTTTTGCCGAGGTATAAATAGCTAGCACAATTTCAACTGCTTTGCGAGCCTCAGCCCCATTTATTTCAAATGGTCTTCCCGATTCTATTGCTGCAATAAACGCTACTATATTTTTTTTATGAAACAAATATGAAATTGATGCGGGATCGGAAGAACCTCCTCCTCCTGATGGACCTCCGATATTATTTAAAATTACGAAATCTTCGTCCTTTTGTTCTGCAAACTGCCATACCGAAATTGTGTCATCAATTAGAATTGCCGTTCCCTTAGTTCCAGTAATTTCCATCCTACGGAATTGCCCCGGGAAAGAAGCTGTTGAACCATAAATACTTCCCAAAGCATTGTTTTTGAACTTAACCACTGCAGCAGCGGTATCTTCAACCTCTATTGCATGACCAATAGTTGCGATGCTTGCTTGTAAGGAACTAAGTGGCCCTGCCAAGTATTGCAGCAGATCAATCATGTGAATAGATTGATTCATAAGCGCACCTCCACCATCGAGCTTCCAAGTACCGCGCCACTTACTTTGATAATATTCATCAGATCTCCACCAAGGTACATGTACAGAAACGAAACTAAGATTACCAAAGCGTCCTTCATCAACAGCCCTTTTCAGCAAAGCCACAGAGTCGCTGTAACGATAATTAAAGATACCACCAAGGTAAGTTCCCGAATTTCTGTGTGCATTAATCATTGCATCTATCCGATCCAAAGAAATTTCCATTGGTTTTTCACACAGCACATGTTTACCTTGCTGTGCAGCTTCTATAGCCGGCTCCATATGGTTTCCGCTTGGCGTAGCGATAGTCACAATATCAATTTCGTCGGAACGAAGCATCTCAGAATAATTTGAAAATACTTTACAGCCAAATTTCTGCGCAAAAATTGCAGCCTTGGAGGGGTCTGAACTACAAACTCCAAGGAGCTTTGCATTTTCCAAACTTTGAATGGCCTGTGCATGAAAATCGGCAATCATCCCTGTTCCAATTATTCCGAAATTCCAGATTTTCATTTATCTTTTAATTCTATTCACTCTAATTATTGAATAATTCTACCCTGAAAATGAAGCCTTTGACACTCTCATTGTATTGCCTGCTAAAATTTTTTGTATGGTTTCATCCGAATATCCCATTTGAACCATGCCAACTGTATACATTGGCCAATTAGTCCAGGCCATACTTTGAACCATCTCTGGTGTTTCTTTGAAATCATCAGCTGGCCAAAGTGCCTCCCAACGGGTTCTTTCGGGCTTTCGCGCGGTGATTTTACTACTTTCCTCACTAGAAAATCCGGATCTATAAGCTATATCTGTTCCAATAGCAACATGATCAGAACCAAACTTCTTTACCACATAATCAATATGCTTCATCATCATTGAGATATCACCACTACCTCCAAGAAATCGTGGTATACTGCAAATGCCTATATAACCACCCGTATCGGCAATGGCACGAATCACAGGGTCGGGTTTCGAACGAATATGCTTATTAATTGAAGCAACCGTGGTATGACTGGCTACCATTGGTCGCTCTGAAGCCTGAGCTGCTTCCAAACTTGTTTGCCAGCCCGAATGAGCAATATCTACAATAACCCCAACCCGATTCATTTCCTTTACTACCTCACGGCCAAAATCGCTCAATCCACCATTAGCCGTTTCTGCACAACCGTCACCAATTACATTTCTTCTATTGTAAGTAAGGTGCATCATTCTTATTCCCAAGTGGAAGAATACACTGATATATCTTAACTCATCTTCCACCGAAATCCAATCCTGTGGCAAAGGAACTCCATTGCCAGTAAAATAAAGTGCATGCCGATTTTCTTTTTTGGCCAGTTCAATATCGCTCGGCTTTACCGCTTTACAAACAAAATCACTCATCATATCAGTGGAATAAGTAAAGTTAGCTAAGCGCTTTATTAGGCGACTAATTCCATTTCCCTCTTCACCAGTATTTTGTACTACACAAGTAACACCCGAAGCCTTCCATGCATTTTCTAATTCATCTCTTTCTCTCTTATCGATGACAAAACGAGTCATCGACTGATTTTCCATCAAGTCCTGAAGCTCCATTTGAGATGCTTTGGCTTCGATTGCGGAATTTATCAATGTAGCATTAGGTGCAGCAGATGGCATGAATCCATAACAGTCAATCACCAATGAGCTCCTGTGTAATTCTAAGCCATGTTCCAGTTGTTTCTGACTTGGTTTAAGAATGCTTTTCGCTATTTCAAAATTCTTTTTTATCTGTTCATTTATTGCATATTTCGAATGGTCAAGACTTAAAGGTACATTAAGATCAGGTTTGGGAAAATCTTTACCTTGAGCAAAACCACCAAAAATTCCATCACTTGCCACAGCTAAACCGGCCATGCCTGAAAGCTTTAAGAAATCTCTACGTTTATTATTCATCAGTATAAAATTGGTTTTTTATTGGCTACGATATTCTAAAGGAATTCCTTTTGAACTTGCAAAAGCTCAATATTTTGAAGCAAAATCTGCAGCATACAAATTAATATCAGAGTCGCTTAAATGTGTACCTGAACTGATAATAATGCGGTACCTTAATTTCAAAGTGCCCCCTGCCGGAATACTATAATTCAGCTCTTCTTTTTTATTGGTGAAATCTTTTACTCCAAAGGGATTTGCAGCAAAAAGCCCATAACCGCGTGCATGCCAATAAGTAGGATAACTCAGATTTTTGGGATGATCACAAATAACAAGTGAAACTTTCTCATCCCCGATATTACCATAAAGATCCATCCATTTAGCTCGCTTGCCCCAAACTTCTTCACCTTGATCGCCTTCACTACTCCTGTAATTTCCGGTTGGGATGTCATTCTCCATCTTTTTTACTGTGGTGGGATTTCCCTTTGCATCTGTTAAAATTAAATCTTGCTTTGAAGGAAGTTCAAGTTGTCTAGCTACGCGAATTCCAAAACTGCCCTCTTTAGTATCTTTAAAACTTACTGCCGCACCGGTTGCTTTTAAAGTGATAATACGATCGATAATTCGGATTGAACCCTGAGCTATAAAATGAAATTCAGTACTTTCTGCCAATAGTTCTTTCCCATTGGGATCAATCCAACTAGCCTTGGTAACCAAAACACCTTCACCTGCTCCTCCCGAAAGTTTTTGAATGCCTAAATGCTTAATCTGACCAGCGTTCAAACTCCTTTTCCCTTCATGTCCATTACCCCAAAAGTCATAGCCATTAACATTTCCATAATTGAACCAGTTTCCGGCATGGTGAATATGATCACGACGTTCAGCTTCTCTTGGCTCAATTGGAAAACCACGAGTGATAGGAGTTCCAAATGCTGTTAGCACTGGATAAAGTATGGGCTTATAGACTGTATCCAACCATTGATAAGAGGTAAATAATTTCCCTCCAATCAATACATCTACCCTTTTTTCTGACTCACGTTTTATGAGTTTAACGACTGAAGCCTGGCTGTTTGAATTTTTATTCTGTGCATTTAGAGCACCAGAGCTGGCTAAAATACTAACTATTAGTAGTTTATATATTAACTTCATTTGTTTTTTAATTTAAGCGGGTGGTGAAAACACCAACCGCAGGAAAT
>Ga0163144_10022675_pt1 | contig 12430 bp, 11 predicted proteins | sample OliLak19BULKMAT1_FD_123175 | JGI IMG/M metagenome (GOLD analysis project Ga0163144, IMG submission 123175) | Freshwater microbial mat bacterial communities from Lake Vanda, McMurdo Dry Valleys, Antarctica - Oligotrophic Lake LV.19.BULKMAT1 | ecosystem: Environmental > Aquatic > Freshwater >... | reverse complement strand
TTAGCCAATCCGTACTCTATCAGCATGTGCGCCATTTATGGGCATTCCCTGTTTTAGCATTGCTCACTACGGGCATGATTGCCCGTAACTCGTGGGCGGTGGCACGTGCCTTCTTGGGACTAAAGGGCGAATTTAAGCGCACCCCCAAGTTTGCCCAACAGTGGCAAGCCAGCACCTACGCCCTGCCACACCTTAACATCTTGCCCGAAGTGGTGCTTTTGTGCTATTCATTATGGGGGCTAGGGCTTGCCATCCAAAAGAGTAGCCCTCTTTTGCCGTATATTTTGCTGTATGTGCTGGCGTTTGGGATGGTGGTCACGTGGGAAGTGCGCGACCATTGGCAAGTGACACATCCGCGCTCCCAAAGCCATTGGCGCACAAAGGAAGGCTAAAGCACCCTTGATTACCCTGATTGCAACCGTTCTTAACGAAGGTGAAAGCATCAATCGCCTGATGGATTCGCTCCTTAGCCAAACCCTTCCGCCTGATGAAGTGGTTATTGTGGACGGCGGAAGCACCGATGACACTGTAGCACGCCTTAAAACCTATGAGGGGCGCATTATGCTTAAGGTGTTGGTGGCAAAGGGCTGTAACATTAGCAAAGGGCGTAACCTTGCCGTACAGCACGCCACACACAATATCATCGCCATTACCGATGCCGGCGTAAGGCTTACCCCCACATGGCTAGAGCGCATCACAAAGCCTCTTTTACAAAACGAAGCGTTGGGCGTAGCGTGCGGTTTCTTTGAAGCCGACCCCTATACCCTGTTTGAATTGGCGATGGGCGCAACCGTTCTGCCGTTAGTCAACGAAATTGACCCGCAAACCTTTTTGCCTAGTAGCCGTAGCATTGCCGTCAGAAAAAGCGCATTTCAGCACGTTGTTGGCTATCCCGAATGGCTAGACTATTGCGAGGACTTGGTGTTTGATTTGCGCCTGAAAGCCACCCAACCTCCTTTTGTATTTGTACCCGATGCGTTGGTATATTTTCGCCCCCGTAGCACGCTAAAGGCGTTTTTTGTGCAGTATTATCGTTATGCGCGTGGGGATGGTAAAGCCGACCTATGGCGCAAGCGTCACATTATCCGCTATATCACGTACTTGGTGGGCTTGCCCTTGCTTTTGGCGTTGGGGACGTGGGTTCATCCGTTGTTTTTTGGCGCACTCTTATTGGGGGGGCTTTTGTATGTGCTTGCGCCCCTTAGGCGGTTGCCTAGCGTGATGGCGCGTTATGAGGCAATCCACAACCAACGAGCTAGCCTGTTCACGTGGTTACAAGCCCTTTTGCTCATTCCCATTATTCGCGCAGTAGGGGATATTGCCAAAATGTGGGGCTACCCTGTGGGCTTGCGTTGGCGTAAGGCACATTATCAGCCATATATGCAACTTTATGATGGGCTAGACGTATAAAAAACAGGAGCTTTAGCGATATAATAAGCTCATGAACGCATGTTGAGGACGTTTGCCATGAGTAATGACGATATTACTGTTTGGAAAGTCATTTCTACCGTCGTAAAGGGCGTTGCCAAAACCGTAGAAATTGCAGGAACGGGCGTAAGTACCGCCGTGGGCGGTGTACAGCGTAGTGCAAGCGCAGTGAGGGATTCGATGCCAGTTACAGAGATAACCACAGTTTTTAATACCACCGATAAAATCGTGAAGTTTGTCAATAAAGAAACCCCCAGAGACAGCAAAGACATTTTGGGGCAAAGTGCCATTGTGCTAAAAAGCGAACATACCGCAGGCGCATGGGTGCCGTGGTTCGACCCGCCTCTGTATGATGGCTTTGAACGCCGTCATATTGCCGTTGTCATTGATGAAGTACCCGCCGTGTACATTTGGCAAAAGGGTGACTTTGTGTACTGGACAAACCGCCTAGATAGCACTGGCAAGCCCGCCAAAGCGTACAAGATGAGTGGCATTACGCATGTGGGCGGTGCTAGAACATTAGTCATTCGCAATGACCCCGAAACGGGTTACAGCGCATTTATGACGGCTGCCCCCTCTTAAATACGACACACGGGCAACCCTTGTTTAGCGTTGCCCCTTAATCACCCTCTGCAGGAAAACACCATGCCACAGTATACATATGAGTACAACAATCAGCCCGAAAACCTCACATTAGAGCGCAATGGTGAGCATGAATACCGCGCCACCCTGCCCGATGGCACAGTGCAAACTTTTGAGGCAACCGCATTAGGCGATGGCGTATGGCGCATTAGCGTTAATGGGCAAGCCCATATTGTGCGTGTGGCAAGCGCAGGCACAGAACGCTATATTCATACCAGCGGGCAACATTATGTGGTATCACGCACCGATAGCACCAGCAAACGCCGTAAAAGCCTTGCAGGTAAAGGTGATCTTAACGCGCAAATGCCGGGGCAAGTAACGGATGTGCGCGTCAGTGAGGAGCAAAGCGTAACAAGTGGGCAGGTGTTACTGATTATGGAAGCCATGAAGATGGAAATCCGCGTTACTGCACCCCAAGATGGCACGATTAAACGGCTAAACGTGCAAAAGGGGCAAGTAGTAGAACGTGGGCAAGCCTTGATAGAGATGACGTTTGAAACAGCCTAAGTCATTGATAGATACCTCTCCAGAAGTGCTAGTCATTGGCGCGGGACCGGCGGGTATTGCCTGTGCCGATGCTCTACAACGGGCAGGCGTGCCGTATTTGGTCATCGACCGCGCCCCCATCATCGCGTCTACATGGCACAGTTTATACCCTTCGCTAAAGCTAAACACCACGCGCTTTTATTCGCATTTGCCCCGCGCACGCTTCCCTTTGTCTTATGGCATGTTTCCTAGCGCACGCCAATACTATGATTATTTGCTAAAGTACGTGCAAAAGCACCGCTTTAACATCCGTCTGGGCATTATCGTAAAGCGCGTTAGTAAAGATGGCGAGCAATGGCGCGCTGAAACGAGCGAAGGCGTGGCGCACTATCGCGCTGTTATTTGTGCGACAGGCGTTTATGGTCGCCCCGTCATGCCCCACATTGAAGGGCTAGACCGCTTTAAGGGACGCGTCCTGCACGCCCACGATTTTAAGCACCCCCACCAAGTGACAGGGCAAAACGTGCTTGTGGTGGGCAATGGGCCCAGCGGTATTGATATTGCCGTTGCCAGCGCACACACCGCCAAGCATGTAAAAATTGCCATTCGTAGTGGCGTTACGCTCATCCAACGCTACCCGCTAGGCTTGCCTAAGCACGCATGGATGATGCTGGCGGAACATTTGCCATCGGCATGGTGTGAACGCCTGATGAAGCTTAGTAATAGGGGCTATCAAGAGTCTGAACGCTATGGGCTTGTGCCACCCAAAGGCAAAAAGAGCCTCACGGCGTATCAAGGGCGTGAACTATTGGATGCCGTTAAAAAGGGCATTGTGTATCTCGTTACTGCGCCGATTGCGTTTGATGAACAAAACGTCACATTGGCAGACGGAGAAGTCATTTGCCCCGATGTTGTGATTATGGCAACGGGCTATGAGCCAGTGCTTCATGAATATTTAGACGTGGACATGCAATTTAGCGAAACCTATTATGAAGCCTCTGCGCTCTGTGAATGGAACTTAACGGGCAATGGGCAACGGGGCTTCCCCATGCTAGACCGTAGCACCCACCCCAACGGGCGCGAAGTGCAAGGGCAAAAGGGCTTATACATCGTGGGCGTGCATTATAAGGGCAAGGGCGCAATGTATAACTTTAACGTAGAAGCGCAAATTGCCAGCGAGCAAATTGCCAGCGCATTTTTTAGCCCCTAAACACTTGTAGAGTTCCTAGTCAAATAGACGCTTTACTATGCTAAAATCAGCCTAACGGAAACAATACAGTCCACTTTTACAGGAGAGCAGATAATGAAACGCTTCTTTTTAACGCTATTTTTTTTATGCCTTACACTGGTTAGTTTTGCCCAAGACCTACCCAATTTTTCTGATTTACCCAGAGGTGAATGGACAAATATCCCCGTAGAAGGGGCGCAATGTCTTTATGGCACGCCGTATAGCTTTTTTGTGCGCCCTGCGGATGAACCCACCGATAAGCTGATGGTGTACTTTGAAGGGGGCGGTGCATGTTGGGATGGTGTAACGTGCGCCAGTAAAGGTGAATTTGCCTCTGTCTACGAAGTTACACCCGATAAAATGAGCTTTTACACCAATGGCTTTTTTGATTACGACAACGAAGCCAACCCCGTCAGAGACTATAACGCGGTGCTTGTGCCGTATTGTTCGGGGGATGTTCACGCAGGCAATGCCGAAGTCACGTTTGAAGTGCCAGCGGGAAGCGTAGAGGGCTATACCGAACCCAGCATTACCGTGCCGTTTAATGGCTTTAGCAATGCCAGTAGCGTGCTGGATTGGGTATACCAAAACATTGTTGCGCCCTCACAGGTGTTCATTAGTGGGTGTAGTGCTGGGGGCTATGGGGCAGTGTTTCATACCGCAAACATCATGGAAAACTACGCCAACATTCCTGCTGTTATGCTGAGCGATGCGTCTAATGGCGTTACACCTTCCAATTGGGAAGGTTTTACCACGTGGAACATCCTAGACGGGATGCCCAGCTTCATTGAAGGTTTGGCAAACATTAGCACAGAGGACTACAACACCACTGTACACATTTTAGAGATGGCAAAAGCCTTCCCAGAAAATCGCTTTGCACAATACAACGCCGCCATTGACGGGGTACAAGTGAGCTTTTATGCCTTAATGACGCAACAGTCCATAGACGCTTTTAACTTTGCGTTGGTGGCACAACAATGGGGGCAAGGGCTACAAGAAAACCTAAACACCCTAGAAACCGAAGCCCCCAACTTCCTCAGCTATACGGCAGGCGGGCTAACGCACTGCGTCACCATGAACGACATTACGTACACATTTACAGTGGATGACTTTTTGTTTGCAGACTGGGTGCGAGGATTGCTAGACAACACGACCGACGTTAGCCCCGCCTGTGACATTACAAAGGGCGAATGTTTTACAGACCCCATCGTTGCGGGGCAATAACGCCTACGAAAGATGTTTTTCTAGGCGTTTGATAAGGTCATCATAGGGGGTGTGTGTGCGATTGGTAACGGCAATAATGGGCTTGCCCCCTTCACCTGCAAAATAGCCCGCTACGCGGTATTGCCAGCTTAGTGACGGCACAATCAGCATTTTGCCTTGTGCCATCTGATAGCGTTTGCGCCCCTGAAGCATACGCCGTTCTACCTCACTATTGGTATTGGGCAATAGCGTATAGTCCTTCATCTCGGTAATGTCTTCCCACAGAATCAGGCGTTCTTTCCACCAGAGGGGCTGAATGGTGATGCCCTCTGTGCTAAGTTTTAAGGGGGGCGACGCGCTTAAAAACATCACCAATGGGCTAGTGAGCAAGCCGAGCATAAACGCGGTAAGTAAGAAAAGCCCACCGCCCGTTAAAAATGCCAGCAACACTTGTAAGGGCAACGCCAAAAGCATAATGCCCAAAAGAAATGCCATCAGGCGTTGTGAGAGCTTATACCAGCCCATGTTGGGGTGAGGGTAAACGTGCGTTTCGGGCATGGGTTAAATTCCTTTAAGGGTAAAGACCCCCAAAAATGGGGGAATTGTCGTATAATGAAATGTGTTAAAATAAGCGGCGTAGCTTTTTAGATACAGAGAGGCAAAACCATGTTCGATTATAACCGTAACCCAATTCCTTCTGCCAGTGCAGGGACATTTGGTGGCGCAACAAGCGCCGTACAACTTCAGCCATTGATGCGCAGCGTGTACTTGTGGATGACCATTGGATTGTCCATCACGGGCGCGGTAGCCCTTGTGTTGGCAAACGCTATGGAAAACGACATTAGCTTGTTCACCAGCCTTGCAAGCTCCTCTATGATTTTAATGATTGTTCAGCTTGGTATTGTCTTGGGCTTGAGTTTTATGCTCAATCGCATTAGCCCCAACGTGGCGCGTGGCTTGTTTATGGCGTACGCGGTTTCGATGGGTGTCACCATTTCCGTGATTATCCTCGCCTACACAGGCACAGTGAATGAACGAACGGGTGAACTCATTATCGACTGGCTCATTCCTGCAAAGGCGTTCTTTACGTCGGCGGGCTTGTTTGGCGCAATGACCGTTATCGGCTACACCACAAAGGTTGACCTAAGCCGTTTTAGCACCTTCTTTATCATGGGCTTAATCGGTTTGGTGATTGCAGGCTTTGTGAACGCGTTCATCTTCCGCAGCAGTGGGCTAGACCTTGTGATTAGTGTGGGCGGTGTGTTGCTTTTTACGGGTATTACTGCATGGGACACCCAACGCATTAAGCAAATAGCAGCCGTCACCCCTGATGATGGGTCGGATACCTACGCCCGCCTTGCCATTATGGGCGCGTTGATGCTGTACCTAGACTTTATCAACTTGTTCTTGTACCTTTTGCGCATCTTCGCACGCCGTGACTAATTACAGTCTTTGCGCTGTGTAAGAACGCTAATCTCTAAAACAAAAGAGGGACAATTCTTCACGAATTGTCCCTCTTTTTGTGTGTTTTTATGGGGCGCAAGATGCGCCGTTGGCGGTGTTATTTACCAGCCGCGTTGGGCAATACGGTCACGGTCGTGCAATGAACTCACGTTAATACCCACCATTGCTTCGCCTAGCCCGCGTGATACATTTGCCAAAATATCGGGGTCGTTAAAGTGCGTCACCGATTCCACAATGGCTTTGGCACGCTTGGCGGGGTCGCCACTCTTAAAGATACCGCTTCCCACAAATACGCCGTCCACGCCCAATTGCATCATCAGCGCAGCATCCGCAGGGGTAGCCACGCCACCCGCCGCAAAATTCACCACAGGCAAACGCCCTAATAGTGCGGTTTCTTTTACCAGCGCGTAAGGGGCTTGGATGTCTTTGGCGTAGGTATAAAGTTCGTCCTCATCCATGCTCTTAATACGGCGAATTTCGCCCAGCATTTGGCGAGCATGACGCACAGCTTCAACCACATCACCCGTACCAGCTTCGCCTTTAGTGCGAATCATGGCTGCGCCCTCGTTAATACGGCGAAGGGCTTCGCCCAAGTTACGCCCACCGCACACAAACGGCACAGTAAACTTCGTCTTGTCGATGTGATGTTGGTCATCGGCGGGGGTTAGCACTTCGCTTTCGTCAATGAAGTCCACACCCAACGCTTGCAAAATTTGCGCTTCTACAAAGTGACCAATACGCGCCTTTGCCATCACAGGGATGGTTACAGCTTTGATAATGCCTTCAATCATATCGGGGTCGCTCATACGGGCGACACCCCCTTGAACGCGAATGTCGGCAGGAACGCGCTCTAGTGCCATAACAGCACATGCGCCTGCATCTTCTGCGATTTTAGCTTGTTCGGGCGTAACCACGTCCATAATCACGCCACCTTTTAGCATTTGTGCTAAACCGCGCTTGACGTTTTCTGTACCTGTGTTGCCATTATTGTCATGTCCGTTGCCGCTCATCAGGAAAAATCCTCAAAACTACTCGGTTAAATGTGATAGTACCAATCGTAAAGTTTGGGAGTGCTAAAACGTATGTCCATTCTATACCAATTCACAGGGTAATCTAGCCTATATGATGTAAAACTTGCACAACACGCATCATAAACGGCTTACAGCAAGCATCAACATGATAGCTCACGTCCATTTGCTCGCTTACATGGTCATAGCCTGCGGTAATGCGAATGTTAGGCGCTTGCCCATGCGTTTCGCACATTATCTCCCCCAGCTTGCGGGTAATGGCGTGCGTCATCTCTTGGCGCATTTGCTCAAAGAGCATCTCTAGCTCATAGGCTTCTAAATAAGCATCGGGGTGAGAATCGCCCTCGGTGTGAAAGTCAAATGTTAGTTCCATTGATGCAGTGTCCTTTAGCGTATGATCAGTGTGCTTAACGGCAATCTATCACCCACGTTATCGCCGTTTGCATCTGTAATGGGGGGGCGATAGCCGTTCCCGCAGTCATCAGGCGCAAATTGGCAGGTGTACCACCCCACCAATACACCATATTGCCCTGTGGGCATGGTGCTAGGAAGCGTAATACTGTAAGTGTCTACTAGATAGCCTGTGGGTGTCCACCATTGGCTGATGGGGCGTTCTGCGGGGTGTAGCTTGTCCTCTTGGGCAAGCGGTGGCGCGTCTATTGCGCCAATGTGAACAAAGCTAGAGAAGTCTACGTCACTTTCCCGCAAGGGCAACCAATACAGGGTAATTTCTACCGTGTCGCCTGCGCTAAAGGTGTTGCTGTTGATGTTATAGCCTATCAATTGGGCAATGTCGTCTACTTGATAGAGCGTTTGGTTTTGGACGGGGGCGATACCCACAACAGAGTTGTGCCAGAAGATACCTTCGGGGGCAAGCCCAAGCAGAACAACCGCCAAAACCACGCCCACGCCTGCGCCATAGCCCAATTGTTGGCGTGGCGTAAGCGCAACCTCTACGCGCCCGCGTGCTAATGCCCTGCCCAAGCGCAACACTACCAAGCCCAGCATTGCCAACAAACTTAGCCCACTAATGACCCCACCCATTAAACGCGGCGGCGTTGTTCCCAATACCACGCGCACGTTATGTGTGCCTTCTGGCACTTCTAGCGTAATAAAGCCGTGTGTGGGTGAGGGCGTTACAGGTGTTTCTACGCCATCCACATAGCTTGTCCAGCCCGCCCAGTAGAAATTAAGCACTTCCATCGTAAAGGCTTCGGGGGCGGTAACTTCCCATTCTAGCCAAAGCGCGTTGTTCAAAAGTGGGGTTGCCGTTACGCCATCTGGCACATTGGCTTTATTGATGGGATAGCCGTCTGCATAATCTGCGAGTAGGCGTTCATTTTGCGTCGGTAGCGTATACACCGCACGGGGACGATACTCATCCGTAAACGTCGTGCCGAGTTGCACGCCCAATGTTTCGCTTTCGTGCAAGGCTTGGGTGCTGGTATCAATGCCTTTATTTGTCCATTCTGGCACAGTAAAAGCACTGCCAGAGGACAGCATCAGCGCAACAATAAAGAGCGCAATCACACCCTGACGCAACACATTAGGCAGGCGTTCTAGCCAAAGTGCATTTAAGCCCACCAAGAACGCCCCACAAAACGCCACGCCCCCCAACAAACGCCATGGGAACTGGATAAATCGCAAATACGGAATGTTTTCCCATAATGCCGTGGATTGGGGCGTAATAAAGAAAATCAGCACCGCGCCCGCCAATGCAAAGAACACCCCTTGCCGTAAAATACGGTCATCACGGCGACCATCACGCACGGCACGCGCAATAAAATACAGCACGCCTCCCAAGCCCACCAACGCCAGTACCCATTGTGCCAAACCGATGACCGTTACCAGCTGAAGCCCATTAATTGCCCCTAAATCATTAAGGGGCATCGGCGAAAAGAGCGTGTTGAATGGCACAAAGAAATTGTGATAGTCTAGCAACGCCACGCTGGCGAGATTTTCTAAATAGACCGTGTCGGTTTCAAAGAGAACGGGCAACCAAAAGTACGCCGCTAAGCCCACCCCAAGCCCCCATGAAATAATCCCCACAAGGGGCGCACGCAATAATCGCCATTGATTCCGTGCGGTAATAAGAATGGCGACACCCTGCCACAGCACCCACCCAAACACCAAAACACTCAGTACCGCACCCATCAGGTTATGCGTAATAATCAGCGCGTATTGGCATAAGGTCGCGCCCGCAAGGTTCATACCCGAAGGATTTTTAAGCACTGTCCCCATGCGCCACATCGTTAATGCAAACACACCTAAAGAGAGCAATTCGGGGTAAGCACCACGCACATAAGGCAACGTAAACAGGATATACGGGCTATACACAAAAGCCACCGCCCCCAAAATACCGGCAACACGCCCCACCTGTGAGCGCAAAAAACCATACATGCCCGTAGCCATCAGCAAGAACGACAGCCCAATGACCATTCGCAACGCATCCAACGCCACCACGCCCAAAACCTGCATAAACGTGGACGTGAGATAGTAAGTCATGCTAGCGTAAAAATGCCACAGCGGTGAACCATAGCCATAGTACAAGCCTTCTGCCCAACGCGGAAAGAACATGCCGTTAGACCAGCTTCGGTTCATCTCGCCCACACGGTAAGCGTGATACAGTACGTCATGGCTATTGGGCAAGCCCGCCTGTAGCAAAAAGGGCAAGCTGGCAACCAACGCAACAGCAATTACAAGCAACCATCCAAAATCAAAGCGTTTCATGGAGTATCCTTCAAGGGTGTTCTGATGTGCGTGTACGATTCTACTCGCTTCTTATCCCACTTTTAAGTTGCAACTTATCTTTGCAAGTGGCGTACAATAAGCTATATGATCTGTTATACATTCCGAAACGCACACTACACGGAGGAAATTTTCATGAAACGATTGCTGGTAGGTTTACTTTTACTCTTAAGCCTTAGCGTATTTGCTCCCCTCACATCTGCCATTGGCGAGGGTGGAATTCAGGATATGGCACGCTACTTTGGCGAAGACTATGAACTTTTCTTTGCCATTCGTACTGACGACCTTTACGTCAGTGAAATTAACAGCATTGTCAACACGGTCATTAGCAAATTACCTCCCGAATTGGCATCGTCTGTTCCATCAGAAATTGACTTGCGCTCCTTCATTAGCTTGCCTATAGAAAATCAGGTTTACACTTATGAGGATATTCGTGGTGTTCTAGGCGATTCATTTGCTTTTGGGGCGCGTAGCCTGCAAGCCCTAGACGGTGGCACGCCCAAAGAAGGTGGTTTTATGCTTGCCGTTGAAATTAAAGACCGCGCCGCCCTAGAAACAGCCCTTAACTTAGGAAGCCTTAATGCCATTGAAGCAAGCGCATTTAGCCTTTACACCCTCCCTAATGGCACGCTGGCACTCACCGATGATTTGCTGATGTTTGCCGCCGATGTAAACACGCTTCCTGCTATTTTCACAGGGCTAGAAGCCACCGAAAAATATCAGAGTGCCATTGGCGCACTGCCCGCCGAATCTTACAACATTTTGCTGTACGCCAATCTCGAAAACGCGCTAGAGGTTGCTCTTGCCGATGCGCCTGCCGAACTTTTGGTAAGCCTAGAACAATTGCCTAATGTTTTTGTATTGGGTGCAACCATTCTAGATGGCAAGTCCCTAGCCATTGACATCGCGGCAGATACTGCGCTTCTTTACGCGCCCACCCCTATAAGCACGTCCTTTGCACAAAACTTGCCCAATGGCACAGACTTACTTGTTCATTCCACCGATTTAGGCAAAAGTGTTCAAGCACTGTTAGAGCAAATAGACACACAATTTCCCGCAGGCGCAGACCAACCCTCCCCAGCCACGCAAATTCGCCAAGCCTTAAGCGCATTCGTCGGCTTAAACCTTGAAGAAGACTTGCTCAGCTGGACAACAGGCGATTATGCGCTATTTGCAAGTTCGGATGTGCGTAATTTGTTTGCCACATTCGCAGACAATGGCACATCTTCATTGGCAACCCTTAACCTGGAACTAGGGTTTGTACAACAAGCCACCGACCCCGCTAAAGCCGCGAACCTTGTCACGCGCCTAAAGAACTTGGTCGCCTTAGCCAATACCAACCAAACCACCGAAACACGCTTCACTTCTGCCGACTATGACCAAAACGGCACTGTGGGCTTTACCGTTGGCTTCCCCATAGAGCAAACCAATGAAACCCTAGACCTTGTGTTTGCCTCTAACGACCGCTTCTTCTATGTAGGCACACTCAACGCCCTAGAACGGATCTTGGCAGGCGATACGCTAGACAAAGACGCGATATTGCCCCAAGCCAGCGCGTACTTCTTGCCCAATGCCTATAGCGTTGCCTATACCGACGATGATGGGTGGGTTGATTTCGCAGGCATCATTGGCGCAGGCATTGTGTCCGGCCCCACAATTAACAACGTATTCGAGAACATTCAATCCGAACTCAGTGACGAAACACCCGCCCCTGCACCCGACCCTTCGGATGAGATGGCGAATTCTTCACGGATGTTCTTAAGCGTGTTAGACGCCGTCAAGAGCCTGATTGCTCATTCGTCCATCAGCACTGCCGTCACCGAATTTGGTGCTGTGGCGCGGATGATTATTACCTTCAAGTAACGCCGTTTTACAACAAAAAAAGGGCTGACATTCTCACGTCAGCCCTTACTTATCAGGGGGTGCTTTTGCGCCCCTTTTGCGTTTTTAGCATATAGCTTAAAAAGCCGTCCAAATAAACAAGCCCACAAGCAACGCTACACCTGCCATAATGGGGTACGCCACCCGATACAGCAACGCCCGTAAAGATTGCGACGTCCGCCAATAATACGCATGGTGCAGTGCCACGCCCACCAAAAGGCTAAACGGTACGCTGATGAGCGCAAGTGGCAACGTCATATCGGAAATTGTGAGTAGCCCCAAAGACCCCACCAAGCCCCCCACGCGCAACACAAACGGCGCA
>Ga0163144_10022670_pt1 | contig 12432 bp, 11 predicted proteins | sample OliLak19BULKMAT1_FD_123175 | JGI IMG/M metagenome (GOLD analysis project Ga0163144, IMG submission 123175) | Freshwater microbial mat bacterial communities from Lake Vanda, McMurdo Dry Valleys, Antarctica - Oligotrophic Lake LV.19.BULKMAT1 | ecosystem: Environmental > Aquatic > Freshwater >... | reverse complement strand
GATGTGGAATTCTAAACAAAGGACTCGGTTTTGCGGAATCAATTTTCTGGGGATATGGTTTCCGCAAAACCTCGGCTAATGTCTTTCGGATTTCGCAAGCGGAGGAGGAGGGGTCTGGGGAGGAATCCTCCGCTTGCTCCATCCGTTTTCTTTTGGCGAAATTCGGGGCGGACATGCCCTATGTGAATTATATTGCACATTGTAATAGAATGCAACTTGTAATATACTGCAATTATGTCATCAGGTATAAAACTAGGTCAAAACTTACGAAAAATAAGAACAAAAAAGAAAATGACGCAAGGAGACCTTGCGTCCGCTTTGAATGTTGATAGAGCGTATATCAGCAATATCGAAAATGGTCGAATGAACCCCACTCTTTCCACTTTGGAAAGGCTTGCTGGAGCTTTGGGAATTTCTAGTAGTGAACTTTTGAAATAAATTTATGAAAGGAATTATTTACATAATGACAACTGCAGTTTCAGGCCTAATAAAAATTGGTCAAAGTGGTTCGAATAACTATCAGGAGCGAATGCGCTTTCTTGAAGCAAATGGTTATTATAATGTATCTGGACTAAAAAGATTTTTTGCAATTGAAATAGATGATTACCAGGAAAAAGAGCGATTGCTTCATGAAATTTTTAATAAACAACAAATTGGAGATAGTGAATTATTTGCGCTTGATTATGATTTGGTAAGACAGCTTTTGTTATCTTTCGATGGCAAGGTAATTTATCCCAAAGATGTAAATAAAGAGAAAGAATTTGATGAAGTTTCAAAAGCCAGAGAACAGGGAGCAAGATTTAGTTTTTATAGAAAGGATATAAAAGATGGAGATGAAATTGTTTTTATTGCCGATAAAGAAATCACTGCAAAAGTGGTCGGCGAACGTGAGGTGGAATATGGTGGTCAAATTTGGAAACTTGCTCCTTTGACATATAAAATTTATGAACAAAAGGGAGAACTGAATGGTAGTGGTGCATATCAAGGGGCTGCTTATTGGCAATATAACGGCAAAAGACTAAGAGACTTGCCTGATATAAAGTAAAATTTTATGAACGAAGCATATTCACGAGTTATTATAGATAAAAAACTCCGCGAAGCGGGATGGAACATTGAGAACAACACCCAGGTTGTTTTTGAGGATCATTCTGATGCAGGACGTGCTGATTATGTCTTAAAAGATGGTGCTGGACGCGCAGTCGCACTTATTGAAGCAAAGCGTCCAGATATTGATCCATATAGTGCAAAAAAACAAGCTTTTGATTACATCCAATCACAGTATCCAAATATTCGTTTTATTTATCTTGCAAACGATAAACTAATTTATCTTTGGGATCTTGATGGGGGTGGTGATGCACAAGTTGTCCTTGCTTTTTTCTCGCTCGACGATCTTGTTCGTCGGCAAAGTTCTAAAGCTGTAAATATCGCTAAGGGCTTAACTATTGAACAAGTACAAGATAGTTATTTTAGTGATGTTGCTGATAATGTAACACTTCGCCCATACCAACTTGGCGCGTGGGAATCAATTGCTCAAAATTTTGATAAGGGTAAAAAATCTTTTTTATTAGAGATGGCAACAGGAACAGGAAAAACAGTTCTCGGAGCTTTAATTATTTCACGATTTCTTAGATCAAATAATGCTCAAAATGTACTCTTCCTCGTAGATCGTCGTTCGCTTGCAACACAAACAAAAAATACATTTGAAAAACTACTCAGAGGAGTGTCTGCTGTTGGAACATATTGGGGGTCAAATAGAAAAAATCTTACTGGCTCAAATGTTGTTGTTGCGACGATTCAATCTCTAATGTTGCATGGCGCTAGAGATTTTTCTCCGGGTTATTTCGATCTAATTATTCACGACGAAGCACACCGCAGTATCTATTCCCCAGAAGCGCGCGCGGCGGTTGATCATTTTATTGGAGCAACAAAAATAGGATTAACAGCAACACCAAGAGATTTTTTAAAAAACATTGATGTAGAACAATTAGCTGAAAAAGATCCTAGAAAATTAGAGCGAAGATTACAGAGAGATACTTATAGGTATTTTGGTTGTGAAGACGGCGTAGCTACTTTCAGATATACAATTCAAGACGGAGTTAAAGAAAAATATCTTATTCCTCCGAAGTATCACAAAATGAATACCTCTATTACACAGCAAGCCTTGTCTGATGCGGGTATAACTCAAATTTCTGATGTAGAACTTGAAGAAGGAGAAAGTATAAAAATTCGAGATCTTGAGAAGAAGGTTCATTTTCCTGTTCGCAATCACAGAATGATGGAAGAATTTCTCGAACATGCGTTGCGCACGCCTGATAATGAGATAGGTAAAACACTTATTTTTGCTGTCTCTCAAGATCACGCACTTGCGCTCGAAAAAATCTTAAATAAATTAAAGCCAGAATATGGTGGAAGATTTGCTATGACTATAACTTCTCGTGTTCAAGGGGCGCATGATATTGCAAAAGACTTCGCAAGAGATACAAATAAACTCCCACGTGTAGGCGTTACTGTTGATATGCTTGCTACTGGTTTTGATTGCCCAGAAATTTTAAACATAGTTCTAGCAAGACCAATTTTTGATACTACAACATACCAACAGATTAAAGGACGTGGTACTCGTCTTTGTCCCAATATAAATAAAAAAGAATTTATTGTATTTGATTTTTGCGGAGTTGTTTCTTATTTTGATGAAAAATACGATTGGGAAGCTCCAGCAAGATTAGCTCCAGAAGGTGGAATCACTCAAGATCATAACGAGGTAGAGAGGAATGAAGTAACTAGTGGGATTGAAAACACCGAAATCGGTGGCGTTGTAGCAGGAGAAAAACGTATTTCTCAAACGGCAGATATTATTCTTACGCGCGATGTAATAACTTTGCCCGAAGGAGATACGGTAGATAAAAATATGTATCGAGATGAGTGGACAAAAGCCGTACAAGAATTTATGAAGCAAAAGGACTCAATAGTTGTTGGCGCTCTCGAAGATCCGGATAAAGTTGAAGAACTTATCAGTGAGATAAACACAAAACTTCTCAATAAACCTAAACTGTATTTTAACGAAGAAAATTTACAGGAATCGCACAGAATTGTGGCTGGTATTCGCGATTTCTTTTTATCTGCTGTTGGTCGTCAACCACTTCCGACACGAGAGGAACAGCTTGTATCATTCAAGGATGCGTTAGTGAATAAATTTGCAAAGAGTGATAATTCGGAAAATACCTTCAAGCGTGCGGTGATGGTCGAGTTTATTGCTGATCAAGCAGTTTCAAATGATAAATTTAGAAAAAGTGTTCAAGAAAAACCTACTCTTGATTTTCTTAGATGGGACGAATTTGCACAAGCTTACTCTGTAACAGAATGGCTAGATGTTTTTTCAAAAGAAGAGTTGGGCGAATTGGTATTCGATATTTCTAACGCTAGGATTCTAGCTCTATAAAAAATATGGATACAATTTCATTATATAAAAATAGAATAGACGGGCTAATGAATATACTTTTTGGAGCTGGAGTTTCAAACCCGCAGACAATTATTGAGCAATTAAATTATTTGTTATTTTTGCGTGCACTTTCAATTAAGGATGATGAAGCAGAGTTGTTAGGTATTACCGATGAATCAGAAAAGATATTTTCTGGAGAATTGTTGAAATATCGATGGCAAAATCTTCTAGCTCTAAATGCTGAAGATCTATTTAAAACACTTGAAGAATCTTTTGATGTATTACAAAAGAAATCAAAAAATCCTACAGTTAAGCTTTTATTTAGGAATGCTCATGTAAAAATATTTGATAAGCCAACACTTCGACGTATTTTGCACGAGATAGAAGTATTTGCAAAAGAGCTCGATGCCATTGCTCATGAGGGCAATAAAGATGTATTCGGTGACATGTACGAATATCTTCTTTCCAAGCTTTCTTCGGCTGGTACAAACGGTCAATTTCGGACACCACGACACATTATTGATTTCATGGTTCATGTAGTTGACCCAAAGAAAAATGAAACAATACTTGATCCAGCGTGTGGTACTGCAGGCTTTTTGGTTGCCGCATATCGATACCTCGCAACAGAATACACAAGTGATAGATTAAAAAATGCTGGCAGTCCTCGCGCCATGGACAAGCTATCTTCTGAAGATAAAAATTTTCTTTTCAATCACATGTTTACTGGTTTTGATAGCGATGAAGACATGATCAAATTTGGAATGATGAATCTCCATTTACATGGACTTACAAAGTCACGCCTAGCTCGCCAAAATTCTTTGACTGATACAAGCGGGATGAAAGATAAATTTGATGTTATTTTAGCTAATCCACCATTTAAGGGGATAGTGGAGGAAGAAAGTGTTGCGGAAGATATTCGTATGGGTACAAAGGCAACCGAGCTATTATTTCTTCGCTTTATGATGGATCACTTATCTTTAAAAGGAAAACTTGCAGTAATAGTACCAGAAGGATTACTTTCTACTGTATCGGGAGCTCATGTAAAGATTAGAAAAATGCTAATTGAAAAAGGATTGTGGGCAGTTGTATCTTTGCCGGGTGGGGTTTTTAATCCGTATACAGGTATTAAAACTTATATTATTTTTCTTGATAATGAAATTGCAAAAAAGAAAACTGAATTGTTTTTTGTAAATATTGATAATGTCGGAATGAGTTTAGGTGCACAACCTAGACCAATAAAGGAAGATGATTTACCGCAAGCGTTTAAAATTCTTAGTGAATGGAAAACGGGAACTTTCATAAAGAGTAAAATGACCTTGAGTGTTGATAAGAGCAAAATTTATGATAGTGAGAATTGCAACCTTATAAGTAGTCGCTATGAGAAAAACATTAAACAGACAAATAATAAGTGGGAAATGGTTGAGCTTGGCGAAGTCTTAGAATACGAACAACCTACAAAATATATAGTGCAATCTGTTGATTATAAAGATGAGTATTCCACTCCAGTCTTAACAGCAGGTAAAACTTTTATTTTAGGTTATACAAATGAAAAAGGAGGTATTTTCCAAAATGATTTGCCTGTAATTATTTTTGACGACTTTACAACAGCTACAAAGTTCGTTGATTTTCCGTTTAAAGTAAAATCTTCCGCGATGAAGATCTTGCATGCTAAGAAAGAGGAAGTTGATATAAAATATCTGTATTACATTATGCAAAAAATTGACTTTTCTCATGATACACATAAGAGATATTGGATTTCGGAATACTCAAAAATAAAAATCCCACTTCCGCCGCTAGATATTCAAAAGAAAATTGTTGCTGAACTCAAAAAACAAGAGGATTTGGTAAAGAAAAAAGAAGACGAAATAATAGCACTAAGAGAAGATATAAAACAAAAAGTCTCTAAAATTTGGACAGAGTAAAAAAGTTTATGGAAAATGAGCAATCTTCACTAGCAATAAAATATTTTTTGGATAATTTCCCTATAGATGTAATACTTGACCAAAAGAAACCCTCTAGTGAATCAGAAGAATTAGCGCATAAATATTTAGGAAAATTAACTGAAGTTTTTGCTGTATTTGACCGTTTAATCCGATACGAGAAATATTTCAAAGACTTTTTGCCATTAGAAAGATCAGGGATTTCCGAATCAGAGGCAATTGAATATCATTTGAGATCTTATATTCAAGACTTCTATGTATTACAAGAGCGAATACGGAAAATCACTGACGAACTTGTCGATGATTTACCAAAATATAAATTTGATAATCAAGATGTAATTGAAAAAGCAATTAAACATCTATCTAAGCAAATTCATGCTAAATTTAAAAAAATTACATCAGGTTTAAGACGAGAGCACGTTCACGAAAAATCTATTACAGAATTAGAATTAGTGACTGGAAAATTTTTGAGTTCTCTGGTAACTGGAGAAATGCCTGTTCCGACTGGAATTAATCTTGATGGAGAGCGTGTAAAAACTAGACGTGATGAAGTTGTTAAAATAATGAAAGAAAAACATATAAAACAAGCAACAGAAAATGGTGCTAGTTTGAAAAAGATGAAGGAGTGGTTTGCAACAAGATTTATTTTTATTTTTTCAAATTTGAATGGTCACAATGTTGAAGGTTTAAAGTTTAAATAATTTAGGGAGTCCCGCTCGCTCTCATTCTTGCGCGCGAACGAGAGGGTGGGTCAAGCGCATTTGCATCTGAGCCTCGGGCATTTCCGCTAGTGGCGTCCATGACTAAAGGATGAGCACCGTGGTTAAATGAAGCAACAGAAATCTAATAGCGAAGCGACACACTAAACTCTAGTATGCAAAGCGTAGAGTGGGGATGGCGAGGGTAGAACTTCTCGCGAGTACTCTCTGCGAGAAGTAGCCCGACCCGGGGAGAGGAAACTTCCTCTCCCCAAGAAGCGTGAGCGAAGCGAACACAGAGGCATCTAGGCGCGAGTAGCCCTAGCGGAAATGCGCGAGGCGGATGCCGAGGGTGCAACCCCTTTAGGTCAGGGACGAAAAATAGTAGAATGACAGAGGCACAATATTTGAAGTCTTGAATTCGTATTTTTGTCCGCCCCGAATTTCGCCAAAAGAAAAAGCCGAAGCTCGCGCGGATTCCTCCCCAGACCCAGTATGAGAGAATACTGGTTCTTTTGTATTAGAGTGTAGAGATGAGATTTGGTGCAATCCTCCGTGAGTCTTTTTCGCTTGAAGCGAACGACAGGGTGCGGGTGCGTGAGTAAATATCAAACAAATTTTAACTTTATTGAGAATTATGTTAAATTTATCAAATGTTTACTCCACGATCAGAACGAATAAAGAAACTGGCTGAAGCTCATCCTAAAAAAATTCAGGAGCTTGAGAGTATCTTTGCCAAAAAGACAAATGTCTATATTGATTTTGCCAATGTTCGTGGTTGGATGGCAAAGCTAGGATGGCATATTGATATAAAAAGATTGATCCAGCTTCTCAAGTCATTCGACACTATACACAAAGTGAATTTTTATCACGGTACTCTCAAGGGAAAAGAGCAATCCGAAGACATGATCGCTCACGCTAAAGAGCTAGGCTATGTAGTTAAGACAAAGCCAGTAAAAATAATGAGAATATCCATAGATGTTTCGGCAATAGACATGAATTCACCGGAAGTTTTGAAAAATCTAATACGCCAACCACTTCTAGCTAAACTTAGAATCGAAACTATTGAAGCGCTAAACAATGAACTCAAATTGTTGAATCAGCAAGGCATTATGCATGTCGAAGACCTCAAATCAAATTTCGATGTTGAGATTGGCAGGGATATGCTCCGAGATTATGATACCGATGGACTTGATAACTTTATTCTATGGAGCGGCGATAGTGATTTCGAGGATCCTATCCGACAACTATTGAAAGATAAAAAGAAAGTTGTGCTTTTTGCAACGGCTCGGCGCGTGGCTACTGAACTTAATAGTCTACGTGCAGAAGGACTATTGATTTATGATATTCAAAAGATAAAAGAGTTTATCTGCTATAAAAAAGAGATGGATTCCTTGCCTGACAATAGCAAAGGGGATTCCCTTGCAGGAACCCCCAAGCCCTAGAAAAATTGACTTTTTATGGTCACTATTAAGGTAGCAAATTTGAGGGAAGTTGTAAAGAGAGTGTACTCGTCCATAACATCTGGCACTCTCGCGTTGGTAATGTAGATACAATATACTTCAAAGGAGATACAAGTCCAAGTGACCAATGGGGACGTCTCGTGTTGTACCAAAGGAGCCACGTTACTTTTCAGTATATTCATTGTTTTCAAGCATCAGTCTAGTGTCAACTGTGCACCTACCCAGTGCAGTCGTGTCAACCGATTTAACTATGACACCGTAGCTACACTGATTGACCGATATAATATGACACTATCGTAGGTGTTAATTTTTTCTGGCGCACATCGACTTTTTGCGAACCTTTTTGATATGCTTTGTATAATTTCGTAAGCTTCACTTTAACTTTTCTTCTGAGATCAGCGGGGTTCAAAGTTTCGTAAAGTTTCTTCAATTCGGTTTTCTTTTCTTTAGAAACCTTGTCTGATTCCATGAGTCGTTGATATGGAGTTTTTGGAACATCGTACTTCTTCTTGATTTTGCCTTTAATCCTTTCTTTCTTCACAAGCTTCATAACTGGTTGGAAGAAATTTTTGTAGAGTCGTAGTTCATTTTTATACAAATCAGAAATGATCACGCGTTCCTCCTCGGTATCATATCTCCAATGCCCAATGACTTGTCTCACATGGGTTGAATTCTTTTGCTCAACAAAACAGTTGTCATTTTTCTTGTAGGGCCTGGAACGAGAGAAGACTATCTTGTTCTTTTCCGCATACGCATACATGTGGTAATTCATGATGTTACCACCATTGTCTGGATGCATCTCCTTCCAATCGAACGGACAACGCACTCTGGCCTCATCTATGGCTTTGAGAGCCCGTTCCTGGCCTTTACCCATCACAGCGTCTCCTTCCCACCATCCAGAGAAGATATCAACGGTACTAAGGGAATTTACGTATTCTCCAGCAGCTGATGCTCCACAATTCTCGACGAAGTCGATCTGTTCAGTTCCAGGGTTCTCACGATCCAATTCAGCACTTGTCTTGGTTGGCACCTTTGAACAAAGAAGTGCATCGTGCTTCTTCTTGTACTTGTGTTTCTGTTGCTCGACTTCCTTTTCATGCTTCAGTTTTTCATCAATTGTCGATGGAACGATCTCCTTTAGCTTTTTTGCAGTTTCATCTGAACAATCGAGTTCCTTGAAATTTCGCAAACGATCAGTTTCTGTCTTCAAGATTGAAGCCAGTCTTTGTCCGCAAGGGTAATCGAATATCTTCCACATTGTTGCGAGTGCTGCTTTGACCAGTCCATTGTAGTACTCCTTTCTCGGTTTTCTTTGTTCACCTTTCCTTTTCAACTTTACCTTGTTCCTGAACTTCTTGATTGAATATTTCCTGTCTTGTCCGGTATTACGACAATATTCATCTAGAATCGACCCCTTCTCCTTCCTAGACGCGTTCAAGTACTTTTCTTGTAATGTTTGCATATATTGTCTTTTGGCATCGTTGTTCATGGTGATCGGAAAATTATGGCTAATTTCCAAACCGTACCATGAATCTCGGTGTCATTTTATGTCAGAGAACCAATGGGGCTCTGGTGTCATTTTAGGTCGGTGAATGCGCAGTAATTGACAATTACCCATTTTCGTCTATAGTTAGTACATAAACGAACGCTATGAAAAATACTCTCATAAATAAAGTAATACTCTCTGGTCGAGACGCTCACAAGGCTATTCTTCGCATGAGTCCACAGGAAAAACGCAAGGTAGAAACTGCCTTGGATGTTGAGCATGCCTATTACTCAAGTGCTTTGGAAGGAAGCAAGATAGACCGTGCAGAATTTGAAAAGTTGGCAGAAAGTGTAGCGGCTTAACTACATGGCAACACGACCGAGTGACGAAGCAGAACTACAAAAGCGGGAGGCAATCGGTGTAATCCGAGCCTCTCGTTTCGTTAGAAAGTATGCCCACTCTAAAGATGCAATAGATGTCAGCACTATTCAGAAAATCCATGAGGTTATTTTCAAAGACGCATGGCCTGAAATTGCAGGTCAGTGGCGCACAGAAAACTTAAAAATTACTGATTCATCACATTTGCCACCCCATCACTCTGAGGTGCCGAAGTTTATGAACCAGACTAATACTGAATTTATACAGCGACTTTCGAACCTTAAAACTCTCGAAGGCCTCTTCATGGAAAACACCGAACCAACTGAAGAGCAAACGAAACAGCTTGATGCCGTCGTAGAGACGACTGCTTGGATACACCACAAAATTACTCATGTTCATCCTTTCCGCGAAGGCAATGGCAGAACGGCACGACTGGCAGCAAATCTCATTCTAGAACGATATGGACTTGTTGGTATTTCTATAAAAATAGAGCGGGAGAACAAAAATCGGTATCTCGACGCCCTCAAGCAGATAGACAAGCAGTGGGATTACGAGCCATTGAAAATGCTTATTTATGAGGGTCTTGCGGACCGCTACAGTGGTTTGGCTAGAAATATTATCAGCTAAAGCCCTACCAAGTGTGGACAATTCGAAACCAATTGAGATCAGAAATGCTTATTAACGAGGTTCTAACGTCGTCTAAGACTCGCAGCCAACTTGAGGTCTTAACTGGTTCGGAGTATTATCAAAAGCAATTACCAGAAAAGTGCAAAGATGGGTGGGGTTATTCCTGGGCTGTAAAAAGGTTGAAAAAGTGCTAAAATCACGGGATATATGCAGAAAATATACGATTCACAAAAAATTCTGGAATATGTGTCTGAATTTCAAACAAAGGCGCAGAATATAAAAAGATACGAAGGAAATCCTTACGTTAAAGGGGATAATATCGCTGAACACCTCTCTCGATTGGCACGTTTGTTAATATCAATTACACCTCAACTTAAAACTGAATTTCCTGATAAGCCGAGTCTTATTGAAGAAACCCTAGTAACATTGCTCATTCACGATGATGACGAAGTTATTGATGGGTTTGATATTCCTACAGCCTTGAAGGTGCATAATGCGAAGGATGAGGAAGAGGTATCAAAATTCGAACAAGCAATTGCTTCTCTAGGAGATGATGGAAAGAGTTATCTCATTCCGCTATTTACCTCGTTTAGAAAGAAGAATTCTCTAGCGTCTAAGATAGCGAAAGCTCTTGATAATATTACAGGCAATCAACTTGTTATAGAGCAAGAAGTTGGACTCATTAATCCTGATCAGGCCCGCTTCGCAATAGAGTACATTGAGAAAGTAAAAGGCATTTCAAAAACAATTGATTCGCTTATTGAAGCTCAAATTAAACAGATCACTGATTATCGAAAAAACACCCTCATTAATTTGAAAGGTCTCCCAAATAATGCAGAAAGACTTTTGAAAATAGACATCTTAAAACACACTCTAGACAAGGCAAAAATTAACACACCCCTAGAACAACTTTAGAATTCTATGAAAAATAAATTTGATGCTCAATACTTAGCACTTATCAATACTGTTCTTGCGGAAGGGACGGAAAGAATAACCCGCTCTGACGCGGGTACTATAAGTATTCATGGACACATGATTAAACACGATCTTGCAGAAGGGTTTCCACTTACGACTCTCAGACCTATTCCGTTTCGTCTGATTGCTTCAGAACTTGAGTGGACTCTACAAGGGAAAACAAATAAAAAATCTCTCAATGAGATGGGTAATCATATCTGGGATAAGTTTTGTAATCCTAAATATGTTAAAAATTTCAAGAACGATCAAGAGACATATGATTTAATGTTTAAAGAAGATGATCTCGGTCCGATTTACGGATTCCAATGGCGACATTTTGGTTCAGAATATGTCGATCAAAATACTGATTATGTTGGTAAGGGGTTTGATCAGATTAGGAACTTGAGTGAAATGTTAAATAAAAACACTTATTCAAAAAGACTTCTCATTACAAATTGGAATCCAAAGGATGTGCCAGAAATGGCGGTTCCATCTTGTCCTTGTATGATTCAGTTGATTCGTCATGGTAATAAACTCAATCTCTCTTTTTTTCAACGATCTGCCGATTGTATGGTGGGGTTACCTTTTGATTTTGCTTTTCATGCACTCTTACTCCACTTGTTTTCTTTGCAGACCAGCCTGCAAGCCGGAAGCGTGGTTGGTTTTTTTAACAATGTAGAGATATTCAATCAGAATATTGAGGGTGCAAAGGAAATAATAAATAGAAAACCCACAAGCTTAGGAATACTAAATACAAAGAATTTTAAAGATATCTTAAATTGGAAGTTTACCGATACAGAATTACTGAAGTATGAACCGAATAACCCGATGAAGTTTGAAGTTAATATTTCTAGTTAAAGGGGATAACCCATCTACACAAATCTAAAGAACGAAGCTAAGTTACTCATACGCCGACCTGATATTGCACTGGGTAGGTGTACAGTTGACACTAGACTGATGCTTGAAAACAATGAATATACTGAAAAGTAACGTGGCTCTTTAGCAGTCTGTGATTCAATACTCAAAATCTGACGATCTGGCTCGTCGGTAGATTTTCTCGCATATAGAAGAATTTGTTCATAGAAAAAGGTTTATTTCGACAAGCGAGGAGCGGGTGGGCATGTACTCATGTACACAACGTCCGAGTTGATGTCGAAATATAGTACCCTATATGTTAAATATTGATAATTATTCGCTTCCAGATTGGCTCACAAAACTTTGTTTTGAATGATGTACTCATCATAGAACCCCCGCCTCGCGTCCCGCTCGCTCTTTTTGGATTTCAAAAATCCTTGGCGTTATCTCTCGGAAACTCCAGTCGCGTCGCTTTGCGACGCTCCGAATTTTGACGAAAAAACGAATTCCGAAACTTGGTCAAAATCTGCTAATTTTGACACAAATTTTACGCTTAAAATTTGGCTGTGTCTCCTGAACAAAATCCGAACTTTTT
>Ga0163144_10022669_pt1 | contig 12432 bp, 10 predicted proteins | sample OliLak19BULKMAT1_FD_123175 | JGI IMG/M metagenome (GOLD analysis project Ga0163144, IMG submission 123175) | Freshwater microbial mat bacterial communities from Lake Vanda, McMurdo Dry Valleys, Antarctica - Oligotrophic Lake LV.19.BULKMAT1 | ecosystem: Environmental > Aquatic > Freshwater >... | reverse complement strand
GTTCCAGATAGCGACCGCGCGTCCTGAGACCAAGTTTGGTGATAAGTACGTTGTCATGCATCCGGAGGACAAACGTTACAGTAAGTATAAGCACGGCGAGACGTTTGATGCCGAATGGATCAATGGATCGGTGCGTGCGACCGTCATCAAGGACGAATCCATCGATATGGAATTCGGCACTGGTGTCATGACCATCACGCCGTGGCATGACAAGATCGACTTTGATATCGCCGAACGTCATGGACTCGAAAAAGAGCAGGTGATTGGCTTCGACGGACGACTTTTGGAGATGGCTGGAGAGTTCAAAGGCATGAAGATTGAAGAGGCTCGTCCGCTCATCGTCGAAAAACTGAAGTCCAAAGAATTACTCGTCAAGACCGATGAAAACTACGTTCATAATAAGGCAGTCTCACAGCGTGGTGGTGGCTCTATTGAGCCGCAAATCAAGCTTCAGTGGTTTATCGATGTCAATAAAGAGGTTGTTGATTGGCAGCCTAAAGGCTCGAAGAAAAAAGAGAAGATGAGCCTGAAACAGATCATGCATTCGGTTGTGCATCACGGCGACATCGAGATTATTCCCGATAGATTCGGAAAAACGTATTTCCATTGGATTGATAACCTCCGTGACTGGTGTATTTCTCGTCAGATTTGGTGGGGGCATCGTATTCCCGTCTGGTACAAGGGAAATGAGGCAGTTGTGAGCGCAGACTCTCCGGGCGATGGCTTCGAGCAAGACTCCGACACGCTCGATACGTGGTTTAGTTCGGCTATGTGGACGTGGTCGACGCTCGTGGACCCCGCGTTGGCTGCCGACAAGAACCTCAGCCTTGAAGATATTCTCAAAAACAGCCCAGATCTTCAGACGTTTCATCCGACTGCAGTCATGGAGACGGGGTACGACATCCTTTTCTTCTGGGTGGCGCGCATGATTCTCATGACGACATACGCAACTGGACAGATTCCGTTCAAAACGGTCTATCTTCACGGCCTCATCCGCACGCGTGATGGGAAGAAGATGAGTAAATCAGATCCATCGACGATGATTGACCCACTCGACATGATCGCAAAGTACGGAGCAGACGCACTTCGCCTGAGTATGATCGTTGGTCAGAGCCCGGGAGCCGATTCACGGCTCTATGAAGAGAAAATCGCAGGATACCGAAACTTCAGTAATAAGCTCTGGAATGCGTCACGTTTCGTCCTGATGCAGTGTGAACAAGCCGGTATTGATCCAAAAGAAGTGGTCAGTGGTCAGTGGTCAGTAGAAAGTTTGTCTGTTGCAGATAAAGCTCTTATCCAAGGGTTAGATACGAATATTAGATTTGTGACTGAAGCAATTAGCCAATACAAAATAAGTTTTGCTGGAGATCGTTTATATACATTTGTGTGGGATTTTTATTGTGATTGGTATTTGGAATTTTCAAAGAGTCAGGCGAATTCTCAGGTTTTAATTTATTCCTTACGTATTATTCTAAAATTACTTCATCCTTTTTGCCCCTTCATTACAGAAGAAATTTGGACGCATGTGAAGCATAAAGATACTAGCAATCTTATTAGTCAGAAATGGCCGTTGGAGTCCTGTAATGCAGATAACGACGATATAGTTGCAGCTCAAAATTTTCAATTACTCATCGACATTATTACCGCTGTTCGTAAGCTTCGTACGGATCAGAATGTGGAGCCGGGAAAGAAAATTACAGTCGTTATCCACAGTACGAAGCATTCTGCACTTCTCGAGTCCCAGCGCGAGCATATTATGCGCATGGGAAATGTCGATAATCTTACGATCGACGCCAAACCTGTGCAGCATGAGAATGCCGCCAGCGCCTTCCTCGTGGATATCGAGGTGCATTTGTCGCTCGAAGGTCTTTTAGATCCGGCGAAACTCAAGGCTAGTCTTGAAAAAGAAAAGGCAGAGCTTTCGAAGTATGTGCAGGTTCTTGGGGGCAAGCTTCAAAACAAGAATTTCGTTGATCGCGCACCGAAAGAACTCGTCGATGCCGAGAAAGGAAAGTTGTCTGAGGCTGAGGATAAGCTCAAGAAAATTGAGGAAAGGCTCAAGCAGCTGTAGTTATTGTCCTTTGGATGCTTTTTCACTCAATAATTGTCAGGTTAAAGTTTTTGTGAGTTCCACTTGCCACCGATAATGCCGCTGCACGCGTCACGCTATCCCGCCCGTATTTACCGTGGAGTCCATCCATGGCTTCCTGCAGGCGTTCTCCGGCCAGTGCTTTCTCTGGATCTTCGAAGAGCGATTGCTGCGGGGCATCTGCGGGTTTGAAGCCATAGAGCGCAAGACCCACCTGGTTCCACTTGCTTGCGTGCCACGTGAGTCCGGAAAGCGCCGAGAGAGCGGGGCCGAGCAACTGCTCAACTGTTGTGCATACGCGGTCCATGCGTCGATGCGCGCCGCGGTACGCAAAATCTGGCGTGCGTATCCAGATAGACAATTCCGTTGTTCCAAAATTCCATCGGCGCATTTTTAGTGTGCAGTACTCAAGATGTTTCAGCATGTGTGCCTTTAGTATTTTCACATCATTCGTCGCCTTGAACGTACGGCACCGTGAGATAGATTTTGGCGGCAGAATATCTTTTGTGACTGGATAGACACGTTCACCCATAAGTTCCCGCTGCATCTCTATGCCTGGTCTGCCGCAGATCCGGATGATCTCTGAGGCTGGTGCTGTGGCCACATCCCAAGCCGTGACCCAGCCAAGTGCTTCGGTCTTTGTACCGCGTTGTCTGCCAATGCCTGGAATGGCTTCTGCAGGCCGATCCTGAAGGAATCGTTGTATATCATCATCGCTACTCAGAGCCGTGACGCCAGCTGGCTTTCGGTATTCACCGGCCATTTTAGCCAGAAGCTTGCTGGAGGCGACACCGACCGATACCGAGAGTGCGGTTGTTTGCAGCACTTCTTTCTGAATTGCCCTGCCCCACAACTCTCCGTCTTTCGGTGCGCCGCCGACGAGAGCATCCAAGTCCACGTACCACTCGTCGATGGATGTGTGCTCAAGAATGGGGGAATGATTGCCGAGTACGGATGCGATCTGCTGCGACGCAATGGCCGTTTCGCGGAAGTCGGCGGCCATCTCGATGGCATCGGGAACAAGAAGTTTTGCCTCCGATAGACGCATGCCTGTTTTTACACCTTTTGCCTTGGCTTCGTACGTCGCAGCAATGACACACCCGCCGCCCATGCCGAGGGCGAGGACTGGTTTGCCACGTAGTGAAGGATTGAGTCTGACAATGACGGATGCAAAGAATGAATCAGCATCAACGTGTGCGATCGCGGAAGGGCCACCTACGCTGTCCCTACCGCCGCTGGAGCCACGATTTTTTTCATGCGAGGAAACCATAAGCACAGCAAAAATAAGCGCAAAAGTTTCAGAGGTTTGGACGATTGATTACACCGTCATTTTTCTCATCAATCCTACGACGACGCCTGCGACCTGCAGTTCTTCAAGTGCATGAAGATCCGGATAGTCTGGATTCTCAGCTTGCAGATAGAATTTTCCTTTATCTTTCTTGAGACGCTTCAATGTGAACTCTCCATCAAGTACTCCCACCACGATGTCGCCTGGCTTTGGGTGCTTACTCCTATCAACGACAACAAGATCTCCTTCATGGATGAGTGCGCCGATCATACTGTCGCCTTTTACTCGGAGAAGAAATGTGGAGCTACGATCTTTCACCAGATAGTTCTCGATCGTGATTTGTTCTTCAGCATGCTCTTCGACAGGCGCTGCAAAACCGGCTGCAATCGTACCGAAGAGGGGGAGAATCATGGCGCTTGGCGCTTCTTCGCCTGGTATTGCGATGATTTTGATACGACCCTTTGGATCTTTTTCGATCTGCTTCTCAGCAACAAGCGTGTTGATCACCTTTGCAATAGAGTTCTTGCTTCGCACACCGAAGGCAACCGCCAAATCGGCCAAAGAGGGCGAGTAACCCCGTTTTCCTTGGAATTCACCGATGTAATTGAGGACGGTGCGCTGGTGGGGTGTCAGAGACATGGAGTGGTTGGGAACGATTACGCCTTCGTCTGCCTAGGCAGACTACGGTGGACAGGCGTTCACCATCATAGGTGTACACTTGTACACGGTCAAGAATGTTCGCTTTGACGGTCAGGGAATTATTTGTTGGTGTGCAAGATAATCGCAGTAGTACTCGTTTTGGAAGTCTCTCATGGTCGTCATAAAGGATAGGACTGGTGTATGACCTAAGGGATCAAGAGCGAGGTCATAGACAGTAGCACGTGAGAGGAGTGCATTGAAGACGATTAACTTTTCGCCGTGTACAGCAGTGATAATCAGACCGCTATATGGATTAATGAGAATAGAGCAGCGAGAGTTTGGATCTATTGGCTCTGCATCTTTCCTGAGCGCCTGATCGAATGATTGCGGGACAGGGTGACGGCTCAGAAGTGAAATGATGGTTGCCGGAATATCCGTTTCACTGAAACGGGTCTTGATCTGTTCTCCTATACGAAATTCTTCTTTACGCTCTTCAGATGGGATGTATGTCCAATGAATCAGGAAATGCTCGCGAGCTACCGTGCTCGGGAAGAGTTGTTTTTTTTCGTCATTCTGCATTGCAACGGCGTGATCAGGACCGATGAAGAGATGGGTACGATCATTGCGATATGCTTTGTACTCCTCATAAAAAACCTTCGTACATTCATCTTGCTCCAGATACGAATTCAGATATTCCTCGACTGGGTGTGAAGGGTTCGGAAAGGCGTGAGTGTAGGCATATTTCTCTTTTGGTGTGAATGGAACATGATGTGAGCTGACGGCGATATACACAAACAATTTTCGTCCGTCCGGATATTGCTCGCTCAGGTATCGGAAGATGCCTCTGTACATTTCACAGTCATCGTAACCCCAGTCGTAAAGTTTCGTATCCGGCGGGACAATGTCTTTATTATGAGTTTCCGTAAAGCCGATTTTTTCGGCAAATTGTTTGGCTCCTCGATATGACAGGCTGTGATTTTTGATAAAGATTGTCGTATACCCCGCATCCTTGAAAACTTGTGGCAGACATTTTCCGGTTATTGCATCCAGTCGTTGTGCAAATGAAATTCTGATGTTGCCTGTGATGCCGCAGAGAATATTCTCCCATGCCCGCACAGTAAATGTGCTATTGCCCCAAAATTGCGGGAAGTAGACCCCATCTTTTGAAATTTCCGCTACAGCTGGATTGTAGGTTCCAGAAAAGGAGCGCCCGTCGATTTCCGCAGGCTGAGTGATGACAGCTGCGTTGCCGGATTCCAGTTGTAGATAGAACACGCTCTCATCCGAGTCTGTAGGTAGCGCAGGGAGTTCCGGCATATAGGACGGAAGATTGTGCGGCTCTAAGACGTTGGCATTCGCGATGCCGAATAATCCTTTGTGAAAGGTGGTTCCGACAAAGACGCATGCAAGGAGGAGTAGTGCGAAGGTATTTCTTCTGCCTGCAATGAAACGTCGAACCTTTTGTACGTGCAACCCTGAACGTTTCGATATCCAGAAACAAACCATCCAGCCGCTTATCATCAGGCCGATAGAGAGGATAAGAATATGAAGTCCGAAGACCTTGGAGAGCGTTTCCAGTGCAATATCATAGTTCTCTGTCAGGATCTCGATCCGAATGATTGTTCCGCTGTAGAGTCGATAAAAACCGATGACGTACCACGTGCAGTAGCAGGTGGCCATGATGACAAGTGCGGCGATACGCGCTTCTATGAGAGTGCTTACTTCGGCTATGTAGATGATGCAGAGAAATGAGAGGTACGATGCGGCCGTGACAATGAAGAGCCTGAGTGCGCTTTCAGTATGTGTGAAACTTTCCGGAAATATCATAAAAGCCGGACTTACGGCAAAGAGCATGAGTAGGATGCTGCTGAGCCACGGCATATGTTTCGACAAAGAGAGTCTTTGGCTCATGGTGTACAGTTTACCGCATCGGTTGGTTTCTGTAGAACTTCATCCGATCTTATCTAACTCTTTTTCGCTCGTGAGCTCCATGTACATAATTGTCCAGACCGCTTGCCTAAAGACATGGAGATACATAAAGAAGTATGCTGCGATGAACACAAGAATGAGTGCTACGACACCTGCGATGGTATAGCTGAGCGTTGGAGTCAGGAAATACGTCAGGACGATGCCAAGTCCGATGCCAAGCCCTGGAATGAGCACGAGGATAGCTGCATTGACCGCAATGCGGATGGAAATGATGAGGAGCAGGAGGATCAGAAAGATGATGTGACCTGGGTAACTGAAGGTCAGCTTCAAGCTTTGAGCGATGGATTCAAATACGCCTGCTTTTTTTACAACAATCGCAGGTTCTGCGAAACTAGAAAGGAAGCTCATGATGCTGGAAAAGAGCCACAAGATCGTAGCAACGGTGATCATGAAGCCGCTCAGCCCCCCGCCGTAACGAAGGAGGATGGAGATGGCTGTGACGAGGATATTGATGCCGCTAAAAATAAAAATTTCATGGAGTGCGAAGATTGGGAAGAAGTTGTACATGCCGAGGATGAATCCTCCTGATACTCGTTCTTTGTTATGTGATTTTGCTGTCAGTCCGATGATTGCGCCGTCACAGAAGATCGGTACGAAGAGTTCTGATATCACGAGCAATCCGAACGCGATAATAATGAACCAAAAGACGGGCAGGGGAGCGTGTGTATGGAGCCAGATCACATCATCGAATAGTCCAACCTCTTTTCCGGAGGCGTATGCGTACGCAAAGTAGATTTGGTAACCCACGAGCTTGATATCGAGCAGGAGTCGGAGTGCCGATCCCGTAAAACCCCAGCGCTTCAAAGCAGGCTCCGTGGTCGTCACGGTCCAAGCTTGGGCGATGATCTCGCGGGGGGTGAGCATCAGACAGGAATTCCTATAGGAGTTCCTGTAAGAGAGTGTACTGGAAGTCCTCCCCAAGCACGATGACGATATCGGCGCCATCTTTTTCAAAAGGCGCTGCATCTGGTGTTTTCCCTACTTTGAGCTTCAGGATCACTGAGAGCAGATTGCTCGTGAGAGTTGCCTGGTCACGTGCTATAGCAGTCTCTGGTGCATCACCGAGGAGACCTGGATTGATGGCAATGAATGACGTCTCAAAGACAGGGCTACCCTTTGGGCCATAGTTTCTCGTATCCGATACATTGAAGCCGTAACGGTACAATTCGCCTCCAAGTTTTCGTGCCAATCCCTCCTTGCCTCCGGCGTTGAGAACGCTGATTGTCGGCGGACTGGTGAAGACTTCGCGCTTCACAAAAAGGAGCGATGAGAATTTCTGAATTTGTTTCCACGTCACTGGGAATTCCGGTGAAGAGACGGGGAGAAGCACTGAAGCACCGTCGAATTGCTCACGAGGAGGGGAGTAGAGGAAGCCACCTTGTTCGATGATACTTCCGTAGAGACCATTTTGGTCGTTGAGATGTACGGAGATAATTTTTTTCGTATCAATGGCTTTGCCCATGTCTGCAAGACCAAGAAGTTCACGTGTACTCAGAGTGCTTTCGACGTTCTTTGATATAATACTAAGAAGCTCCGTGAGTTTTCCGGCATTCTTGATCAGCCCTCCGTCTTTCATCTTTGCGACTGCCGCTGCAATGATCTCTTGTTGACGCCCAGAGCGTGAAAAATCACTCGTGGAGTGCCTGGAGCGTGCATATTTTAGTGCTGTCGCACCATTCAGATGCTGTATGCCTTTGGCGATTTGGAAGGTTTCATACGTGTAATTTGGTCCAGGATACTGTGTGTCTACGATGTCTTCAGGAACTTCGACGTCAATACCGCCAATAGCGTCGATAGCTTGTTCAAATCCTGAGAAATTTACTTTCACTACACCGTGAATGGGCAGTCCGATGAGCATGCCGACTTCTTTCATGAATTGCTGTAGCGATTCTGCAGATGCCTCCGATTCCTTCGCTCCTTTGCGCACCAGCGAAATTTTGTAATTGCGGTAAAGGCTATTGATGCGATCCTTCCCCATCTTCTCAGTCGAGAGAACGTAGGTGTCGCGTGGGATACTGAGGAGAACCGCGCTCTTCGTATTCTTTGGGTCAAGGCTGGCGATCATGATCGTATCCGTGAGGTCGACTCCTTCATGATTATTGTCCCCTTCACCGAGCAGTAGAATATTCGTCAGTCCGTTTTCATCTGCAGGGAGTGCAATTCCCGCTACGCTGACCATGCCGAGTGCTACGGTCTTCAGTCGCACAAGCACTTTAAGAGTGCCGATGAGCAGCAAAAGCACCAGCAGCGCAGAGAGAAGCACGGTGAAAGTGAGTTTTAGCGTCCGCTCACGCTTCACTTTTACCTCGTCTTCGGCTTTGGCATGCTCAAAATGCTTGTAATACTGTGTCGCACTTCGAATCAGTGGCAACGCAAACGCAACAGCGCGCCGAAGCTCACTTGGTTTTTTTTCTTCGCGAACGCGTCGGGACGTGAAAGACATCGAAGAAAGTCTACTGAAAGAGGGGCAACTCGTCACTTCTCAGCGGTTGCTTTCGGTATCGTCCTTACGCGTAATACGTAACAGATTCTGGAAGAGGTTTTCTCTGATGATCTCCACTTGGAAGTTTTTCAGCTTCTTTCATGTAACCAAGCATGATGCCACCGATAACGACATGATGATCCGGAAGCTTGAGAATGTTATGTGATGGGCCGTGGTGCAGTGAGACCCAGCAACTTCCAATATCGAGTGTCGTTGCTGCGAGCATCACGCAGTGCATTGCGATAGCGCACGAGTACTCCATCTCACGAGGATTCCAGATGGTTGATTCAGTCGCTGCCTTTGCTGCCTTATCGCATGTGACAACGACAAATGTCGAAGCGCCGGTCACGAAATTCCCGTAACAGGAGCATTCCATCATCTTCGCCTTTAGTTCTGGATTTTGGAGAACATGAAAATGCCAGGGCTGAGTATTTGCGACACTCGGTGCCAATACCGCTGATGCAAGGATTTTTTCTACAACCTTTTCGTCGATCGGCTTATCCTGGAAATAGCGGATGCTGCGGCGGTTTTGCAGGAGTTCGAAGAGGTTTTCATAGGTCATAGGGATCGGGGAAACATCATTAGGATACTCCTGAACGTTTTTTTGAACACGAAAAAGGCCCCGTAAGGGGCCTTCATCTTACCTTTGCGTGCTTACGCAGCGCCTTTATCTGCTTTGAAGCAGGTGAGGCAGAGGACTGGACGGCCGCCCTCGGACTCGGGGCGCGGCTTGAACGGAACCTCGCAGGCGTTTCCGCACTTTGCACAAGTGGCGGGAAACATCTGGCGGGTCTGCATGCGCTCGTCCTTGCGCTTGTTGCGACAGTCTTTGCAGCGCTGAGGAGCGGCGAGGCCGCGCTCTGCGTAGAAAGCCTGCTCTCCCTCGGAGAAGGCGAACGGTGCGCCGCAGTCGCGGCACGTTAGCTGTTGATCAGCCATACGAATAAAAAAAAGGAAGTAAACTGCAACCTTCCTTGTTTTCTCGCGTACTCGGTTTTGTCCGATTGACGGTAGACGAAGGTGTTTGCGAACGTACTATAGACCGAAATTCTAGTGCTAGTCAATGATTTTTATATTTAGCAAGCCATGAAGCGAGTACGTAGCTTGGGCTTACTCCGGGTCAGTACAAGCGACTTCTGTTGAGATAGGTGCCTTATTGTTGTCATCCAGAGGGTCAATCGTAGCACCTACTGAGTCAGATTCGATGACAATATTCGTTTCTGCTATCAAAAATTCACAGCGTGCTTCTGGAGAAACAGTGAATTCCAGTTCCACTTGGGCTGTTTCGCCAGGCTGCAAGTTTCCTTGTATACGCTCTTCATCGTCACCGAGCGCACACGTTACTGAGCTGTCCCCCTCATCCACTGTACAGTTCTGGATTGATGCGCCGTTGAACGTGAGCTTTTCAGAAAAATGCTGCTTGAATTTTATCTTCGATGCTTTGTTGGGACCGTTGTTTGTCACGTTCACCGTGTAACCCATCGTTCCATTCGGCGTGAGCGGACTTGGATTTGCAGATGTCTGTACTGAAATGTCAGCAATAATGTCATTGCAATCTACGCGAGTCGAAACAGTCGGAGCCTGATTATTAACCTGCATCGGATCGGAAGGTTTCTTTGTACCATTTTCAACCATTGTGGGACCTGTGACGAAAACCTTATCGCATGCAGGGTCTTGGTTAGCGCTTCGTCTGTGATATGACATATCAATAGCGCGACTTTCGCCAGCGACAAGTGGGGTGTCTACGGTGAGGACACACACCCAGCTCCCACTGATGTTTTTGCACGAAACATTCCCAGTGCTATCCATAACAGTGGCCGATGCAAATATCAGTGCATCATTGAAGGGTTCGGTAAATCGAATCTGATTTGTTGACTTGGGGCCGGCATTGAAAACTGCAATTCGATACACCAAATTTTCCTGCGGCGTTATGCTTTTTGGCCCTGTCTTTGTGATGCTGAGATCGGCACTATCTTTCAGCTTCTTCTCAAGTGTTTTCTGGATTCCCTCTAATTCCATCTGTGCTTTCTGCTCTGCTTCCTCCAGTTCCTTCTTGGCTTTTTCTCGTGCCTTCTGCAAGGTTTTTTCAGATTTTAGCTTTGCCTTCTTAGCATCTTTGAGCGCTTTTTCTTGAGACTTCTCCGAGTTAACCAATGCTCCGCTCAGTGAGTCAAAATTCTGAAACGTTGATGTTCCTCCCAGTACTGCGACCATCAGGCCTACAGCGATACCGATCGTTCCAAGAATACGGATGCGATGACGCGAAAAACGAGCGGGCATAGGTTCCATAGTGTCCATGTGAGAGATTGGTATGTGTGTACCTCCATTATAGCATTTTCAGCGTTTTGACGCTAGTTCATGAGATGGATGCCGATGAGTGTAATGCAGGCGCCAAAGATGATGCCGCCAACGACTTCGAGGAAGGAATGCCCGAGGCGTTCTGACAAATGTTCCCACTGCTGGAGCCTATTTAGGATCTTCGCCTGTTCGCCAATAGCTTTTCTAGAACTTAGTGCGTCGTACCAGACGATGCATGCGAAAACGAAAGCAATAGCGAAGGGGGCTGAGTCCAATCCTGACTTTTCAGAGACGATGATGAGCAGTGACGTGACAAATGCAGAGTGGCTGCTAGGCATGCCTCCCGGGCGAAAGAGTCCTTCATGCCATGCACCGCGTTCCATGCCTTCCGTACAGATCTTCAAAAGCTCGGATGACAGACCGACGATGAGCGGGATGATAAAGACATACGTGCTGAGGAACTCGTGCATGTCTCGCAGTGTAGACGGACTTTGGCGGAGAAGGAAAATGGTCAACGAAAAAAGCGGGAGACTTTCGTCTACCCGCTTTCCTAGAATTCCGTATGAATTACTTCAGGTTCACCTTTCCTCCGGCGGCCTCAAGCTTCTTCTTCATCTCGTCGGCCTCAGTCTTCGCTACACCTTTTTTGATCATGGCTGGGACTTTGTCGACAAGATCCTTAGCTTCACCGAGACCAAGCTGGGTGATTTCACGGACGATCTTGATGATGGCGATCTTCTGAGCGCCTGCATCAGTGAGTTCGATGTCGTATGCTGACTTCTCCTCAGCAGGAGCAGCAGCGGCAGCAGCAGGGGCAGCAGCAGCCATAGGAGCAGCGGCGGAAATGCCGTACTGCTTCTCCATGAACTTAACGACGTTGTTGAGCTGAATAACGTTCAGCTTCTCCAGAGCGTCGATGACAGCCTGCTCCTCCTTTGAGAGAGTGACGGAATCTGACATGGGATAAAGGGGAAGGGGGAAAATAAAAGATTGATCGTGAGGTTAGGCTGCCGAACTGGCAGATGCATCGGTGGCCGGAGCAGCCGAAGCTTCAGGGGCAGAAGATGCTTCGTTGACAGGAGTAGCTGGAGCTTCAGGAGTAGCAGGTGCTTCGGTAACAGCAGTAGCCAGAGCTTCCGGAGCGGATACGGGAGCGGCGGACTCTTTCTTCTTTGCGATTTCGCTGAGCGCACGGGCAAAGCCAGTGAGAGGGCTTCCGATAGCGGATGCGAACTGCGTGAGCGGTGCGTTACACATCGACATAAATATGCCGAGGAGCTGTAGTTTGGATGGGATCGTTGCCATAGAGGCAGCGTCCTGAGCCGAGAGAATCTTTCCGTCGAAGATGCCTCCGACAAGCTTGATCTGTGGATGGTCTTTTGCAAATTTGTGGGTGATGGCGGCACCTGCCGTTGGCTCCTTGTAGCTGAAGATGCAGGCAACACCACCAGGGATGATGCTGTCATCAACGTCTGGAGCGTTCGCATTCTTTGCAGCGATCTGGATGAGTGACTTCTTAGCGACCTGCATCTCAGCATCTTCTTTGCGGAGGTGTGAGCGGAGCTTCGTGATGTCAGCGACAGTGAGGCCAAGATAATGAGTGAAGATCACCGAGGAGGCGTTCTTCATCTTGTCGGTGAGGACTTT
>Ga0163144_10022668_pt1 | contig 12432 bp, 7 predicted proteins | sample OliLak19BULKMAT1_FD_123175 | JGI IMG/M metagenome (GOLD analysis project Ga0163144, IMG submission 123175) | Freshwater microbial mat bacterial communities from Lake Vanda, McMurdo Dry Valleys, Antarctica - Oligotrophic Lake LV.19.BULKMAT1 | ecosystem: Environmental > Aquatic > Freshwater > Lake... | reverse complement strand
GGTCCCGGCCGCGAAGTCGGTCTTGGCCCCGAAGCCCCCGGCGCCGTTGCGGAGCAGCACTGAGACCGTGCCACCCTCGTTCGCCACTGCCAGGTCGGGGCGCCCGTCGCCGTTGACGTCCCCGATCGCCACCGAGTTGGGACTGGCCCCGGTCGCGAAGTCGGTCTTGGCCCCGAAGCCCCCGGCGCCGTTACCGAGCAGCACCGAGACCGTGCTGGAAGTGTAGTTCGCCACCGCCAGGTCGGGGCGCCCGTCGCCGTTGAGGTCCCCGATCGCCACCGAGTAGGGCTGGATCCCGGTCGCGAAGTCGGTCTTGGCCCCGAAGCCCCCGGCGCCGTTGCTGAGCAGCACCGAGACCGTGCTGGAAGTGTAGTTCGCCACCGCCAGGTCGGGGCGCCCGTCGCCGTTGAGGTCCCCGATCGCCACCGAGAAGGGACCGGACCCGGTCGCGAAATCGAGTCTCTGGCCAAGTGTGAAGGCCTGCGCGCCCACGAAGGCAGGAAGCACCAGCACCAAGACACACGCCAGCAGTGTGGCCCCGCCGGCGCGGCGGCCAACGAACGCGCGCCTCGCGCCTAGCTCACTGCGGAAACACTCGGGGACAAGGGCGGCGGCGAGTTCGGGGCGCATGGTGGGAGCCTTTCAAGGGCAAACAAGCACCGTACTGCATTCGTATGCGAATGACCTAGACGGGACGCGGGAATGGAGCGAAGCCAGAAAGAATGCCACTTGTCGAAGCGTCTATCATGGACAGTACAGATGGCAAGGCCGAACTCCAGCTTTGTGCTGGCCAACGGACCGATGGACGCCGGAGTGCACGAGCGCTCGTGGGATGGCCGCGACCTGTCGGGCAAGCGGGTGGCCGGCGGCGTGTGCTTCTTAGAGCTACCCCAAGCCGAGTGCCGCCATGACCACCAATAGAAGAGCCTTCAATCCCATCCCCCCGATCCCGATCGATTTCGCAACGAGCCCTGTCTCGATGCGCGATCAGCCTGACGCCCCCCCTAGGCGAGTCCCATACGCCGTATCAGCGTCTCGTACCGCGGGTTGCCACCGACTTTCCGCCACAGGAAGCGGCGACCTTGCAGGATGAAGGGCATCAGCGGAGAACGAACGGTGTATGCACGCTCGAGACTCGCGTACAAGGCGTCCATGTCGCCGAGCGCGTAGTGGATCCACGCGAGCACGCAGGGGTCGACATGGTCCGTCCGCGAATGCGCTTCCAGGCGGGCGAGCGTGTCCTGCGCACGTGCCGGATCGCCAGCGGCCAGCACGATCGAGGCAAGCCAGGTCTGGCTCAGCGGTGAACCACGGGATCCCCCGAGCAGTTCATCGGCCCGCCGCACGCACGCCATGGCCTTGTCGTGCTCCTCCATCTGCGACCAGGTCATGCCGAGCTTGATGTTCCCCCAGATCCAGGTCGGATTGAGGTCGATGGCTTTGCAGAACTCCGCGGCGGCTTCGTCGAGCCGGCCCACGGCCAGCAGCTGATAGCCGAGTTCGTGCGTGGAGTTCACCGAGAGCGGATCGAGTGTCTGGGCCATGCGTGCGGCCGCCAGCCCCTCGTCGAAGCGCCCCATCAGGGAGAGGAAGACGGCATGTTCGCGATGGGCCATGTCGCTGCCGGGGTTCAGTTCGAGTGCCAGGCGATGCTCGCGCTCTGCTCCCGCCCAGTCCCAGTCGAAGAAGAGCTTGATCTGCCCGGCCAGCACGCGCGCTTCGCAGAGCTGACCGTCGAGCGTCAATGCCTTCGCCAAGGCGCCCTTCGCCTGCGACACCGTGGTGTCACGGTCGCGTGAGCCGAGCCACGACTGCATGACGTAGCTCTCCCCCAGGCCGGAGTAAGCGAGCGCGAACCGCGGCGAGCGCTCGATCGCGCTGCGGAACAGTTCCTGCGCGCGGACCGGCCCGTCGTCCGAGGCGCCGAACAGGTAGCGGCCACGCAGATAGAGGTCGTAGGACTCGGCATCGCATGAGCGCTCACCGGCCAGGTCGACCAGGACGGCGTGAGTCGTAGCGCTGCTCGGCGCGTCCTGCGGTTGACCGAGCAGCGTTTCGCGCAGTTCCTTCGCCACCGACTGCGCGATGTCGTCCTGCACTGCGAAGATGTCGTCGAACGTGCGGTCGTAGGTCTCGGACCACAGGTGCTCGCCATTCGAGGCCTTCAGCAGTTGCACCGAGATCCGAACGCGGTCCCCGGCCTTGCGGACGCTCCCGTCCAGGAGTGTGGTGACATTCAATGCTCGGCCCACTTCGACCAGCGGAACGTCCTTGCCCTTGAAGTGGAACGAAGAGGCGCGTGCCGAGACACGCAGGCCCTTGATTCGGGCGAGTACGCCAATGAGTTCGTCGGCGAGCCCGTCGGAGAAGTACTCGTCCTCGGCACTTGCGCTGCGATTCACGAACGGCAGCACGGCGATGGAGGCGGCGTCTTGTGTTGCCGGCCTCGCGGGCGTCGCCTGCTCGCCAGGCCAGCGAGCGGGGCCGACGCGTCGTAGTTCGTTGCATACGTCGAGCGCGGTCTGGAAGCGTTCGCGAGGATTCTTCTCGAGGCATCGGCTCACGATACGCGCGAGGTCCGCCGGCAAGTCTGGGCGAACGGTGGCGAGCGACTCCGGCGTGTCGCGCAGGATGGCGGAGCTCACGTCCGCAGCGGTCCCTCCACTGAAGGGCCTCCGACCTGAGGCCAACTCGTAGAGGATGATGCCCAGCGCGAACAGGTCGCTGCGCGCGTCCACGGCTTCGCCGCGGATCTGCTCCGGAGCCATGTAGGGCACCGTGCCCACGACGAGCCCCGCGCTCGAGAGTGGCGCTGCGAGAGTCGCGGCCTGCGTTGCGTCCAGATCCGGGTCCGGGTCCGGGTCCGCCGCCGTGAGCTTGGCGAGCCCGAAGTCCAGCACCTTGACCCGGCCGTCGCGCGTCAGCATCACATTCGCGGGCTTGAGGTCGCGGTGCACCACGCCCTTCTCGTGCGCCGCAGTCAGTGCGTCGGCGAGCGCAATGCCCAACTCGAGCACGCGTGCGTGCGGCAGGCCGCCCGGAGCCACATGCTGATCGAGGCGCTCACCCTCGACCAACTCCATGGTGAGGAAGCGCACGTGGTCCTCGTCTTCGACGGAATAGAGCACCACGATGTTGGGATGACTGAGCGCCGCCACCATGCGGGCCTCGCGCTCGAAACGCGCGAGGCGACCCGAGTCCGCGGCCACGTCGGAGGGCAGTACCTTGAGCGCCACCTCACGCCCAAGGCGAGTGTCGCGTGCGCGGTACACCTCCCCCATGCCGCCGGCGCCCAAGAGCGCGACGATCTCATACGTGCCGAGTCGGGTGCCGCGAGTGAGTGACATCGGGGCATTCTACCTCAACTCAGCGGGCGAAGACCGAGTGCGCGCGTGGCCGCCGCGCGTCACCTCGTATGCCCGCCGGGCCGGCACCCCCCGGCGCGGCGAATCCGGGCGGCAGAATCTTGACCGCCACGTCGCCCTGCCGCCGGCGTCGAGCGGCGCGGCGATCTCGTAAGGACCTGCTCGATAACATGCACGGCCTTCGCGATCAGCGCTGCAGCACGATCTTCCGCATCTCGGTACCGTTGCCCCGCCGCAGCCGGATCATGTACACGCCGGCAGCAACGCGCGAGCCCGCATCCGTGCGGCCATCCCAGCTCACGGTCTGCTCTCCCACGATCCCGCGGCCCGACGCCAGGTCGCGGATCCTGCGCCCCGCCAGATCGTGGATCGTGACCGCATAGTCTTCCCCGTGCGTGAGCGTGAAGCGCAGGGTCGTACTCGCGCTGAACGGATTGGGCGCGGCGGCGGCAAGCGAGCGCGGCGACTCGCCGTCATCGGGTACTGCGAGGACGGATGCGTTGATGAAGTTCCAGAAGTCGGTGCGGAATGTCTGGTTCCCGCCGCCCTGACTGATGATGGCGATCACGACGCTGATCAGCTGGCCATTGCCGCCCTTGCTGGTCGAGATCGGATCCAGCACGCCATTGCCGCCGGGGAGCACGCTGTTGTCGTCGAAGAAGCTCGCCAGCGGGATCGAGACCTTCTGCCAGCCGCCTCCGGCGATCGCGCCGGGACCGGTCGGGCTCACCACGAAGTTGTACTGGAACTCTTCGTCCGCGCTGTTATCGCCGGTGTCGTCTTCCTGCATGTTGATCTCGAGGGTGTACCTCTGGTTCGCGTCGGGATTGATCCAGAATTCGAAGTTAGTCTTGCCGCTCAGATCGATCGGGAATGTGCGCCCGAATCCGCCGATGTAACCGGACGGTCCGCCATAGCCCACGCCGAGTGATGCGCCGCAGCCATCCACCGGAGGCAGGCTGCTGTTCGCGGCGATGCTGCCGCCGCCGCCACCATTGAAGACGAACCAGCCGTTGGCGAACGGATTCGCGTGGTCCATGCCGTCGAACAGAATCGTGGTGAGGTCCACCGGCTTCTGCCACACGCGGACCCAGTCGATCACGAACGCTTGCGGGAAGACCGTGCTGCCATCGGGGGATCCCGGGAGGTTCCCGCCCACCGCCAGGTTGAGCAGCATGTGGAACGGCTTGTCGAACGGTGCCGGGTAGCCCGCGGCCGAGGAGATCCAATTGCTCTTGCACGCGTACTGCACGCCGTCCAACAGCCAGCGGATCCGGTTCGGCTCCCACTCGATCGCGAACGTGTGGAAGTCATCGTTGAACGTGCCTGACGCCAGCGACGTGGCCGAACTGGAGTAGATCTGGTTCGGGTTGCCGTAGTGCAGCGTGCCGAACATCTGGCTAGGCTGCTGGCCGACATACTCCATGATGTCGATCTCGCCGCTCACGGGCCAGTTACCGTAGGGGCTGTTCGTCGGCAGCATCCAGAATGCCGGCCACAGGCCGCGGCCGATCGGGAGCTTGGCGCGCATCTCGATCTTGCCGTAGGTGAAATCCGCGAGCCCCTGGCTGCGCAGCCTCGACGATGTGTAGGCCATGCCGCCGAAGGACTGTTGCTTCGCCGTGATCGTGAGCAGTCCGCCCGCAACGGTCGCGTTCTCGGATCGGTAGTACTGCAGCTCGTTGTTGCCCCAGCCGCACAGCGACGGGCATCCGGTTCCCACCTGGAACTGCCACTTCGCGGGATTCACCGAGGTGCCGTCGAAGTTGTCCTCCCAGACCAGCGAGTACTGTGCGTGGGCACGGGCAGGGATCAGGGTGACCGCGGCGACGAGTGCGACTGGCAGGAACAACAAGCGCAGGAGTCTCATGCCAAAGAGCATATCAGAGCTTCTCGGCCGAGTAGAGGGGGGACGTCAGCAAGCCGCGCCCCGCCTACTCCACCCGGGTCACCTTCAGCGTCCGCGCCCCGGCCGCATCCTCGATGCGCACGAAGTAACTGCCGCGCGGCAGCAACCGTCCGGAGTCGTCGCGGCCGTTCCACGCCGCGCTGTGCACGCCGGCAGCGAAGCGTCCGTTCGCCAGCGTGCGTTGCAGCCGACCCGTCACGTCATACACGGCGAGTCGCAGATCTCCTTCGCGTGCGAGGGCGAAGTTCAACGTGGTCGCGCGTGCGAACGGATTTGGGGCTGCGGCGAACGCGACATCTGCCGAGGGGCCCGTCACATCCGCGAAGCCGAGCGCCGTGATCTTCAGCTTCAAGTCGGCGTCGGGATCGCTGTTGTCCATCCAGTAGCAATCGGCCGTATCCACGAACAGGTACACCGCTCCCGGGGGCACCACGATGATCGTGGTGTCCACGTCCACGCCGAAGTCCTGGGGGATATCGAGCGAGTCCGAACTGGGGCAGGTGATGGCCGTGTAGTGCCAGCGGCCCACACCGAGCGCGCCAGGCACGCGATATCGCTCGGTCCGGCCGAGCAGCGTGGCGCTGGAACTGAACACGACGTTCAGCGGCGTGATGATGTCGCCATTGGGGCCGTTGTTCCAATCCCCCATCGATCGCATGTCCACCACCATGCCGGGCGTGATGCCAAGGGGTGCGAGCGCGACCGCCACTGCACTGGGCGGATTGTCGATGCGGTCGGGCCGGTGGAAAGTCGGAGCTGAGGGCACGGGGATGATCACGACCTGGGCACGGACCGCAGCGGCGGTCCCCAATGCCAGCAGCGCAGCTGCCAGTGTGGCTGTGCGGATCAGACGATGCATGGCAGAAGGCACGCGAATCCTTAGGAGTGCGCCGAGTTCAACCTCGCACCGGATGGACGCATCGGCTGGCGCGGGCCCCGGTCCCCACCGGAGATAGGCAATTCAATCATGCCCTGAGGCCATGGTGCAAGCGATGATCACGGCTCATCGTTCACTTCACTCCCACCGCAACCACCATTTCACAGGGCCCCTCGAATCCGCTCGGAGTCTGGAACTTCGCCAGCTCATCCGCGATCTCGCGCCACGCATCCTGCTTCGCGGCTTCGTCCAGCGTCGAGAGCATCTGATGAAGCGCTCCGAATGATTCCTGCTCGAACCGCAGGCAATCGGCTGCGGTCGGCATGCGCAGCGGGGCTGGAACCACACGACTCTCGATTTCTCGAAAACCGGCCTTGGCGAACGCGGCCTCGAGGACGCCTGGCGCACCCAGACTGAACGGGCCGGGTTGCCCCGGCAACGGTGGTCCAAGGTTCGCGCGCCGACGGATGATGCCGACGGGTGTCGAGAAGAACGTGTTCTTGTCTGGTGTGGAGTACACAATTGCAGCGACGCGTCCGCCGGGTTTGAGCGCACGCTTCATCCCGGCGAGCGCTTTCTGCTGATCGGGGAAATAGATCAATCCCACGCGCGAGATCACTGCGTCGAAGGATCCTTCGGGAACATTCAGGTTCTCCCCGTCGAGGACTCTGCACTCGACGCTGGCGTGGCCCAGGCGCGTCGCCTCGGCGGCTGCGTATTCGAGGATGTTCGAAGAGATGTCGGTCGCGAGTACATAGCCGGTCGGGCCCACCCGGCTCGCGGTCGTCATCGATTGCTCGCCTGCACCTGCGGCCACATCGAGGACACGATGGCCGGTGCCGACCTTCGCCATGTCGAGCATCACCTCGGTGACCGGCCCGAGCCACGAGTTCAAGGTCGGTCCCCACCGATGCCACGCTTCGGCGGCTTCCTGCCACTGCTGCTCAGTCGTCTGCTTGTACTTGAGCGGATCGAACGTGGACATGGGATTCCCTCAGTGGGCGGGTGTGACTCTTCTTGGAATCAGCGCCGGAAGGCGATGAATGTATCTACCCACACCGCGATGGCGTGGCCCGCGACCATTCCAGGGCTGTAGACGTACTGCCGCGCCGCGGTCAATGCTGCCTCAACAAGGCCTGGATCGCTCTCGATCGGTTCGGTGCCGGCGGGTCCTCTGAATCGTTGCGGCACATAGGCGTCAATCACGCGCCCGGACCGACAGACCAACGACCGCACCGGTATCGTGTCTTCCACCCTGCGCACGAACTCACTGCGGGGGTACTCGGGCTCGACCTTGTGGAGCAATCCGGGAAGGACATCGAGCGACGTGTACCCGGGGACGATGTCGGGCGTGATCGTCGAGAACGACTGGCCAGGGCCCAGACAGTCCTCCACACCCGCGATGCTGCTGGGCAGCAACTCGATCTCGGTGGAGACGCTCGCTCGGCCGTCCGGTCCTGAGATGCTCGCGGTTAACTTGATGGGCGGCGTCCCCACGGGAATCACGAGCGGCGCACGATAGACGGGAGGATCGAGTCCCAGACTGCTGAGGCCCGACGACAACCAATATCTGACGCCGGTACCGTCGGGCGCCGGCGGTGCGAGTCTCAGCTCGATCCGTTCGCCGGCAGCGAGAGCGCGCCGCGGCAGAACGATGCGGTAAGTCTCGTTCGCACGCGGGGCTCCGGTTGCCGCGGAGGGCAGCGACACCGCAAGAAGCAAGAGTGGGAGTGCCAATCGAACGGCAAACGTATCCTCGTTCCGATCTTCGACCTCGGCGTGCACTCGCACCTCCACATGAACTCAGAAACGGACTTGCCATACCCCACTGAACGAACCGGCGCCGAAATTCGCAACGCATGGCAATCCTACACCGGGTTTGGGTTTGAGCTCGCTCTCAAAGCATTCGCCGTGAGGGGCGATGTCGCGCGTTCGACTCCCCGCATCCGGCGCTCGTCTCGAAGGAAGCCGCCACCGTGCGGTGCGGCCACTGGAGAAGACGTGTTCGCATGATACGGTCCGAACTTGTCCGCTCACGGCCGTCCCATGCCTTGCTGGAGGTGTGTTCCTTGGACCAGTTCCCCGCCCATGACCCGACGCGATCCGCCAATCCGCTGCTTGGTTTGACGTTCGTGGTCGCCGCACTCGTGCTTGTCCTGCCGGTTCGCGCCACCTCCGCAGCGCCGGCCGCCGCCACCAAGAGCAATGCGCCGAGCCCCTCCGCCCTCGCCAAGGCCTCGCTCGACGGCCTCGCGTTTCGCAGCATCGGGCCGGCTGTCACGGGAGGCCGCGTGGTCGCGCTCGCGGTCAATCCTCGCGATCACTCGGAGTACTTCGTCGCGGCAGGACATGGCGCGCTGTGGAAGACGACGAACGCCGGGGTCACGTTCGCGCCGGTGTTCGACGAGCAGTCATCGTTCTCGATCGGCGCCGTGACGCTCGATCCTTCGGATCCGAACGTGGTGTGGGTGGGAACGGGTGAGAACAACGCCCAGTCCTACGTGGTGCCGGGCGACGGCGTGTACCGCAGCGACGACGGCGGAAAGACGTGGGCCAACATGGGACTCAAGGAGTCCCAGCAGATCGGCGCCATCGTCGTGCATCCGAAGCAACCGAAGACGGTGTGGGTGGCGGCCTATGGGCCGCACCGCACGTCGGGGGGCGATCGCGGCGTCTTCAAGACGACTGACGGGGGCAAGACCTGGGCGAACGTCCTGCATCCCAGCGACCACACGGGCTGCTGGGAAATGAAGATCGATCCGCGGAATCCCGACGTGCTCTACGCCGTGGCGCATCAGCGCCAGCGCTACCTGAGCACCACCATCATGGGCGGTGACGAGAGCGGGATCTACAAGACGACCGACGGCGGCACCACGTGGAAGCGGCTCGAAGGTGGCCTGCCGCAGAAGAAGGTCGGCCGTATCGGCATCGACGTCTCCCCCGTGGATCCGGATCGCGTATACGCGGTGGTCGAGGCGAAGGAGCAAAAGGAGCGCGGGACTTACGTGAGCACCGACGCAGGCGCGAGCTGGAAGCGCGTGGGCGACTACGTGAGTACCTACGCGAACTACTGCCAGAAGGTTTTCTGTGATCCGCTGAATGTCGATCGCGTGTATTCGATGGACTTGTATAATCAGGTCTCCCTCGATGGCGGCAAGTCGTGGTCGAAACTGGGCGAGGATCACAAGCACGTGGACAACCACGTGCTGTGGATCGACCCGCAGGATCCGCGCCACATGCTCTCGGGGAACGATGGCGGTCTGTACGAGTCGTTCGATCGCGCCGCCACGTGGGATTTCAAGTCCAACCTGCCGCTCGCCGAGATCTACAAGGTGACGGTGGACAACGCGAAGCCGTTCTACAACATCTACATCGGGACCCAGGACAACAACAGTCTGGGTAGCCCCTCGCGCACGCTCAACTCGAGCGGCATCACGAACTCGGACTGGACCTTCACGTGGGCCGGCGACGGGTTCGAGACGCAGGTCGACTGGGCGGACCCGAACATCGTTTACTCGCAGGCGCAGTTCGGCGCCTTGGCGCGTTACGACAAGCTCAGCGGCGAGCGCCTGTACCTGCGCACGTACGAGCCGGAGGGCAAGGCGGCCTATCGCTTCGGTTGGGACACGCCGTTGCTGGTGTCGCGTCACGACCACAAACGACTCTATCAGGGCGCCAACATGGTGCTGCGCTCCGACGATCAGGGCGAGAGCTGGCGCGAGATCAGTCCCGACCTCACGCGTGGCGTGCCGAAGGACCTGCATCGCCTGATGGGCCGCAGCTGGAGCATCGACGAGCTGGCCAATAAATCCGACGTGGCGAATCTCACCACGCTCGAGGAGTCGCCCCTGGACGAGAAGCGTCTCTACGCGGGCTCGGGCGACGGACTGCTCAACTACACGCACGATGGCGGCACCAGCTGGCACCAGGCAGTGCTTCCGGGGTTGCCGACGTTCGCGCGGATCCATCAGGTCACGGCCTCGCCGGTCGAGGCGCAGGTGGCGTATGCGGCCTGCAACAACTTCTTCGCCGGCGACTACGCCCCCTACCTTTACAAGACCATTGACGGCGGCGCGCACTGGACCGCGATCAGCGCGAACCTGCCCGCGCGCGGCTCGACGTGGACCGTCGCCGTGGATGAGGTCAACCCGGATCTTGTGTTCGTGGGCACGATGACCGGCGTGTTCGTCTCGAACACCTCGAAGCCGGACTGGGTCCAGCTGACCGGCGGGATTCCCAAGGCAGCCCAGGTGATGGATCTGACGATTCATCGCGGTGAGCACGATCTGGTGGTCTCCACGTACGGACGCGGCGTGTTCATCCTCGACGATTACACGCCGCTGCGTGATCTGTCGGCCAAGACGCTTGCCCAGTCGGACCACCTGTTCGCGCTCGCGGACGAGCCCATGTTCGTTGCGGCCGATCCGCTCGGCTTCGCCGGGGTCGCGTTCCAGGGCGCGTCGTTCTTCACGGCGCCCAATCCCGAGATCGGCGCGAAGATCACGTACTACGTGAAGGACAGCTACAAGTCGCTCAAGAAGCAACGCAACGAAGCGGAGAAGAAGCTGCAGGACGCCGGCAAGGACGTTCCCTACCCCAGCTACGACGCGCTCAAGAAGGAAGCCGACGAGGAGGAGCCGTTCCTGCTATTCACCATCTCCGACTCCGAGGGGCGCATCGTCCGCAAAATCAAACGTCCGATCACGGCCGGCGTGCACCGCATCGCCTGGGATTTCCGCACGAGCCCCACGGGGCCGATCTCACTCACGCCACCGGTCGATCCCGCCCCGTGGGATCAGGCCGATCAGGGATACATGGTCCCGCCGGGCACTTATCAGGTGGTGATGCAGCGCTACGAGTCAGGCAAGCTCACCGCGTTGGGATCCCCGCAGACGGTGAAATGCGAACCGCTCCAGCTGCGGAGCATCCCGCTCGCCGACCAGCGTGCGCTGCGTGCCTTCAACGCGAAGGTGGCCTCGCTGTCCCGGGCGATCTCGGCAGCCGACGCGCACCGCGGCAACCTGAAGGACATGCTCCCCTACCTGCAGGCTGCCGCCCTGAGGGTGAGCGAACGCGACGCGAGCCAGCTGGCGGAGCTGTCGTCGATCAAGGCAGGGCTCGAGAAGGTCAATGTCGCGTTGTCGGGCGACAACCTGCTGCCGCGCTACGAGGGTCAGGCCCGCATGTCGCTTAAAGGTCGCACCGATCTGATCATCGGATCGCTCTGGAACACCACCTCCGGATCGACCGGCACTTACGAGCGGGCCTACCAGGAAGCGCGCGGCGCGTTCGGCACCGTGCTGTCCGAACTGCGTGAGCTGCATCGGCGGACGCAGGCGCTGGGCGATCAGCTGGAGCGCCAAGGCGCGCCCTACACGCCGGGACGGATGCCGGTGTGGGAGGACGCGAAGTAGCCCGCAGGTTGTGGAGCGAAGAATGTTGCGACTCGGCGCCGTGGGCCTCCATCCCGCGGCGCCGACCGCGTTTCAGAACGCCCGCTTGAGTTGGTGCCGCACCGGGGTGTCGATCCCGGGGGTATCCACCTCCCTCCTGTAGTACTCCGCCCACGGCTCGGGCAGCTCGATGCGAGACCGGAACCGCCGCCTCTCGAGTAACGCCGCCGGGCTCATGGGGGTCCTGGCCAGCCCCAGCTTCATCGCCGGTGTCTCGGGGTCGTGGTTCTCGGAGAACCCTTTCGAGAAGTTACACCACACCAGGTGCACCGCCGCGCGCTCGATGACGCACTGGTGGCGCTTGGAGAACGCGATCGTCTCGCGCTTGTGGTTCGAGCCGCTGTGCCGCAGGAGCAGGTCCATGCGGTTGACCGGGAAGAGCGGATTGCCCGCGGTCCTCGCTTGCACCGAGGGCGTCCGCTCGTGCGTGATGTCGTGGCCCCGTAGGCGGCGGAAGCCGCGTGGATAGGCCGGATGCTCGTCGGAGCGCACGACGAGCGCCTGCGGTGTCGGCGCCGCCATCTTGAGCGCCGCGGCCATGTCGATCTCGATCGCCTTGGGGTCGGGCCGCCCGTGCATCTCCTCGATGCGTGCGCGCCGGCGCTTCTGTCCCGCGGTCATCGTGCCCTTGCGCCGCAGGCGTGAGTGCGTGAATGAATAGGCGAAGTGGGTATCCGCTCCGATGACGAGATTGAGGTGCAGCGGGTGGTACTGGCTGAAGGCGAAGCTCTCGAACCCGTCGATGACGAGCGGTTCAGCCACGGCGGCGAGGGCCGGGTGCTGCATCGCCTCGGCCATCACCAGCAGGCAGTGCCTGCCGATCCGTGC
>Ga0163144_10022665_pt1 | contig 12433 bp, 8 predicted proteins | sample OliLak19BULKMAT1_FD_123175 | JGI IMG/M metagenome (GOLD analysis project Ga0163144, IMG submission 123175) | Freshwater microbial mat bacterial communities from Lake Vanda, McMurdo Dry Valleys, Antarctica - Oligotrophic Lake LV.19.BULKMAT1 | ecosystem: Environmental > Aquatic > Freshwater > Lake... | reverse complement strand
TCCTCTGGGACATCGCGGTGGACGCGACCGTGAAGCGGGACTCTTGGTTCCGCCGCTACTACGCGGTCACCGGGTCGGCCCGCCAGCGGTACGTCTTGCACGAGTCCTTCGTCCCGGGACAGGTGGTGGGCATCAACTGCGTTGTGCCCGCGGCCATCTCCGACGACGACTTCTGGCAGCTCATGCAGCTGGCCGGCAGGTACAAGGGGTTGAGCCCGGCCCGTCCGGGCGAGTTCGGTAATTTCGAGGTGGTGAGTATCCGGCCGCGGCGGGCTCTGGCAAGTGACCAGGGCACGCAGGCCGACACAGAGGCGGGGTTAAAGCAGAAGGGGCCTGAGACATTGCCAGTGTCTCAGGCCCCTTCCGAGCGGTGATGGCTGTCGCGGTGTGCTGCCGACGAATAGCCGCAGGTCATAGTACCCTGCCATCACCGCCGCTGCAACCCCCCCACATACAAGTTGGAGCGGCGTTTTCATGCGCACCCCCAAACGCGTAGCGTTGCTACGTTCGGGTAACCGTCTCGTCGTCGACCCGACGACACCCAAGATCCACGACATCCTCGTGCCGCATTTGCAGTACGTGGAGAAGAAGTTCACGCACGGGGCCGAGCGTGGCCTGCGGCGTAAGCTCGGCCGTCCCATCTTCGATGAGATCGAGTGGGAGTGCTACGGTGAGGACCACAAAGGCCGCATCGCCACGTCCTACGGGTTCGAGACCCGGATCAAGAACCTGCTCGAAGCCAAAGGGTACGAGGTCGAAACCCGGTGGGCGTCGAAGATCGAGGCCGCCGCACAAGAGGCCAGGGCCGAGAAGGTCTACAAGCCGCGGTGGGACCGGATAGAGGAGATGATCAAGGAGTCCCGCACCGACCCGGACGATCCCAATAGTGGATTTGAGTTCCGCTACAAGCAGCGGAAGTGCTTGAACATCATCGGCACGTGTCAGAACGGGCGGATTGACTGTCCGCCTGGTTGGGGCAAGGGCACGATGATCATGTTGGCGGCGATGCTGTTCCCCAAGGCAAAGATCGCCGTCACCACCAAGAACATACCCGTCCTACAACAGCGTCTGTACCCCGAGCTGTCCGGCAACCTGCCCTCGGTGGGTATGGTGGGCGGCGGGGTCAAAATCAAGAACCGTCGGGTCATGTGCTACTCCGCGGACTCGCTGCACCACGCCAAGGGTGACGAGGATTTCGTGTTCGTGGACGAGGGCCACCAGGCGTGCGCGGACGACTTCGCCGCCAAGATGGGCATCTTCGAGCACGCCCGCATCTTCATGTTCTCCGCGTCGTGGGACATGCGGCTGGACAACAAGGACATGCGGGCCGAGGCCATGGCCGGTCCCGTCCGCCTCAAGGTCACCTACAAGCAGGCCGAGAAGCACGACATGGTCGTGCCGATCGAGGTGATCTGGACCGACGTGGTCATGGACGAGAACCCGTGCTCGGGCCTCGACGGGGCCAGGAAGAAGCAGTACGGCGTGTGGTGCAACGAGCACCGCAACAAGCTCATCGCCAAGGACGCCAACCTGTACGACGACGACACCCAGGTGCTCATCACCGTCGAGACTTTGGAGCACGCTCTCAATCTCAAGAAGCTGCTCCCCAACTACGAGATCGTGTACTCCGGGCAGGGGCTCAAGGACTCGGACATCGCCTGGTTCGAGAAGAACTACCCGGACGAGTTCAAGCTGATGACCAACGAGCGTAAGCAGAAGCTCACCTCGCGGTTTGAGAAGGGGAAGCTCAAGAAGGCCATCGCCACCACGGTGTGGAACGTGGGCGTCAACTTCCGCAACTTGGAAGTGCTCATCCGCGGCGACGCGGGCGGGTCGCCCATCAACGACATCCAGATCCCGGGCCGCAACAGCCGCATCAACGACAAGGTGGTCAAGAAGGCGGGCGGCTCGAAGGAGAAGCTGGTGGGGATTCTCCACGACTACCGCGACATGTTCGACACGGGGTTCAAGTACAAGTCCGCGAGCCGGGAGAAGAGTTACACCCGCAACGAGTGGCGGCAGCACTACCCCAAGGAAGAGAAGAAGTCGCGGCTGCGACGAATGATGAACTTCGGGAGCGTCGAGTGAAGAAGAAGTTCAAACCCAAGACGACGCCGACCGGGTTCCAGCCCGCCGACAAGTCGAAGGTGGGCAAGAAGCCCGTTACGGGTCCGCGTGTCTCGACCGTCAAGGCGTGGCTCGTGAAGGTGACCTACATCCAGGAGCGGAGCCGCTGGGAGTCGTTCAAGCAGGGCGAGACGGTCACGTACCGCCCGCCCCGCAGCTACGACGGCAAGAAGGCCGTCACCTACGACGACGAGTTGGAGGTCGAGTCCGCCAAGAACAGCGTCTGGCAGAAGATCGTGGAGTGGTGCGAGAAGCGCAAAATCCAACCCGAGGAGTACGTCCGGTCGGCGTTCACGGACCTTCCCGTGTACCGCCAAACGGCCCCGGAGCCGAACCAGATCATGGGGGCGAAGTACGAGTCCAAGTGGAAGGAGGTGTCGGTAAAGATGGAGGAACGCCTGGCAGCGTCGCTGGCTGCGGAAAAGGCGTTGGCCCTGCGACACGTCGTTGTCAACCAGAGTTTGTACGGCGACACGGCTGAGTTCGCCCAGCATTGCGTCCTCACGGACGGCAATATCGACCTCAGTCCCCTGTTCCGTTACTGTCTTGCAATAAGCATCGGGGGGAAGCTGATGCGGAAGATCGCCCGGAAGTTCCAGGCGGAAGCCGTGTTGCAGTTCGAGTGCTACCGAAGGCAGTACAAGAAGACGTGGGCGGACGTTCTCCCCGAGGGCTTTTCCGCCATGTCGAAGCGTCTGTACCCGGCCGTTCTTGCCAAGCTCGGCCACGGTATGAAGCCGGACGACCCGGCAGACGAGTAGTTCATCCAGAAGGAAAAGGTGTGCTGATGCCGAAGGAAGAAGAGAACCCGAAGTTCAAGAAGAAGGTGGAGCCCGAAGAACGCCGACACCCGCTGGACAGCCAGAAGAAGCAGCAGATGCTGACGGTGTTGATCCGCAACCCGGACGCGTTCGAGGCGGTCTCCGAGCTGTTGACCGTGGCCCAGGTGAAGCGGTGGTCGACGGCCATGTCGCTCGTCTGGCGGGAGGTGAAGAAGTTCCACAAGAAGTACGCCGAACTCCCCGACCGCGGGCAGTTGAACGCGCAGCTGGGCGACGAGCTGGGCGGCAACGTCGATCTTCTCGGCGACGAAGAGAAGACCGAGATCGACAACTTCATGGACTACGCCTGGGACGACGAGGAGCACGGCAAAAAGCTCAAGTCCCCGAAGCAGCTGAAGTTCGTGGTGGACACGTGCAAGCAGTTCCTGGAAGAGAACGTCGCCCACGACGTCCACAAGGCGGTGTTCCGCGAGGGCACGCTCCCGGCCGACATCCCGAAGCTCCTGGAGGAGACTCGACTCAAACTAGACCAGGTGCAGTCGCTCACCGAAGTCGAGCTGGACGTGCCGTTCCCGAAGAACTGGGACAAACGGCCCGACCAGCAGCTGTTCACGACGGGCGTGGACGCCCTGGACAAGTTCATGGGCGGCGGCTGGCGGGCCGGCGAGGTGACCCTGTTCATGGGGCCGTACGGCTCGTGCAAGACCACCCTGGTGTGTCAGGCCGTGTCCAACCAGATGCGGTACTGCGCGCAACTGATGGCCGGCGGCAAGGCCCGTAAGAACAGCAAGGGCGAGCAGATGATCCCCGTGGTGGTGCTCATCTTCACCGAGAGCGACAAGAACGAGTACCGCAACCGCCTCATGAGCAACCTGGCCCAGGTGCCGTGGACGAGGATCGCGCAGATGGAGTCCGTCGAGGAGCTGGACGACGGCGACAAGCCGGGTGCCCTCGAAGACACCAAGTACGAGAAGAAGGAGTTCAAGAACGACATCAAGAACGATAAGCCGTTCCTGAACGAGCGGAAGCGGGTCGAGCGGGGCGAGGCCCTGGCCAACCGGCACATGATGCTGCTCGACTGCACGGACGCCGAGGACAACCCCCACCAGATCGGGCGTGGCGGCATCCACGAGATCGCCAATATCGTCCGCGGCATCTTCCGCAAGAAGAAGGACACGCACTACCCGATCTGCTTCTGGATCGACCACGTGTCGGGCCTCATCGACCGGATGGCCGAGGTGATGACCGACGACAAGCTCATCCACCGCACCCTCACCAACATCCCCCGCGTCGCGGCCGACAAGCTGGGCAAGCCGTTCCAGGCTCCGGTGGGGCTGATGCACCAGTTCGCGGGGGCCGAGCAGAACCGCTCGGCCACGGCCACCTACCACCACGCCGACGCCGAGGGCTCCAAGGCCATCGGCAAGTACGCGGTGTACGTGTTCACGTCGGGCAAGGTGGACGAGAACGGGTACTGCCGCTGGGAGTGCACGAAGCACCGCCGGACGCCGCCCAGTTCGACCCGCATCGTGCAGGTCGTGGGGCAGTTCAACCGGCTGATCGACCGCAGCGAGACGCACGGCATCGAGCCGGGTCGGCGGGTGATCATGTCGAAGAAGGAGATGGGTTCGGTCGGCAACCTCAAGGGGGGAAGTCCGGCGGGCCTGAAACAATCAGGCGGCTCCAAGTACGCGGCCGTCACCGAAGTCTAGGGGGTCTGTCATGGCTGACGTACTCAACCCCATGCTGTATCGCCGCCTGCAACGCTTCTTCGGACACGCCAAGGTGTCAAACCGAGGGCAGGCGATGATCTGCCGGGCGGTGAAGGGCGTGCTGGAGGACGACGAGAAGCGGCTCATGATCTCGCACGCCGGGGAGTATTACCAACTGTGCTGCCCGTACTGCAACGACACCAGGAACCGCCTGTACGTCAACCACATGTTCGGGCAGATGGACGGGCACGGGCGTCGAATGATGTTCCTGGCCATCTGCTACAACGAGGGGTGTTTGGAGCAGCGGGACAACTACAAGAACTTCATCGAGAAGATGGACGACATCACCTTCCGCGAAACGGAAGTCAAGCAGGGGAGGATCGTGTCCGAGGCGGCCCGGGAGGTGATGATGCCGGGCCGCTGTACGCTCCTGTCGGACCTCCCCGAGTCGCACGCGGCCTGCGTCTACGTGCGCAGCCGTGGGTTCGACCCTGACCTGTTGGCAAAGAAGTTCCAGGTGTCGGTGTGCCACGAGTCGCGGTACTCGATCGCCCGCAACCGACTTATCATTCCCATCTTCGACGGGGGTAAACTCAAGGGCTGGCAGGCACGGCACGTAGGGGAACTCGATTGGAAGGGGCCTAACCGCAAGGGGCTGCCCCCCAAGTATTTCTCGTGCCCGGACAGCGATTTCCGCTCGCGGTGCATCTACAACTTCGAGCGGATGAGTGCGTGGCAGACGGGGATCATCGTGGAAGGCCCGACCGACGCTTGGAACTTCGGGGCGATGTCGGGCTGCATCTTCGGCAACACGATGACGGAGTTTCAGCGGCGGAAGTTCGTGTCCGTGTTCCGCGACCGCACCGCGGTACTGCTGCTGGACCCCGAGGAGTTCGACTCGAAGACGACGGGCAAGCTGATCGAGTTCTTTGAAGAGAAGATGCCAGGTAGGTTTTGTGCGGTGAAGCTGCCCGAGGGGACCGACCCGGGTTCCTTGAACCGCGACTTCCTCAAGCAGTACGTGAAGGAAGCCGCGGCCGAAAAGGGCGTGGAGGTGAGGTATAAGAAGGTGGCCTGATGACACGTCAATCGAAGAAGCCGGCCAAGGACGATCAACTCAAGGGTAAGGACACCGCAGTGAGCAAGGATTTCGGCCCGTACCACACGCACATGTGCGCGTGGTGCCGGGGCGACATCATGTGCGTCAACGGCCCGGACTGCGACGTGGGTGACCTGGAGATGCACTGCACCACCGCCTGCTACATGCACAAGGGCGACGAGGGCAGGGCGGAAGGCAATCGAACAGGAGACTAGGAGGACAATTCGTGAAAGATACGGAGAAGCCGAAGTTGCGTCGCACCATTCGACTCCTCGACGTCGAGGAGAAGAACAAGCACAAGCGGACGCTGGCGGCGACCATCGGCAAGAACGGGATGTGGCCCCTGAACGCCCCGGGAATGCCGCCGCCCGGCCCGGACTTCCTGCGGGCTGCGCAGGTGTTGGGCGATCAAACGGAGTACACGAAGGGCACGTCGAAGAAGGAGCCCGTGTACAAGCCCGGCGAGCGGCTGAAGGAGCTGTACAAGCGGGCGTTGCGGGAGCCCGGGTTCACGCTCGAAGTGAAGGTGCGAGAGGGCCGCTACGACACGGTGACCTTCGTGCCCGGCCACATTTGGGGCCAGCACCAGGAGGAGTGGGCGAAGTCGCTCGGCAACGGGAAGCCCTCGCCCAAAGTGGACGGCCCGCACCCAGCCGACGTGCTCGTCTTGGGGAAGATGCCGTGGAAGGACGAGGTCAAAGAGGGTCGCAACCTCATCGGTCCCACGGGTGAGATCTTGGCGGACATCATCGCCAAGATGCACATCAAGGACGCGAACACGTGGTACGTGACCAACCTGTGCAAGTTCATGCCCCCCGACGAGGGGCGTGATCTGAAGGCGGGCTGGATTCACGACTGTATGCCGCTGCTGGAGCAGGAGCTGCGGATTGTCCGCCCGCGGTACATCCTGTGCCTGGGGGCCGAGGCCAGCAAGTGGCTTTTGGGTGACAAGTACAACGTGTCGTACATGGCGGGCCGCGTGGTGCCCTACACGTTCCCGACCCGCATCAACGACGAGGACGACAGTCTTCCGCACACGGCCCACGTGATGACCGTGATCCACCCGGTCATGGTGGCGAAAGACCCGGCCCAGGCCCGCATACTGGAGTCGAACTTCGGGCGGTTCTCTAACCTCCTGACCACCCACAACCTCGACCTCGAAGAGAAAGGACTGGACCACCGGCGGTGCTACTCGCTGGAAGAGGCTCTGGAGTGGATCGAGGAGGCCACGTACGAGCTGAACCAGTTGCCGGACAAGGCCCGGCTGGTGGCGTGGGACTTGGAGTGGGAGGGCCAGCACCCCGTCAACGCGGGGAGCTACGTCCGCACCATCCAGTGCTCGTGGGGCGACAAGAAGGCGATCACCTTCGTCGTCTCGCAGGCCGGGGGTAAGAAGGCGTTCCGCGACAAGGACGGCAAGCCGGCCCTCAAGCGGCTGGTGCAGGCCCTGAACGACTTCCAGGAGGAGGTGAACACTCGCACCGTGGGGCACTTCCTGGTGTCCGACATGGAGTGGGCCGAGAGCATCGGGCTCAAGCTCATTTCGCACTGCCCGGTCCCGCTGTACGACGAGAAGGGCAAGAAGGGGCTCTCGGCGTGGGAGCAGTTGAGGCACGGCAAGGGCTGGCTCGACACCGCCTACATGAACCACGCGATCGAGGAGACGGCTCCCCTGGGCCTCGAAATGTTGACCATGCGGTACACCATGGCACCCCGCTATGACATCCCGCTGGAAGACTGGAAGACGGTGTACACCAAGGAGCAGAAGCTCAAGAAGGAGGGCCTGGAGGGGTACGGGAACTGCCCGGACGACATTCTCATCCCGTACGCCAACTACGACGCGGACGTCACGCGTCGCATCGCCGTGAGCCTGCTGCCCCTGCTCGACTCCGACTACGAAGGGAACAACTGTTGGGAGCCGTTCTGGGAGTCGATGATCATCCAAAAACCGATATTGAGAATCCACCAGCACGGCATCCGTGTCGACCGGGCTCGTATCGACGACCTCACCCACAAGTTCATCCAGTGGCGGTCGATCAAGGAGAAGGAGATCTGCGAGTGGGCGAACTGGCACGACAGCCCGCCGTTCAACATCCGCTCGGTGCAGCACGTGCGGGAGTTCCTGTTCGGTGAAATGCTCAACGGCAAGCGGGACGAGAAGGGCAAGCCGGTGCGTATCCGGCCCAAGGAGGCGAAGTCGCTCTACATCGACCCGCTGCTCGACACCAGCAAGCCGCCACGCAAGTGGTCGGACCTGGTGCAGAAGGGCCTGCACCACGACGCCAACCCCGGCACCGGGAAGATGGTGCTCGGTATCCTCGCCCAGGAGAACCTGAACAAGGCCGAGCAGATCAACATGATCCGGGACTACCGGTTCCTGGATCAGGTTTTGAAGTCGGTTCTCCGCGTGCCGAAGTTGCAGGACGAGGACGACCCCGAGAAGGGCTACATCGAGAACGACGACGGGTATCTCGAATACGACGCCGGTCTGGCGTACTCGGTGGACGACGACGGGCGTGTCCGCACGCACATCTACGCCACCGCCGAAACCGGACGGTCCAAGCACTCGCGGCCGAACCTCGCCAACATCTCCAAGAGCCGCGACCCGGACTACAAGCGGCTCCTGGGTGCCACCAAAGACCCGATAACGGGCAACTGGGTGGGCGGCGACTACACGTGCACGCTGCGTAGCGTGCTCCAGGCGTCCGAGGGGTACGCCCTGATCGAGGCGGACTACAAGGGGGCCGAACTGTACGGCATGGCCGTCATGTCGGGCTCCAAGAAGATGCAGGACCACTGCCTGCGTTCGATGCTCCCCGACAAGGGGTACAACGAGAAGGGAGTTAAAGAAGACGGGGGCAAGTACCCGCACCCCAACTACTACGACATCCACTCCAATGTGGCCTGTTTGGCGTTCCAGCTCAAGTGTTTGGCCACCAAGAGCGGGTTGGAGTCGATCGGCAAGGTGCACTTCCGCACGCTGGCGAAGAACGTCATCTTCGGCATCGCGTACGGTAGACAGGCCAAGGCGATCGCCCTCCAGGCCAAGGAGCAGGGGATCAACGTCACGCCGCACGAGGCACAGCTCGTGATCGACGCGATCTTCGAGATGTACCACGAGCTGCCGGCGTTCTTCGACGAGGCCAAGAGCCGGGCCATCAAGGAGAAGTGGCTGTGCCACTGCTTCGGCCGGTTCCGGCGGTTCCCGACCACCAGCGACTACAAGCTGGAGGGTGAATTCGAGCGGCAGGCGATGAACTTCCCCATCCAGGGGATGATCGCCAGCTGCGTGGACCGGGGCCTTGCGTACCTGGTGGACAAAATCGAGCAGTTGGGTCTGCAAAACGAGATCCGCATCTTGCTCACGATCCACGACGCCGTGGTGTTGGAAGCCAAGTACGAGTACGTTGAGTACGCCCAGCAGTTGATCCAGTGGGCGTTCGTGGAGATGGTGGAGATCTGGCCGACCGACCTCGCGGGCAAGCCCCGCGGCGACGGCCCGTACAGGCTGGGTCTGGACTTTGAAGTTGCCGACCACTGGGGAGAACGCTATACTAAGAAGCAGTGTCAGGAACTCGGCATCCCCGCGGTGTACGGTAAGGGCTGACAGTGATTAACGTAAACGACGAGTTCGGGTCGCTCACGGTGCTGCACCGCGCAAGCGGTCGTGGTTCGATGGCGAATTCGTGGTGGTGCCGGTGCGTTTGCGGACGGACTGTAAAATACTCGGAGGCTAAACTCCGAAGCCGGAGTAGCTGTGGCTGCGGGAAAAACAGCCACGGCGGGTTCGGTACTCCCGAGTATTCCGCGTGGATAGAGATGCGTAGACGATGCCACGACAACAGGCGTAAGGACTTCAAAAACTACGGCGGTCGTGGCATTACTGTCTGTAGCGAGTGGGACAATCCAAAAAGTGGATTTGTAACGTTCTTAGCTTGTGTGGGTAGGAAACCGTCTCCGGCACACACGCTTGGGCGGATACGTAACGCCGGAAACTACGAGCCCGACAATGTCTCCTGGCAGTCGGTAGACGAGCAGAACAGGAACCGGCGAAATTCGCACGTGATTACATTTCTCAAGCAGACGAAGACACTCAAAGAGTGGGCTGCGGACCTCAATCAACCGTACGGCAAGCTGTTGCAGCGGTTGAACCGCGGGTGGACGATTAAGGAGACCCTTATGGGGAAGAGTAAGTCCTCAGAGACTACCGAGATGTCGGGTAAGAAGAAGAAGTGATACCATCCCGGAGCGATGAACACGATGACGCCGAATTACAGCACGGAAGGGCTCGCCGAGCGAGCAAAAGCCGCCCTCGCGCACCACCACTCCTACGTGGCCGAGATGGAGGTCAGGTACGAGGCCAGGAAAATCGTGCGGTCGGCACTACGCCGGCCCGCACTGGCTATCCTGGGCATGGGGCGGGCCGGCAAGGACACGGCGGGAGAGTTCCTGTCGGAGAAGTTCAATCTGGCCCCGGCCAAGTCGTCGTCGCTCAATGCGCTGCCCCTGGTGGCGCATATGATCGGGATCGAGGCTGGCAAGGCTTACGCAGAGCGTCACGAGCACCGTGAGTTCTGGATCGAAGCCTGCAACCAGCTTCGGGCCGATGATCTGACCAGGTTGGCACGCTGGTGTCTGGGCGTGTGCGACATGGCGATCGGTCTCCGCGGCAAGGAAGAGTTCGCCGCGGTGATGAAGGAAGGCGTGTGTCACCTGTCGGTGTGGGTCGAACGGGACGTTCCCAAAGACCCCACCGTCGAGTTCGCACGCGAAGACTGTGACGTCGTGGTCGAGAACCACACGTCGTTGGAAAGGTTCCACGAGCGGCTGACCCGGCTGGGCCGGGTCATTTACCCCGCGACCGTGTGAACCAGGGTACGATTTCATCCCAGGAGAGTTTCAGATGGCACGCAAGTTGGCTTCCCGCGACGCGGGCACGTACGACAACAAGGTTCACGGCGGCTTCGAGGGCGGCGGCGGCCCCCCGGGTAACTACATGCTCCAGCCCGGCGTCGGGAACGTGAACATCGTGTTCCCGAGCTGGAAGGACGGCCCGTGCGTCTTCCGGCCGTTCCCGCACATGGACTTCAAGGAGCCGCAGAACAAGCTCCAGCCGGGCCGCCTGGCCCCGGAGCCGAAGGCGTACTCGCAGTGGATCGTGAAGGTGCGGGCGGTGTCGTTCACCGGCCTGCCGGACTGCGACAAGGTGAGCTTCCTGCTCTACCAGCCGGGTGCGGACGACGAGGTCAAGCGGGTCAACCCGTACCTCGTCTTCTACAAGGCGTGCGAGCAGGCGAAGAAGTCGGCCCGCTTCGGGAACGGGAAAAAGTGGGACAGCGACTGGAACAAGTTCATGGAGGGGAAGAAGAACGAGGGGGCGGCTCTGAAGGAGGACACCTACCTGTACTTCTTGCAGGGGGCGATGTTCTGCTCCGGCCAGCGGGACTACATGGAGAACCGCACCACGCCGTACGGGCTGGACGCCAAGGACCGCCTGCCGGTGTTGCAGCTCCCGATGTCCGCGGGCATCGGCATCTCCAACCTGTTCGACCTGGAGAAGGAGGAGTTCGACGGGGACGCGGAGTCGGACTTCTCGCTCCCGTTCGTGTTCGGCGACCCGGTGGGCAAGTTCCTCGCCGCCAAGCAGATCGTCAAGGGCGGGTACATCATCAAGGTGTACAACCCGGCCGTGACGAAGATCAAGCAGGCGAAGAACAACTCGTGGGACGGCCCGCCGAAGGAGGGCGAGAAGGCGAAGATCCGCTACTGCGCGGAGCTGTTGGAGGAGTACGAGCACAACGGCGAGAAGTACACGCCGCGTCTCGACGCCAACGCGACCAAGCAGGTGTTCGAGAAGTCGCAGTTCTGGTTCGACGACAAGAAGTCGAAGGAGAAGGGCCTGCTGCGCTTCGCCTCCCCGGAGGAGCAGACGGCCTGGATCGCCAAGGCGTTCAAGGCGGCCCCGCGGCTCGTCACGTGGGCCTTCTCGGAGCACGAGGAGTACCTGACGGACGAGGTGAAGGGCATCCTCGCCGCCCGTGCGTCGGTGGTCATCCCGGGCAAGGGTGACGAGGACGAGGACGGTGACGAGGAGGTCACCAAGAAGAAGGTCAAGAAGACCGACCCGACCGTGAAGAAGTCCAAGCCCGTCGACGACGACGAGGATGAGGACGAAGACGAGGACGACGACGCGGACGATGACGACGAGGAAGAGGAAGAGGAGAAGCCGGCGAAGAAGGGCAGCAAGAAGGCCAAGCCCGCCGACGATGACGACGACGAAGAGGAAGAGGAGGAAGACGAAGACGAGGACGAAGAGGACGAAGACGAGGAAGAGGAGGAGAAGCCCGCCAAGAAGTCGGCCGCCAAGCCGTCCAAGAAGAAGGACGAGGAGGAGGACGACGACGAGGAGGAAGAGGACGAGGACGAAGAGGAGGACGACGAAGACGACGAGGAAGAGGAGGAGGAGGACGACGACGAGGAGGAGAAGCCCGCCAAGAAGTCGTCCAAGAAGCCCGAGACCAAGCCGTCCAAGAAGGCCAAGCCCGTCGACGACGACGAGGAGGAAGAGGACGAGGACGAAGAGGAGGAAGACGAGGAAGACGACGAGGAGGAGGACGAGAAGCCGGCCAAGAAGGCGGCGACGAAGCCCTCCAAGAAGCCGGAGCCCAAGAAGGAGGAGGCCAAGCCCAAGAAGAAGGGCAAGGCCGACGACG
>Ga0163144_10022664_pt1 | contig 12434 bp, 4 predicted proteins | sample OliLak19BULKMAT1_FD_123175 | JGI IMG/M metagenome (GOLD analysis project Ga0163144, IMG submission 123175) | Freshwater microbial mat bacterial communities from Lake Vanda, McMurdo Dry Valleys, Antarctica - Oligotrophic Lake LV.19.BULKMAT1 | ecosystem: Environmental > Aquatic > Freshwater > Lake... | reverse complement strand
GGCGATCAAAACTGGCGCACACTGAGAGGGCCAGCGTCGCTTCGCTCCGATGCCGATTCTTGTGGTGCTCTAAAACTTGATCGCGATCAAGAGAATCGTGATCGCAATCGAGAGAATACGCAGGCCAAGGAAACAGCGGGTCTGCAAATCAACCAATTGATTTCCGATAATCCCCCGACCCAGAAGACTCCCATCTTGGATGCGATCGAAGTGACGAGCCGCATCTTTAATGGCGATGACATGAAGGGCCTGGCTGATCGCCGCTTGGTGGTGCTTTCGGACATGATCGAAAGCTCCGACCGCTACGAGTTCACGCGTATAGGGCTTGGCCAGAAGGCCATTGCAGCGATGATTGAAAGAGAAAAACGCGCTGGCCGAATTCCCAATCTTACCGGCGTGAAAGTATGGGTTGTCGGAGCCGGATCGGGCGGAGGTTCGGTTCTCTCTAGCGATCAACTACGCGGAATTGAACAGTTCTGGCTCCAGTACTTTAAAGCCGCTGGTGCCGAACTTACGAGCGCGCAATATGGTTCGACCCTCCTGAATTTCGCGCTTGCACCGTGAGGTGCAAGCAGCGATTCGTTCATCGCCCAGGTTCGATGAACTGGCGTTCCCGAGCCAGCGCTCCCAAGATTGCGGTCTTCTTCTCTACGGGCCAATCGAGCGTCTCCAACCACTCAATTTCCTCTCGGAGCAATTGGGACAGAATACCGGAACTTCGCATCCACAGGACCTGATTGAAATTGAGCTTGTCGTAAACCCACTTGATAGCTCTTCTTGCCGGACGCCCAGGCAACAGGCAAACGAATGCGTCCGTATTCCATTCAGGACCCGATGGCGTCATGTCCGCAGTCCACAGCAGGGTTGCAAGGGCGACACGCCGAGCAACCAGCGTTTGAGTGACCGGAAATGCCGTAGGTGGCACGCGTTCCTGGATGTACGCCAAGTAGGTCTCGGTATCGACGAACGGGCTCTGACGGGCTTCAAGAAGAATACGCCCGAACAGTTCGTCGGCGAGATCGGTGACTTCGCCGAACAGTATATGCGCGTGCTTTGATTGGAACAGTCTTGCGTAGGCCAGCTTACGTTCTGCGTCCCACGCGAATGAGGAACGATACCAACCCCGGAGCGTGGAGTAAAGATGCATGCGCTCTAATAGGTACGCTACGGAATTCGAGCTATTGGCATCGCCGTCATTGGCGGGAATGTCAGGACCTTCTTTGATGAACCATCCGTCCAACTCGCTGGAGGAATCAAGCAGTTCGGCAAAGTTCAATACCTGCCTGCTTGCGGTAAACATAATCACGGGCAAGTCTGGCTTCTCGGCTTTTATGCTACGTCTGACCTGATACGAAGAAAAGTCCTTGATAGAGTACAGCGTTTCCCGAACAGGCTCCAAACGTAGATCCATCAGGACAACCGTGGACTTGATTCGAGGTCCAGCTGAAGGACGATCCAATTTGAATTCAAGGTTCTCAGCAAAAACATCTTCCGGTTCGAGTGCTTGTGCCGGATGCTTGACGCTTGGACTCAATTCACGATGCCATCGGGCAAGCCATCTTTGCCAGGATGATTGCCGTACCACGTCCTCCAGATCGATGCCCTCCCAGTGAGCGAGCCAGTTTCTCGCTAAGGCGGCGCTTCGAACGCAAACAAACCGGGCCCAGCGATCTTCGGAACCGTGTTCTTTTTGTTCCGAGTAGACCCACTCATCGTTCAAACATTTGGTGAATGCGGATTGGCGAAACAACACACGAAGTAAGATCTCGGCAGATCCTTTTTCGAATTCATCGTCCACCAACAGCACACGTGTACCAGAGGGTAAACCCTCCTGTAGATGATAGGCAAGGATGTCGAGACCATCTTGGACTACGGGGTATCGCGGCGCATGAAGTTTTAATCGGCTTGTCTGGAATCGCCGCACCAGGGGCGATTCCAGCCGCGATTCGACGTAAGTTTCCCAGTTGAATCGTATGTCGGACATTGCGCTGAGTTCGCCAGTTGCCTCTGTAATCCCACGCTCCTGCCCATCGCGAAGGAGCGCCAAGTACCCCTTCTTGATGCGGTAGGCAGCATAGTAATCGTTCGCCAGATCGTGGTAAGAAACGCGACTCGATTGCTGCTCACTTCCGGAGGTTGCGGCGATATCGTCAGACGACGCTGGCTGCAACCTCCCGCGCTCGACGTGTTCCATAAACACCGGAAGATATGCTACGGCGTCAGGGAGTCGTACAAATTCGACTGCCGGTTTGACCAAAAGCATGTCTGGTTTACGGCGTAGAATTGCTTGAAGATCCTGCCAAGCGACGAGGAGGACCGGGAGTCCCCTCCAAGCCGCAGGGGCTGACCATCTCAACGTGTTGAGCAATTCATATCCGAAGAGATCTTGACGATTCTGCTGTGATGAGGAGAGCTCTAAAGGAAGGATGATCGCTTGCGGAACCTCAACCTGCGGCAGGGATGCCAGCCATGCCGCGTTCGACTCCCAGGCCTCGCCGCACGCAAACACACGAAGCTGCCCACCGTAGACCAGACACGGAGATGCAAAACCATAGTCGCGGACTGCGACCGAAACCGTTTCAACCGACACTGCACTCATCTTAGTCCTTCCTTCAGGCGCGACATCGCACACCTATGTCTCAGGTCGCGGAAATGGTTCGGGGCTCACCACCGAGAACTCTTCTAATCTCGCGCGTTGCTGCGGGCAAATTTCCACGAACCAGAAGTTCGTTCACCACTACGAGTTCGATGCCATCGCTGCACTCGACGAGTGGCCAAAGTATTGAATCGGCGGGACGACCCGTCGTAAGTGGTCCAGAAAGTGCGATCACAACGCGCCTGCCTTCTGCTGTGACGGCGTATATTGGCACCTCCAGGCAACTGATGCCGACAATATCGAGTCGAGCATCGCGTTCGAAGGTAATGCCGCCGAAATCTTGCCTCGCAAGATCGTTAAACAGTAGTGTTGTCGAAGTCTGCGACCGCTTCGTGTCAAAAGGGGGAAGTGCGCCCGTAAGTAAATACTGGAGCAACTCCGCCGCGACATGACGATCAAGCAGGCGGTGCTCAAACTTGTTCTTGAAGCTGCGAAGGCAGCGATAACACGAAGCATCACAACTCTCCGGGCAGGTCTGTACGAGTGCGAGGGCGCGTTGGAACAGTTCGACACCGCGTTCAACCAGTTGACTGGCGAATCCGGCACCTCCGGGCAGCGTGTCGTAAAGGAAGATTTCTGCCTTCAGACCAAGGCGTCCTTCTGGCGTTAGGGATGGGCGATATTCCGCCATCAGTTCGCCGGGTTCAATCTCAAGCATGTCGGTCGCTGCCTTGGCGAGGGCTTCGCTCAGCGTCCGCAATGCCACATCGGTCGGATATTCTCCGGGGCCGAGTTTCAGCGGCGATTCTACGGCCATCGAAAACAGCGCTATGTCCGTAATGAAGTCCGTCCCAAGGACGATGTGTTTTGTGGTTCCTGCACCTGGGCAGTTGCGTTCCTTCTCGTCGGGATATGGTTTTAGATGAGGGGCCGCAAGGAGCGGGCTTGCGCTGCTACTGGCTTCGATGCGTCCGCATTTGACGCAATACGTGTACCCGTCTTTCTTCGGTCCGGTGTTTGAAACAAGCAGATGCTTGCGCTCTTTCAAAGCCCGAATGCGCGGGTTGACATGCGTCCAGTTCGCGGCCTCCGATGGCGTCTGCATCGTGAGCTTGGCTCTTGTTGCGTAACTGGTGTCGGGCATGTCATCCGGCGAGGTGACTTCCTCGACATCCACCGGATGAGCAAAGCCGGGCGGACGCAGCCAGTAACGAGCCTCACCAAAGGTGCCCTGTGATCCGCAAGCGAGGCAGTCCTGCCTGTCGCCGCGACCGATTTCGCCGAGTTCAAACGTTCTGGCAAAACCACAGGCGCTACACTCGCAATAGAGTCGTTTGGATTCCCAAGCAGCATAACGCTCTGCGGGTAACATCGAGTAGATGGCACCCGAGGAGTAGCATTTCCCAGCAATCCAAATCTGTTTGCCTGGAGCATATTGGGAAAGAGCGATGGGAAGTCCCTGTGATGGCGCGTAGCGCATAATTACGCGAAAACGGCTAGACTTTCCCAGATCAAAGACGTGGAAGGTTGCGACGTCTGTGGGAAACGCGTACCGGGGAAGGACACCACGATACAGCAGACGATCAAGCATCTTGTTGGTGTCGCCTGTGTCGCCGCGTGCAACATCACCTTCCTCGGCCGCGTTCTCAAACGGAACCTCCTCCTCTTCATCCGTCGGCAGTGTGGTCTCCTCATCAGGTTTGGGTTGAATGGCCGTCTCGATAGTCTTGACACAATCGGCTGCGAAGGTGGTCAGTAGGTCATCCCGATCCGCTGGGGACAGTTCGGTTGGAATCCAACTAGCGATCCTCTTTCTAAGGGCAGGTGCCTTCTCTTTGAGCCAATCCTTGAGGTCGTGAATGTTGAGGATGGCTTTCGCCGTGCGAAAGCTTGACACACTGCCTAACACCGAAAACAGATCATGGGGTTGGGAGAGGTCAACTCCCGGTATTCGGTCTTGATGGTAGCTTTGCAGCAGGAACGCTCTGATGTGTCGCCGGGTGATGTCCTTGTTGTCGAGCGTGAGCTTCGGATCTACGACGTCTCCACAAATCATGCCATCCGGGTGTGAAAAATAGTGTTCGTCGTGGCTGTCGGCGCTACCAAACGCCACGACGGTAGCAACGGCGTTTCCTCGACGGCCCGCTCGCCCTGCTCTCTGCTGATAGTTGGCACGGCCCGGAGGAAGATTACGAAGCGCAACACCAGAGAGTGCACCAATGTCGATACCTACTTCCATGGTCGTCGTACTGGATAAAACATCGATTGCCGTATCTCGACTCGCGCCTCGACCGAAGGTCGGCGCGATGTCCTGGAACAGTAACTCGTTGATTTCGGCTTTGGAGAATACATCTTCGCTTTGGGGCGAGTTCAGTTGGGCCGTGTGTTCGGCGGCGATGATGGCCATCGGCTCTTGAGGTGGATCAGACAGCGCGGCAATCACGGGGCGGCGATAGAAACCCCTTCGAGCGAGAAACACCTTGTCATGCGCGGGATCGAGCACCGCTATATCGCGACTGGTGCAGTCGTGACAGTGTGAGATACCCGGAACCGGGCGGTGTATCGATTTGCAGGTAGAGCAACGAACCCAAACGGAGTCGAACAGCAGGGACAGTTGTCCCCCGCGCAATCGATATTCCCCGCTTGCGTCTTCACAGAAGAGATTGACGAGTTCCGGCGTCCACGCTGCGTTGAATTGTTTCAGTAGGGCCTTGTCGGTGATGACTTTTTCCATGGCACGGAACTTGCCCTTGTCTTTCTTACCCTTCACGCTGACACCTTGTTCGGCGGCCCGATTCCACCAGGACGTGGGCATTTGGGAGAGCCAGAATCCCAGATTGCGCCAGCACCTGAGCCAGGCGCGAGCGAGCGCAACTTTGGCTTCCGGCGTGTCCGCTAAGCCGGAAAGGTTGGGCAACTTTTCGAGCCTCGTAGTCAAGTCACTGCGCTCACAGAGCGACGCCAGGGCAAGCGCCTCAAAGCCCAAGAAGCGATCTTTGACGGTGGTCACGACAGATTCGAGTAGCGACTGGGGCGGCTTTTCGCCTCGTAATTGGATGATGAGCGATTGCAGGCCAATGTCCGTTTCCGCGCTGCCATCTGCGACGGCGCGTTCGACCACTTCTTCTGCGGTAAAAGTCTCGGCGGGTTTGAGTTCTGGCCGGAGCCGTACATTCAGGTGCTTGGAGCCGAGCAAGATGGCAAGGTACAGGTCATCTAGGCTGAGTAGCGGTTTGAGCAGCGGCGCACTTTGAAGGCGTCGGTATCCCCAGGCGATGAGTGGGCGCAGTGAGTCGCGCGTTGAATACATTTGGAGATTCGGTGCGAGCCTCGCGGCAACCTGTCGGGAATCGGAAAAGACTAACACCTTTCGTCCCCTGAGTGGAGCGAACCGACTGGCTTTGACCGCACCCGGCGGCTGAATCTGGATTTGCTTGGTCACCAGAGCCTGAAAGGGTTGATCGCCCTTCGTCTGGTGGTCTTGCACGGTCGAACGCCCATAAGACGCATCCTCGCCACAGCGTGCACAGGGAATAAACTGCCCGCGCGTCTCCATGCTTTGGTCGAACTGTCCCGAGTCATCGACGGGAGGCGTGACACGGTCATGGCGTAGATAGACCCGACGCGTGCGAGGTCCAAGCGTGTGCGGATTTAAGCGCCCCGTCTCAAGATCGAAGTCGGCAGGTTCGCAGGGATACTGCGGACTGGGTTCTTCCAAGAACAGGTCAAGGGGAAGAAGGGCGCTGGTCTCACCGCCTTCCATCCTCAAACGAGAACCGGGTTCGGCCCAGAGAGCAGAGGGCGTGTCCACGTCGTCCGTGTAGGTTCTGGCGTAGGCACTTCCGCAATAGCGGCACGTGTAGAGTTCGTGAACGCGGGCATCACATTCGCACCGTTCACGCGGCTGGCTGTACATCTTGCCACACATTCCACTTCGCCGGTCGTCGGCAATCGCGGTACAGGCTGGGTCCATGCAGATCCAGAGGCCCGCCAGGCCCCGGAAGAAACTATGGATTCGGCAAGGAAGAAGGCCCGGACCGCCTGGATCAAGTCGCGCAATACTTCCAAGCGCCATCAAAACGGTGGCGGCTGTATCGGCCCGGCCTGGCTCGGGGTCTTGGAAGAGCGCATCGCCTAATTCATGAACAGGACGAGCTTGCTTCATGGTCGTGTTGATGAGCAGGCCAAGGGGCGGAAATGAAGCGAGCGCATGATACAGGCTCGCCTCCAGGCTGAGCCCATTGTCCACGCCACAGTGATCCAAAAGGGGTTGAACAATCGCCCGGCGTTCCTCTTCACTGTCTGCGGCGTAGAATGCGACGAGATCAATGCTGGCGAGAGCGGCAGAGTCGCGTTCTGTTCCCTGAGCGGAATGCTCTTTCCACGCGAACTCTCCTTGAATGGGGAGAAAGGTTTGCGGAGGTGTTCCCGTGAGCTGCGCTCCGAACTCCTTGGCGTAGTCAGGGTCCTTAAAGCTGGCCGTGGCACAAATGACCTGAAGGCGATCCGGTGGAATATCCAACCGGTCCCTGAGTCGGCGTAGCAGCAAACCCACTTCGGCACCAGCTGCTCCGCGATACAAATGCGCTTCATCAAGGACGATCAAGAACCGCTGGTTCGGATTGTGCTCCAGCCATTCGCGGGTCTTGTCGAAGACGGGTCGCTCGATGGGGCGCATGAGCATGTATTCGAGCATCGAGTAGTTGGTGACCAGCAGATCGGGCGGCGAGGTTTGAACTTCTTGCCGGGTCACGAGTTCAACGTCACCCGGAAGCGTCACAGCGCGCCGAAATGCACGGGTCTTTCGGTCCTGCCAACCGGTTCCTTTTTCACCGAACCAAGAAGCCAGATCGGGTTTGCCTGGCCACTTCCCGCGAGCCTTCAATTGGTCACGTAGCATCTCGGCAATCTGTTGTTCTTCGGATGCGACACCTTGGGCATGTCGTTCGATCTGGACGTAGAATTCTTCGAAGGCCTTCAGTTTGTGTGCATCTCGTTCGGCGGTGCGAACACCGGCATAGGGAGTCCGGCTGGTATAGCGCGCGAAGCGCGGCGGTCGCCCTGCCCACTTGATGAACAGGGATTCGATACGTGGATCGCCAAAGAGAGAACGCAATCGGCCTAGCTGATCGTTTACGAGTGCGTTCATCGGATAGAGGATAAGCGCCCGCATCGCGGACTGATCGCGAAAGGATGTGGCGTTCGTTTGCGCTTCGTGCGCAAGCTTGCCTAGAATCGGCAGGAGGAATGACTCGGTCTTGCCGGAACCCGTTCCGGTCATAACCAACAGATTCTTGTGGTCCACCAGACAATGCCGAATGGCGTCAGCTTGATGTTTATAGGGTGGGTCGTAGAGAAGCGCGGGTAACTTCCCGGAAGCGGAGGCGAGCTCCGTATAGGCTGCGAGTGCGGCGGGCGGCAGGCCTGGAATGCTCGCGAACCGCTCACCGCTTTGGTAACGCGGAGTGGATTCAAGGTAAGGAATCTGGTGAATGACGCCCGTGCGGTCGAGTAGTGCTCTTCTTTGCTCGATCAGGGTAGGGGCGCTGATGTGATAGGTCGCCTCAATGTAATCCCGTAGTGAGCCGTGAAGCTGCTTGATCGTGTCTTGAATGGTTTGCGTCACTCACTTCTCCTGATTAGCTTATATCCAGCCGGGCCAGCCAAAGCCGGTCCTGCAAGAACGATTCTTCAGTCGCAAGTTCACGATCTGGAAGAACGTAGGACAAAAGGCACATTGCCGCCTCGTGAGAACGGCCCAGAACGCCTAGCCGCCGCTCCGCCCAGAGCGGCAGTGGGGAATAAAAGTCCAGGCATGGCCCCTCCGTGGTTTGTCGGCACCGGTAACGCTGAGGGGTTCCCCGACTTGCATCGATGGCCATTTGCAGGTGCCAAGCAGCATCGCATCCTCGGAACGCCTTTGCCTTGAGAGGAAAGTCAAGAAATTGTGTGGCTTCGCCAGCGGTGACCATTGCGAATCCCCAAATGGGAGAGCCATAGGCTTGGGGGCGGCGCGCCACGAAGTGTCCTGTCTGGTCGGTCGGCGTGACCCAGCGGCTCCGGTAATGGGTCACGTCTGTCGCCGGATCGAGAATCAAGAGTTCATCGACTGATCCGCTCGGAGGCAGTTCCCTAAGCCGTCGGAGCATGTCGTCTCGGTGCGTTTGGGCTGATTCCCTCGCGGGTGCATGAAGCCAATGTTTCTTCGAAAGCTCGACAAATCCTAGATCGCGCAGGATGGCGGAAAGGTTTTCGGAGGGGAGAGGGTGGATTATCCGCGTGACACCGTCGTGCTGCACTCGCGCATTCAACGATCCCGGCAACGGTGTTGCTTCATCAGGTGAGATGCCGGTCACAACCACGCTCCCCCCCGGTCTTTCGACGAAACTCGGCGGAGCGATGAAAACCCATGTTCCTTTCACATTCGAATCATCAATGGTTACTTGACTGAGTTCGAGCAGATCGCCAATGACAATAAGCCGCTCGACGATGGTATCGAGTTGCTTGGCCAAATCATTGGACGACGAGGATAGATGTTGTAGGCCGTCAAGTACCGCAGAAGTGAGCGTTGAAGGAGAGCATGGACACAACGTGCCAGCGACGCGGCGTACGACCGCCGCGAGTAACGGTTCCGCTGTCACTGTTGCCGCGTGCGGCGGGAGGCCCGACGTCTTGCACGCGATCCGCAACACTTCCTCCGGCGATATACGTGTGATTACCATTTCCACCTCGGCAGTACCACTCCCGAAACGGCGGGATTTTCGCTCGCCGAAAGAACCGCAACGAAACGAGCAGCGCGCAAAAGCACGGGCTGCTTTGCGATATCCGCCAGCATCATCGGCAGGATTGGAGGTGGCAGATCAGACAAAAGATGCGGTTGACCGGCAAATCGCAGAGCGAATTCACACAGACCCCTGTCGGCAGACACGTTGTAGCGGTTTGCGGAATCAGCAAACCATTCTGTTCCAAGCAGAGTATTGGCATCCATTCGTTGAAAGTCGCGGCGCAGAATTGCGCCGAAGCCGGGAAGCGCTCCGATCGAACGCTGAAGCTGCATGATTGAATCGGGCGACGGCCTCGATCCACACTGCGACTCTGCCTCGATCCATCGGCGGCCACACACCGGCTCATAGATACGGCTCAAGATACAACTCGCAACCCGCCCTCGGCGCATACCGGCGAGCGGGCCAGCGAGCTTCGCTTCGATCCATACACGAAGAAGGTCGCATGTTTTCTGGATCTGATCCGCTCCCGTCTGCAAATCGCACAAGTCGGGCTCCACCAAGATGCCCTGCAATCCTTTGATTGTCTCGGGAGGGCTCACGATAACGGCGCTCTTGAATTCACCTTTGCGTGCCTCAAACAGCCCTCCGGGGGATAGCGCATTGTGTCCGGCGAGGACGAGTTCGTTGTTCAGTGGTTGAGCCTGTGCGGGTCGTTGAAAGCCCGAGTACCGGCAGTCAGCGGGCTCTATGGTTCCCGTGTCTTCCACGAGTCGAACGGTTGTTGCTCCGTGATGGCTGCGACAAATCCAGCGGAGTGGCGAAACGCCGCGTTCCATGCGAAGGACAAATTGCCCGAGTTCATCGCCCTTGATCACCAGTTGTCCAGAGGTACTCTCCAGATACGTCCATGCGTTTTCGTCACTCGCCAGAAGCAGGGAAATACTTTTGTGCCAGTCTTCTGCGGTGACTGGCAGATCAAAGATGCCAATCGAATCGGTGAGGATATCCTCGCCGAGTTTGCCGAACAGAGTTAGGAAGCAGGAAACGCGGTGACCGGCTGGTCCGAGAATGGTGGCGGAGACATTCCCCTCTAGAAACTCATCTAGTGAAGGAATGGGAGGATCAATGGCAACAAACAATCCCGAATGATGGGTGGTGCCAGGGACCCAAGGCTGTGGCTCGCGGACCGACAGGGTCACCACGCCATCGGGTATGGAGGTCGCATAGGGCGTAAGCGTGGTGGCGGTGTGGACGGAGAGCGTATGTTTGCCAGTCGGAAGTGGTGGCAGTTGAATGAACACAGGAACACCGGGGCCTGGTGCTTCGATGCGGACGGTGGCGTTGTTGTCTAAACGAAGATGAAAAGCCTGAACAACGGCGTAGTCATGCGCTAAGCCAAAACACGGAGAATCCGTGGTTAACCAATCGCTGAAGCCCTCACCGTCCCATCCTTTCGCGGGCAGGCCAGCGGGCCAGATTCGCACGGTCCGGGCGATGCGAAACCCGAGTTGTTGGGAGCGCCTTGTCTGTTCCGATGAAACCGTATCTGGAACGTTCAGCACTGCCACTTTCACACCCTGGCAATCGACGTGCTGTTCGACGAGCAAAGAATTGTCTCCCTGAAGTGGAGTCTCGCTCAGCATCATGTACTCTCTGCCGGGACGTAGTACGCGTCCGACAATTTCAGTCGCATGGCCATCGCTGCCGATACGAAATAGCCAGTTCGGCCCGGAAGAAAAGCGGATCTCACTTTGCGCAAACTGCTCAAGCGTTGCGTTTGATCTTTCGAAGGTCAGAAACGGTGTGGCGGTGGTGATCCAGGATTTTAGGATGACCCGTTTGTGCGGACCGGAGAGGAGTGCGCCCGCAGGCGACCAGCTTCCCGCTATCTTGCACCGTGTCGTCATCAGGAATCGCCGCAACTCGGGGTGTAATGCAACGAGCGGCGTGAAATTGGGGATTTCGATGACGACCGACCATGTTGACGGGGTGGAACGCCGAAGCATCAGTCGAGGACGAAGGTCTGGGGTTGCGAAGCGGCGCTCTCGGTCAGTTGAGGCCTGGTTGCCAGTTTGGGAGGAAGTCCTGCTTTGGGTACGAGCGCCTTCGATACGATCAGCGACAAGGCGGCGCGTTTCCTTGAGCCACTCCTTCGCGTTCTGCGCCGTCTCCAGATCGGTGACCAGCCTGCTGAGCGTTGGCGGATAGATGGGGCTTTGTCCTTCCACCGCGCGATTACTGAGGAGCGCCAATACGAGTCGCCCAGTCAATTCTTCCTGTTGCAGGAATACGCGAAAGCGTGCAGACGTGTCCCATGCATTCTCTGCGATGTATTGGCCAATAACCCGAGGGCTTAAGTCTTCCAGTCCGGCAAGTTGGTAACGCAGGTCGTACAAGGTTCTCGCGAACTGACTTTGCAAGTATCTTGGCAAAATGGCGTGGGTGATCGGCCACGCTATTATGCTGAACTGTCCCGCCCACTGGCCTGTTGGTTTGACGCCGCTATAGGTCGTCTGGAACTTCGCGAACCAGTTGCGAAGATTTGTGCGGCCATCCAGTTCTCGCCAATGCGGCGTGTATTCTTCAAAGGACTGCCAATACTCATCGCCATAATATTCGTAGCCGAATTCAGTCCCGTAGACTACCCAAACAAGCCAGTGAGCGGCGAGCCACTGGCCGCTCGCGATCCGGGAACGCAACAGTTCTTTGATTGAACGGATCTCGGTCTCTGTTAGTCCATGCTCAAGAGCAAACAGGGGGTAGCCCGATGCGATGCGCGCCGCTGCGAGGTCAGCAAAGTGTTGCTCCAAGTGCTTTTGCCATTCTGTGAGCGTTGTTGGCATGGGGAAAGCTTTAAGCTGTTATAGCTCAAGCGATAGATTTGACCTTCAATTCGGAAAGTTGCTTGGAGCGCCGTTCGCCCAGCAACGAGGAAATGTCTTCCCGCCTCCACGAGAGATAGTCAGGCTGACGTTCGGAGCGTGGTACGATCCAGCGGCTCAGGGCGAGGTGCGCGACTTCTTCGACGGTAAGCAGTGACGACAGATTTGGTTTGCCCTTGCCCGTACTGAGCAGTTTGAGGGCATTGCTTGCAAGTTCGCTGAGGAACACCT
>Ga0163144_10022663_pt1 | contig 12434 bp, 9 predicted proteins | sample OliLak19BULKMAT1_FD_123175 | JGI IMG/M metagenome (GOLD analysis project Ga0163144, IMG submission 123175) | Freshwater microbial mat bacterial communities from Lake Vanda, McMurdo Dry Valleys, Antarctica - Oligotrophic Lake LV.19.BULKMAT1 | ecosystem: Environmental > Aquatic > Freshwater > Lake... | reverse complement strand
GATCTATGCCCACCGAATCTCAAAGAAAATGGGCGAGCTAAAGATCGTTTTGAAACCCATACCAAAAAGTTTTTATCATGCAGTTGGCACGCTTTGTCTTGGCCTGACTCGATTGAAAAAGCCCGTGAAATGGCATGTCTATTACCTGAAGGAAAATGTCTGAAAGATGAAAAAACAGTCTTGAAAAGATATGAAGAAGTGATTGATGCCGCCACCAAGGAGATGCCTAAGGATCATCGGGACGGTCGATATTATGTTGGGGAAAATTATGGACCAAAAGATAAGCTGAATAATGTTGGAATAGCTTGGTCTTTGCTAAATGCGGTCAATGGATGGTCCCTAGATGCAGTTCGACAGACCCACAACTTTAATGCTTGGCAAGTCGGCGGGTGGCAGGATTCGGGTGTGGGACAAAGTAAGGACGCTTTGACTGGCAGAGAAGAGATGATTTTTGGGGGAAAAGGATTTTCTGATACTGTGCAGCTATTAGAAGATCAAGAATGGAAGGCTCTATTCCGACATGATGATGAAATCGGGGCCATCACCCTAGTCAAAAGAGTTTGGCACTGGAGTTATCTTGCCGATAAAAGGGGATTAAAAGCGATGCGGGACCAATTTCCTATGCCGAACACGCGAACGATGGCTGATCACAGGCCATTCGAGGATGATGCTGAAGAGAATCTAGAAACTGAAAATGACGATATCAAAGGTGGGAAATACTACGCAGTCCTTGCATTGGATGGCGATCAGATTGGCAAGTGGGTATCCGGCGATAAAACACCTCATTACAAAACACAATTTGCAGCATATTCAGACGGTAGCGGAACTGCTCACGGAGCACTTGCATACTTTGAAAGTAAAAGTAATCCAGATAATTCGGACAAAACTTTGCAACAAAGATTTCACACACTTTTGGACACCCGTCGTCTTGTTTCGCCAAGCTATCATCTGCAATTGAGTGAGACTTTGAGTAATTTTGCCCTGCTGTGTGCCCGCCGTATTGTGGAAGCTTATGACGGGAGGCTCATTTATGCTGGTGGTGACGATGTGCTCGCGATGATTCCCGCAGATTGTGCGGTTGACTGTGCGAAGGCCCTAAGGCAGGCATTCCAAGGTAAAAAAGTCATAACATCCAAAGGTGAGGTGATTTTTGATAGCACCAAAGAAGGTTTTTTAAAGTCTGAGACACGAAAAGATGAATGCGGCGAGCCTATACCATTCATCGTCCCCGGCCCAGCAGCCGATTGCTCGGTTGGAATTGCCATTGCTCATTTCAAAGACCCTTTACAAGATGTTGTTCGAGAAGCACAGGCGGCGGAGAAACGAGCGAAGAAAGATGTGGATAAAGGGGGTTATGGCCGAAGCGCTATTGCGATCACTCTGATGAAACGTTCTGGAGAAACAATCGAATGGGGTTGCAAGTGGGACAGTGGTGGTCTTCTGGCTTATGACTTCATGATGATGGCACTCCAAAATGATTTCGTCAGCTCGAAATTTCCTCATAGCATTGTGGAATTGGTAAAACCTTATCAAGCCGTCGAAGGGCAAATGCCATTGGGTGAATTTGAGAAAGTAATAGACGAAATTCTGGAAAAAGAAGTTGGATTGGCTGCCGAAAGACAACGTGGACAAAATTATGACCCGACTGAAGTCTGTAATATACAAACGGCTATCGACAAATACCTCAAGAAATTGAACGGTGTTGACGCGAAGATCCATTCCCTCATCGGCCTTTGCCAAACTGTCGCCTTCATCGAGCGCAATTTGCCCAAGAAACCATCCAGCACTCAATCCAAAGCCGAAAGGCAGGAAGCAAACGTATGAGTACACACAAACTTCTCCTTCGCCCGACTGATGTTCTCTTCTTTCGTGATGGACGCCGTATGGGCGGATCACTCGCCGGACATACTGCCGCATGGCCCCTTCCCGATGTGACCAATCACGCACTTCATGCGGCTCTCCACCGTGCTGCTTTGGAAGGGGTTCACTCCCATCGCCAAGGCCGCAGCGGAGAATACCCGGAGGAGCACCGTGACAGAAAATTCGGATCGCTGAAAACTACTGGGCCATTTCCTGTGAATGCCTCGGACTGCTGGTATTTTCCGCGTCCCAAAGATGCCGCTCTCAAACAATCCTCTGCGATCACATTGCAACCGATTGCGACACTGTCGGGTATAGACAAGCCGTGGGTGAATTCTAGCTTACCTAAACCCCTGCAATACGCGGTTGTTAACACACAACCGCCTTCGAAAGATGATGTCGGTGAACCATGGATTTCCAAGGAGGCTTATGAGGCGTATCTAAAAGGGGATGCAAATGATACACTCAAAAATATAAAAGATCATTTTCTTAAAGACACAGATATTGCCGATACGGAGTATTCCATTGGTATCGGGATCGATTCTGAAACGGGCACGACTGGCAGCGGCGAGGCAGCAGGAAAAATCTACTCGGCACAATACTTACGGTTACGTGATGAGTTCCGTCTTGGGCTCCTGGCGCAAGCAATGGACAAAGGCAAAGATTCTTCGGGGGCGCCAATTGATCTGATGGAAAAACTTATCAACAACCATCCCCAAAGTCTTCTCGTTGGAGGACAACAGAGGATGTGCTCGGCTGAGCGTCAAGCAATCTCCGGCACACTCCCTCTGCCGCAAGGAATCAATGAAGGGTTTAAAACTAGTGGTGAGGGTGATAAAAAGCTTTGGTTGATTAAGTGGATTCTGCTTTCACCAGCCATTTGGCCTGAAATAGAAGCAGGGGAATCTAAACGTGGAACCGTAAGAAAATCTCATCCAGGCGGTTGGCTGCCGAACTGGATTTGTCAGGAGAGTGGAAATGTCTTGTTGGAGGAGATCAGTCCCGATGAACGCAAAAATCGGCGAAGTCTGAATTATCAAGGGAAAGGCTATGAATCTAATCCAAACATTTCAGCGCGATTAGTTGCCGCGATTGTCCCTAAACCTATCGTAGTGACAGGTTGGGCATTGCCAAATGAAGCTGATCCGGAGAAGGGGGGAGCTAAATCCACCCATTTGGCGGTTCCCGCCGGAGCGGTTTACTACTTTGAAGCGGATTCTGAAGAGAACGCTAAAAATCTCGCCACAGCTCTCAACTGGCATGGAGACACGGGTGGAGCCATGGTCAAAAACCGCCGCAGCACCCTTCTAGGTGAGAAAGGCTATGGTCTGGGCATCGTCGGTACATGGGACTTTTACAAAGGCAACCATCAATCATGAGCACGCTGATCCATTTCTATCGCATGTTCCGTAACTTGCTCCAAGAGCCGCGCATCCTAGCCTGCATTACGACAGGAATGCCCTGCGTGGAGTGTGAGAGCTGTATTCAATCGATTAATGATCTCGTTTCTTCCTTTCAAAGAAAACCACTCAGACGTCCATAGACGTGCCAATTAATGACTTTCAACCCACAACCCCTTAATATCAGATTATGAATAAAAAAATCCTCTACATTTTTACCCGCACTCCGCTCCATGTTGGAGCAGGTTCCAGCGTCGGCGCTATTGATCAACCTGTCATCCGCGAACGCCACACGGGATTCCCCATTATTCCAGCATCTAGTCTCAAGGGCACATTTGCGGATGAATGGAATAGTGAATTGCTTATTGAGCAAAATAATAAAGGAGAAAGTAAAAAAGTCCGCGTCAAAAAAAATGGAGAATCAACTGATGCGGCATGGCTGTTTGGTTCAGACAACGACAAAAATGCAGCTGCCGGTTCCCTGCTTTTCTCGGAAGCCCGCCTTTTGGCCTTCCCCATTCGCTCAGCCAAGGGGAGTTTTGCCTGGATCACGTGTCCCTTGATTTTGGCACGGGCTCAAAGGGACGGGGTTTTGGGTGTGAAAGCTCTCTCAAATAATGAGTTGGCTCATTTTTCCGGAAACGATGGGGATGAAAAAACATTGTATGCTAAAGGTGCATCTTTGGATTTAAGCGGCAAAATTGTCCTCGAAGACTATACTTTTAGCCACACGGGTGATTTGCCGACTGGGTTGGGCGACTCATTCACAAAGTTAATGAGTGATGATCCGGTTTGGCAGGAGGTTGCCAGCCGCCTCGTGATTCTTAGTGATGGGATGATGAGCTTTTTTGTGCAGAATGCCTGTGAGGTGGCTCAACATGTTCGGATCAATGACGAAACCGGAACAGCCGAGGGCAGGGCACTTTTCAACCAAGAGAATGTTCCGTCGGAAACCCTATTTTACTCAGTTCTCAATGCTACTGACCGACGAGGGGCAGCTTTTAAGGATAAAACCGCAGACAATGCTCACGCTGAGTTTGGAAAAAAGCTCATAAAAGTAGGAAGTCTCTTCCAATTCGGCGGTGATGCTTCTACAGGATTGGGTTATTGCACAGTAAAAACGAACGAAGAGAAGGAAGTCTGAATATGAGTCAAAAAAATCTCGAACAAATTCGTGCTACAAACGCATTGGGCCCGGCAAAAGACCTAGACCGTTCCGCGATCAATAAACTTCCTGCCATGATTATCAATAATGGTTTGTTGGCGACTGCCGCCTTTTGTAATGCAGAGGGGGGTGGAGATAATCGGAGAGATATGAAGTGTGCTCTTGATGCAACCGCCAAACATTTAGAAAGCCGTCAGATCATTTCTGCACAAATACAAGACTCAGAGAGAATGATGCATGATCTGGCGAAAAAAAGTTCCCACTATCTTCAGCGTGCCACCACCGAATCGCTCGCATTTATTGCTTATTTGAAACGATTTGCATCTAAGAAGGACTAAAGTTTATGTCTGTAATAATGCTCAAAGACACAGCAGCCGCCATCGGCGCAAATGCCCAGCACTGCGACAGCCGTTCTCTACTTTTGGATCGGTTTGTTGATCCGACGGCGAAGGAAGAGGTGCGCAAAAGACATTTTACCGATGCAATGTGTAGGTCAGCCAAAAAATCAAAAATTGAATCTTGGTTCCTTTTTTCTGAGCATCTGATTGAAAAGAAAAATTCAACAGCTCTCCACGCTCAGCTACAGGCTCGCCTCATGGTGAATATGTCAGGTGGGTTGATGGAAAATGACGGGCTGTGTCTGGATCGGTATGGAATGCCCTACGTCCCCGGCAGTGCGGTCAAAGGATGTGCGAGGCGAGCGGCATTGGCGGCTTTGCGCGAGTGGTGCGAAGCGGGACAAAAGCCAGCGGACGACGACAATCTTTTTGCTGAATCATGGGCGAAATTGAATGCTCCCGCTGACATGCTCGCAGCCATCGCACTCGTTTTTGGTTGGGTTGATGTGGATTGGAAAGATTCGTCTGATTTTGCCTGGGCTTGTGGAAATCAGAAAGACCCCGTATGGAAAGATGCGGCAGAATTGTTAGCCAAGCAATTTGCTTGGAAAATTGAGCCAAAACATCAACTCACTCCCTGGCAATCACTTCCCAATTTTGCCGGAAGAGTCGCCTTCATGCCTGCATATCCGGTTGATCTGGGAAGGATAGGAAATCTGGACGGTTTGTCCTATTCCATACCAGAGGTCGGTAAACTGGAACTTGATGTTGTGACATCTCATCATCCGGACTACTACAGTCGCAATATCCCACTGGCTACAGATACGGAAGACCCGAATCCGGTTATTTTCCCAGCGGTGGCCCCCGGTCATGTTTTCGGGTTTATGCTCTCACCCCTTCGCCAATGTGAAACAACCCTCATTGAATACGCCAGAGTTTGGCTGGCCACTGGCTTGTCTGTCTTCGGTATTGGCGCCAAAACTAATGCGGGTTACGGGTGGTTTGATTGTTCAAAAGAGGTCAACGGTAGTGTTGTTAAAATTCAGACTCAAAAGAACGCTGAAATCCATCAACAAATGCGCGATCTAGAAACAAAAAGACTCGAGAAAGAAAGGTTGGCAAAGGCAACTCCTGAGGATCAGAAAAAAATTGAATATCTGAAGATGGAAGATCAAAAGTTTGCAGATCAGGCCAAAAGAATTGAGGCAATGAGTGATGTGGAAAAGTTAGGATTCCTGTCGGCACTAGGTGATTCCACAAAAAAAGAAACGCACAAGCGTTGGAGAAAGAACAAGCCCGAACTCATAAAGCCTTGGTTAGAGTATAGCCAAAAACTTAATCTCCAAACTCAGTTATGAAATCACAAACCTTCCATATCGAAATCATCACCCCCTCCTTCTGTGGAGGGGCGGAGCCTTCCAAGGCTGAACTCAGGCCCAGTGCCATTCGAGGTCAACTGAGGTGGTGGTATCGATGTCTAGGGGGAGCTCAGGATCAAGAGAAATTGGTCTTTGGAGGAATTAGCGACGGTGAAAATATGAGTTCAATATTTTCCGTCAAAATCAAGAAGCATCCCTCAGATGGTGAAGTCGATTGGTGTAATGAGCGTAATATTCCCCCACAGGGTATGAACCCAAAAACCTATCTCCTTGGATTTTTTTGTGGGCGAACGGGGCGTTTGATCAGGGGAGGAGCCATCCCTCCGAGCAGTCGCGCAACAGTTGAATTAATTTTCAGAAAACCGAAAGATCAAATTTTAGAAAAAGCCATCAAAGCCTTTTTCTCGGTTGGAGCAGTAGGATTTCGCTCCACGCGGTGTGCAGGGGCTATTTGCTCTCGGGAATATGCGCTCAACTCACAAGGCTGGGATGATTTATGTCAGATTTTAATTCCGTCAGGATTCATGATATCCTTGGATCAAAAGAGGTTTAATAACTGGGTTGCAATTATTAGTCACGCGGGAGAGGTTCTAAAAGATAAGTTAAGATCAAGAGGTGGATTAGGCATCAGTGCAGGGAAGGCTAATGCGCTGGGCTCTGCGGAACCGCGTCAAACAAGCGTTCTGCATCTGCGACCTGTGAAAATTGATGGCGAGTTAAGACTTGCTTATATTGAGGCACCCCATAACAGAATATTGGGCGATCAGGCTAAGATAGCACACGGAAATCGAGGTTCAATTGTTCAGATTGCAGGACTTTGACTTGAGCATTCAAACCATGCTTGTCCTTTTAGCCCTCCGACATGTGCAGTCCCCGCCAGTTTTATCGCACATTCAAAAACCTCCTGGCGGAGTATGGGATCCGTGCCCTGCTGACCCCGAGCCGGGCGGAGATTGCGCCGTCCTATCAAGCGGGATGTCTAGAAACTTTAACACAATGATGCGATGGAGTATCAAACAAAACATACCTGAAGCCCCTTTGGATATTTAAATGAATCGCTCCCCCTCCCTTCTCATTTCTCTTGGTCAATCTCAGGCGATTGTGCCAGAGGCATTCTTGCTTGAGGGAGCAGCCTTCGATTCTGTTCATGTCATCACGACGCAAAATACAAAAGTGGATTTTATCCTGAGTTGGTTTGCCGACTGTCATCCTCATGTAAAATTACACATCACCCGCGTCGAAGACTTCGTTGATTTGACCAGTGAGCACGATCACTTCAATTTTGAGGAGGTTCTTTACCGATGGATTCTGGACACGAGAACCCGGCCGAAGGATCGTTATATCTGTCTGTCCGGGGGGTTCAAGACCATGTCCGCCGCCATGCAAAAAGCCGCCGCCGTACTGGGGGCCGCCGAAGTGTTCCATGTTTTGGCGGATGCTGTTTATCCTGACAACAATGGAAGAAAACAGCCAGCCAGTACGGTAGAACAAATTGGTGACTCCTTAAAAAATCGTCATTTCCATTGGATTCGTCTTGGACCCGAATCAGGGTGGCCTCAAATGAAGTCTGTACTGTCCTTCGATTACCCATTGGATATTGTGAAGGAGCAGGGAGATGTCCGTTTGGCAAAAACTCCGGACCAGAGTTTTCGCACACATATAAAACACATTGTCGAGCGGTCACACCGCATTGCGGGGGCGTGGGAACGTTTGTCGGTACTCCCGTTCTCATGTTTGGCTACATGGTCAGAAGCAGATTTGACCTGGATGGATTCTCCACTTGAACCAAAAGCCGACCGTGACTGGGTGCTGAAACTGCCAAAGATAGAATTGCACTGTCATCTAGGAGGGTTCGCCACATCGGGAGAATTGCTTTTGAAAGTACGTGCAGCAGCAAAGAATCCCGATAAATTGCCCGATATAAAAGAGTTTCAACTGCCTGCTGATTGGCCGTTACCTCCAGAACCAGTAGGTCTGGAGCCTTATCGGAAAATGGGTGACAATAACGGCTCGACCATCCTCAAAGATTCCGGTTGCCTCATACAACAATGTACTAGCCTCTATGATTACCTTCGTAATGAAAAGATCGTTTACGCAGAGATCCGATGTTCCCCGGCTAACTATGCATCCCCCGGGCGTTCCCCATGGCAGGTTCTTCAGGATATTAAGTCAACTTTCGATGATTGTATGGCCCTTGATCCGGGTTGCATGGTGAACTTGCTGCTGATAGGAACCCGACAGACGTCCGGGGATTATCGTGCGGGCATTGCGCGGCATCTAGCATTAGCGGTCACCGCCGCGGAAAATTGGATAGATGAAAAAGAATGTCGTGTCGTGGGGGTTGATCTTGCAGGATATGAGGGTCGAGAAACAAGAGCACATCTTTATTGTGAGGAGTTTATAGGGATCCACCGTTGCGGGCTCGCGTTGACAGTTCATGCCGGCGAAAACGACGACGCTGAGGGAATATGGAGGGCGGTTTATGACCTGAATGCTCGCCGGATCGGTCATGGGTTACATCTGATTGACTCCCCCGCACTTTCTCAATCAGTAGCCGCGCGCGGTATCGGGGTGGAAATGTGTCCGTATGCTAACCTTCAAATCAAAGGATTTCCTCTGAATCCAGCTCAGGGAGACCCGGGCCAGTATCCGCTCAAAAGCTACCTTGATAGGGGTATTCGCGCCACGATCAATACGGACAATATCGGCATATCGGGGGCTTCTCTGTCGGATAACCTGCTCTTGGCGGCCAGACTTTGTCCGGAATTAACAAGATTGGACATTTTGAAAGCATTGAAGAATTCATTGGATACAGCATTTATCTCGCCTCAAATGCGAGATCATTTTTATCGCGAAATAATCAAGGAGATAACATTGCCATGACAGAAAATAAATCTGAAGATGTACTCTGTGCTAGGATTTTAGATATGCCCATCCAATGGCTCGGCCCATCAGTGGCTATCCCCATGAGGGAAGACGATTTCTTTTCATTCCTGGATCACACGACCCCACTTTGGATCGAGCGCTCCGTTGCGGAAAATGATGATAACTTCAAGCAACTCATCCCTTACATTCTCCTGACTAATTCACAGGGATTATTGGCCACTTATCCTAGGAGAGGAACTGAAGCACGGTTGCATGGTTCTTGGTCATTAGGGTTAGGCGGTCATATCAATACCAGTGACCAAAGCCAGACCGACCCACAAACTTGGCGAAATCTTTTATACACAGGATTGAAACGTGAACTTAGCGAGGAATTTCCTTCCTCAGTCCCCGGCCATACGCATTTCCTCGGTGTGATTAATGAAAATCTCTCTGCTGTCGGGAGGGTTCACTTAGGGGTTGTATTTTTGCATCAATCTACCGGCTCGTGCAATAAGCCAGGAGCCGAGTTGGATGGTCTGGATTGGGTCGAGCCATCTCAAATTGGTTTTCAAGATTGGCATCTTGACCGCTTTGAATTATGGTCACAACTAGCCATCCGTTTAAGCCCTAAATATATCACCACATGATTATCCTTTCACTTGCCTCAAAACAAATTTGGCCTCAGGTCCTTGTTGTCTCCCATCTAAGGCCTGAAAAGATATTCCTGCTCCACAGTAGCGATTACAATGAGTCAAAAGGCCCCGCACAGCGACTCAAAAGATTCTTCGATGAATCGGGGTTAATTCCCAAAGGAGGGACGAAAATGGAGGAGATATCCGATGCGGACTTTCATTCCGTTGAGAGTGCCCTCGGACAGATACAGACGAGTCACGCGTTAGCACTGGAGAATTGTGTAGTAAACTTTACAGGAGGAAATAAACTCATGGCCACCGCAGCATTCCGTTGGGCGGCCAGACATGCCAAAGCCTGTTATCTGGAGCGTCGCAACCAATTAACCTGGTTTCACGCGCCCGACGGGCAGATGATAACGACGACGGAGCCAATCGATACGAAGATAAACAACGACATCTGTCCAGTCGAACTCCTTCGCTGTCAAATCGACTCCTCGGAAATCGAGAGAAAAGGACAAAAACTCTTTCTTAATGACAAAGGAAAGAATTTGTCGGATGAGGATATTCAAAGGATTATTATTAATGGCAGCGATCCAATCGCTTATCTTAGAGTGGAAGGTGAGGCGGACGCTGTCAAGAATAAGGGGGATATTTTAGAGTATCTGGCTGCACTGGTTTTGCTTCATCAGGGAGTTCTTCAGGTCCAACGTAGTTTGCGTTTGAAGGTCAAATCAGCAAAGGGCGTCGGCACCCGCCTTCCTCACGCCGAAATTGATCTATTGTTCAATTGGAATGGCCGTCTCTGGTTGGTCGATTGCAAGGACCGAAAGCCAGAAAGCGACTTGATTGATGGATTGATAGCGCTTTTGCCGACGTTATTGAAATCTAATGGGGAAATCAACATGCTCCTGAAGCGAATTGGGGATGAGCTTTCAATTGGTCAAACAAAAGTGCTGAAGGAAGATTTGCTGGCTATCAGGGAAACGGGCGGTTTACTGGGTAATATCATCTGCATTCGCAAATCGCCGATGACTGAAGAGGTGGAGCAGTTTGCTAGACACAATAAAATAGAAGTGATCATGAAAGGTGATATATTAAATAAAATCAAAACCATACTTTATCCTGATAGACACGCTCTACCCTTGGAAATCGATCAACTTGCAGTACATTTTAATAAAAAATAGGAGTCCCTCAGATGTTTTTTGTATGGGGTAAAAAATAAACGATTCATGATTATCCCCTCGTAATAATATGGTAAACCTCCCCTCCAAAAAATCAAAATCTCAAACTGTCCTCCTTGCGGTCACAGGGATGAGTCCGGCGATTTTAACTGAGACAGTATGGGCTCTGGCCCATGAAGACATTCCCGTAATACCGGACAGGGTTATCGCTGTGACCACGATCACGGGCAGGCAGGCGATTGAACGTGAGCTTTTGACTCCCCCCGTGGGTAAACCTCAAGATGCGCATGTCTGGAATGATCTCCGCAGTATTGTTCTAGGTAAAGGCTTCCAGTCTGATGATCGTTTAATGATCGAACCCCGTCTGATCCATGGTAAAAACTCACGCACGGGACAAGCTGACTGGCTTGAAGATATTAGGTTAAAATCGGACAATGAGGCTGTCGCTGATGCACTCTTGGAGATCATCCGTTCCTTTACGGAAAACCCTGATACTCGCATCATCGCATCCATCGCAGGCGGGCGTAAGACGATGGGCGCCCTCTTGTATGCTGCCATGAGTCTGCTGGGCAGGAGTAATGACCGTGTGACACACGTGTTGGTCAATGATCCTTTTGACAGTCCTGCCCTCCAACCGAAATTCTATTTTCCTCACTGGCCTACACTGGAGCATAAAATATTAGACCGCCAGGGCAATATCATTGAGACGATTGATTCCTCAAAAGCCGGGATCGAACTTGCGGATATCCCCTTTGTCTGTCTGCGTAATCTTTTCCCCGGTCAATTAGGCCGTCTCCCCGGTTCTTTTACTGATCTTGTCCATGAGTATTCCCATCGTATTGAGGATTTTAAGGCTGATTCCATTGATGTTTCCGTCGATTTAAAGTCATCCTCCCTGATTTTGGCCGGGAAATCAGTCAAGCTCAATGGTAAACAAATGGCCCTAGTCGCTTACTTGATTCATAATCGCCGCCCGCAATCTCCATTAATATGGCAGGAGCATAAACAGATATTCTCAGGCTTGCATGAGGATTTTCTCGATGCTTTTTTAAAAGAAATTAATCCTGCTAGTCGTGAGTTTGAAATGGCTAGATTCTGGAAAAAGGCAGAGTTTGATGATGTCAGGAAAGTCCTCGCAGAGATCAGGAGCAAATTGCGCAAATCCGGACTGACCCCACAGATGCACTTGCTATTTCCGCCGCACCATTGATGTCCTCGGACGTCCGGATGATACCCCTTTTGGTTTCTTCCTGATATTGTCATCCTTGTTCACCCCCTCATCAAACAAGGAATGATATATATGGAAAATACATACATAAACCCCGTCATCGCCGCAGCCGTTTCATGGTTTCGCAAACAGGGGATCGAGGATTTTAGCATCGAGTCATCTGATGTGGTTTCCTTTTGTTTCCCGATCCAGGAGATCAAGACATCCTTCACCGTGGCTGGTTATTATGATAATGGCCTCTATTTCGTGCATCTCTCCTCGCGCCTCTATGCCTGCGTGGATCGGGAGCATTTACTCAAGATGTTTCTCTTCTTGAATCTGCTAAATGAATCTAACCACATGCTTTGTTTTTATCTCGATATGGATGAAGATTTACCACGGGTTTG
>Ga0163144_10022662_pt1 | contig 12434 bp, 11 predicted proteins | sample OliLak19BULKMAT1_FD_123175 | JGI IMG/M metagenome (GOLD analysis project Ga0163144, IMG submission 123175) | Freshwater microbial mat bacterial communities from Lake Vanda, McMurdo Dry Valleys, Antarctica - Oligotrophic Lake LV.19.BULKMAT1 | ecosystem: Environmental > Aquatic > Freshwater >... | reverse complement strand
CTTACAAAATTTAATGCTGATGAAACATACGGCTGGACAAAGACATGGGGAAGCACTGATCGTGATACAGTAAATGACTTACAACTTGGAACTGATGGCAGTATCTATTTGGCAGGGGTATACCGACTCACTGTGGATTTTGACCCTTCTGGCTCTGTAGATAACCAAACATCAGTCGGATTGGATGATGCGTTTCTTTCAAAATTTAGTTCTGACGGGACTTATGTGTGGACTAAAACCTGGGGATCAACACTTAATGATTTTTCTTTCAATTTACGGGTAAATTCATCCAATAATGTCTATATCATAGGTTCATTCCAAGGCACTGTAGACTTTGATCCAAGTGGAGCTACTAACTCTATTGTTTCAGCTGGCATAGAAGATTCATATGTATCTAAATTTGATGCTAATGGAAATTATGTTTTTACTCGTGTTTGGGGTGGGGCGCTAATGGATGAGGTGTTGGGTATAACCATAGATACTGGTGGCAATTATTTCATAGGAGGATTTTTTAATGGAACACAGGACCTAGACCCTACCAGTGGAACTGACACTTATGTTTCTACGGGTGCTTACGACATGTTTGTATCGATGTTTGATGTAAATGATAACTACATAACTTCTAAAACTTTTGGTTCCTCTACAGAAGTTAACTGGTGGGATGACCAGCTTTATGAACTTCATGCATATCACGGAACATTGAATATTGCGGGCAATTATGTTGGAACAGCAGACTTTGACCCCACAGTAGGCACTGACACTAAAATGGCTATAGGAAGTGGTGATTATTTTAGATCTACTTATACGACTGGTTATACTATAAACTTTGATGCTCAAAGTGGTAGTGTGAGCCCGAGTTCAAAAACTGTAACATACTATGCCACAGTTGGATCTTTACCAACTCCTGCACTTTCAGATTATTCGTTTGTAGGTTGGAATACTGCTAGTGATGGATCGGGCACAACTTATACCGACAGTAATATTTATTTATTAAATACAAACCTTACTTTGTATGCTGATTTTGAGTTAATACCCGTCCGCAGCAGCTCTGGGTCGTCTGCAAGAAATCGAGTAAATAATCTACTAGCTAGAGAAAACATCGAAATAGTCACTCCACCAGCTCAACAATTTCCTGATACTGTTAATCCAACTACTCCACTCGCAGATTGTCTCGTATCTTACAATTTCTCTCCTACTACTGGAGAGAAATGTCCTAATCCTTCAGCTGATTTAGAACCTCTCACACTAAGCACATTTCAATTCCTAAAGAACTTAAAATTAGGAATGGTAAACTCTGATGTAAAAGAATTACAAAAATATTTAAATACTCATGGATTTCCAGTTGCTACTATCGGAGTAGGATCAAAATTAAATGAAACAACTAAATTTGGTCCATTGACCAAAAAGGCTTTAATTAAATTTCAAATAGCAAATAAAATAAAACCAGCAATAGGTTTCTTGGGTACCATAACGAGAGGGATAATAAACAGTATGTAAAAATAAACATTAAAAAATCACTCCTAGAGAGTGATTTTTTAATTTCAAATAAATTATTTTTTACCTAATTTACTTGCCATTAGAAGAACATAAACAGCTGATACACCAACTAAGGTATAAACAACTTTAGACAAAAGTGTCATTTGACCTAAAACTGCAGCAACTAAGTCAAAGTTTAGTAAGCCAACTAAACCCCAGTTTAGGCCTCCAACTATAACTAATACTAATGCTACCCATTCTATTCCATTTAATTTATTCATGTATTTTTGTTAGTTAACTAATAATCTTTATTCTGGCAGAAGAACTGTATCGATCACATGTATGACTCCATTTGAAGTTAAAATATCTGTTGCTGTAACATTTGCATCATTTATCTTTACACCATTTGAAGCATTGATTTTGATTTTACTTCCTTGTATTGTCGTAGCTTCTGAAAGAGTAACGACGTCAGATACCATAAACTTGCCAGACAAAACGTGATAAGTAAGGATAGAAGTTAATTTAGCTTTATCCTTAAGAAGACTTTCGACTGTACCTGCTGGTAATTTTGCAAAAGCTTCATCTGTAGGAGCAAGAACAGTAAAAGGTCCCTCACTTGATAATGTTTCAACCAAATCAGCTGCCTGTACGGCAGCAACTAGTGTTTTAAATGTTCCAGCTTCTATAGCTGTCTCTACTATATTTTTTGTATTATTTTCCATAATTTTTAAAAGTTAATTTAATAATGTTTTTTTTAATTTCGACCTTCTATTTTTTTATTATATGTGCTAATATGAAAACATGCAAAACGTGCATTTCACCCCAAAACAAATTGCCCAAATGTTGAACGTAAATGAGTCTACTATTAAAAGATGGGTAGACAAAGGATTGCTCAATGCATATATAACTTCAGGTGGGCATCGTCGCATCTATCAAGAAGATCTTTTGGCTTTCAAAAAAGCTAGCAACCACAATAAGAAGCATTCATATACCCTTCGCAAGTCTCGTCTACACACACATTTCAAGGAACCTTGGATGGAATATTACAATCTTCTTTTAGAGAATTATCATAAAGAAGCTAAGGCGATTATTGTGAATGAATTTCTTAGAAATATATCTATTGTTGAAGTAATCCAAAAAATTATATTCCCTACACTTGAACATGTTGGCAGTGAGTGGATTACAGGCAATATTGAAATTCACGATGAACATAGGATTTCTTTTCACATCCGAGAACAATTGATTGCTTTATATCAACTAATTCCTGAGCCCAAAAATGGTAAAAAAGTTATCCTTGCATGTATTTCAGGAGACTGGCATGAAATCCCCCTTCAGACATCAGCGCTTATTTTGAAGTCTTATGGATATGAACCCATAATACTTGGGGTGAATGCCCCTGAAAAAGAAATTCTGGAAGCAAGTAAAAAATGGCTTGCCACTATTGTAATAGTAATTAAAATTTATAAAGAAAACAAAAAAAGTGAATATCTTGGAAAATTAGAAAAATATATTAAAAAAAATAAATCACTTTTGATTTACGGTGGAGACGGCTGGAGCAAACAATGGCATCAGATTAATAATAAAAATAATCGTAAATATATCAAACACTTTGGAGATATAACTTTACTAGAAAATGAAGTCAAAAAGTTAATTAAAAAATAGCTAGCAGAACATCCCATTAGACTTATTCACCTCTGTAGGAAAACAGGTGATTTTATAATTAGTGAATTTTTGGTATAATTTTATTATGAATAAACTGACCCCCGAAGAAGAAAATGTAATCATAAACAAAGCCACTGAGGCTAGATTTGTTGGTGAATATGTAAACAATAAAGAAACTGGTGTTTATGTATGTCGTCAATGCGACGCCCCACTCTACGATTCAAAAAGTAAATTTGAATCCACTTGTGGCTGGCCGAGTTTTGATGATGAAATACCGGATGCTATTCACAAAAGTATCGATGCGGACGGTATACGCACAGAAATAACATGCGCAAAGTGTGACGGACATTTGGGACATTTATTTACAGGAGAAGGATTAACAGACAAAAACATAAGACATTGTGTGAATTCAATTTCCATGAAATTTATTCCTGGGAAATAATATAAATTATGATTAAAACAATAGTATTGGCGGGAGGTTGTTTTTGGGGATTAGAAGAGCTAATTAGAAAACATTCAGGAGTTATAAATACAACAGTTGGATATACTGGTGGCAGTGTGGAAAATCCAACTTATGAAAATCATGAAGGTCATGCTGAAGCTGTAGAGATAAAATACGATGGAGATAAGGCTTCATATAAAAGTCTTTTAGATTTCTTCTTTCAAATTCATAATCCGACAACTAAAAATCAACAAGGGAATGACAGAGGCACGTCGTATCGTTCGGCTATTTTTTATGGAAACGAAGAAGAGAAGAAGGAAGCTGATAATTTTATAGACATCGTAAATAAATCCAAAAGATGGAAAGACCTTGTTGTGACGAGCTTAGAACCTCTTGTAAAATTTTATCCTGCAGAAGATTATCATCAAGATTATTTACAGAACAATCCCAGAGGGTACACTTGCCACGCTATCTATTTTGATAGTTATTTAAAATAATTATTCTAATTATTTAGAACAATGCACACACCCCGCCCAACAGCAGGGTCGGCGCATGCCGGAAGATAGTTTGGAGATAGCTTTTTCTATTCGTAAATGAATTATAGATTGTTAGCAAGAACTAGTGTTATAATGTACCTGTGGTCGCTATTAATAATTTTTTTTAACTAAAATTTCATGTCATCATTAATGGTTATTGCAGAGATTGTTTTCTTTGGAGTATATGGTATAAGTCATTTTTATCCTTTTAAACACTCAAACAAAATCGGTGCAGTTGCGGCGATTGTTATAGCGGTGATTTTAATTATCGGCTACTAAAATATTTTGCAAATCAACAAAAAGCATCCATTGGGTGCTTTTTGTATTTATTTTTATTTAAGCAAAGTTAAACAAGAACGGTTCTTACTTAACTCTTAACTTTTATTTTAAAAATAAGTTCAAGTAAATGCTATAATAACACCATAATGATTTATTTCTTATTAAGGTAATGCTGAACTTCGTAGATAACTTTTTAAATAAAACAACAATGTATAGATTAGTCTTATACATTCTTTCAGCTTTTTTTATCGGAACTATAATTCTATCTTTTCTAAAAATCCTACCCTACACCCCCATTCACCTTTTAGTATCTCTAATTATTATCATAATAATATCCTACATTTCTAACAGAATTTTCTCTTACATTTTTAAAGCTCAGACAAACATAGAGTCTGTGTACATTACTGCATTGATTTTATTTTTAATAATCACACCACTCCGCGAAGGAGCATATGCACAATTCTTATTACTCGCATCTTTTGTTTGTGTTATAGCAAACACCTCAAAATACATTTTAGCTATTGGCAAGAAACATATTTTCAACCCAGCGGCCATTGCGCTAGTGTTAGCTAGTTTTATCATCGGTCAATCCGCTAGCTGGTGGGTCGCAACCTTGGAGATGTTGCCTCTTATAATCATCGGAGGAATATTAATAACAAGGAAACTTCGTCACGGTGATTTAGTTTTAAGTTTTTTTGTTTCTAGTTTAATATTAATAACGTTGGCTGTATTTCTAAAAAATGGAGATGTGTTAAATACATTGTTTACAACAATCATATACTCACCTTTATTTTTCTTTGGTTTCATAATGCTCACTGAGCCTTTGACTTCTCCTCCTACTAAAAAACTACGAATAATATATGGCATAATCGTCGGACTCTTATTTACTCCTTTCTGGAATTTAGGCCCTATTAGTTCCTCACCTGAACTTGCTCTGGTGCTGGGAAATATATTTTCTTTTATTGTAAGTCCGAAAGAGAAATTAATTTTAAAACTAAAAGAAAAAACAAAAGTTGCAAATGATACTTACGATTTTATTTTTGAAAATCACAAAAAAGATACAGAGAAATTATCTTTCCGACCTGGCGAATACATGGAGTGGACTCTGTCTCATGAAAAACCCGACACTCGGGGTAATCGTAGGTATTTTACTATTGCTTCATCCCCCACCGAGAATGACATACATTTAGGAATAAAATTTTATGGAAAACCGAGTAGCTTTAAAAAGCATTTACTAGCTATGCCCATAGGCCAAGAAGTGATTGGCTCTTCTCGAGCTGGAGATTTTATATTACCCAAAGAAAATCAAAAAGGTCTTGTATTTATAGCCGGAGGTATTGGAGTCACTCCATTTCGAAGTATGATTAAATATTTGTTAGACAATAATGAAAAGAGAGACATTATAATGTTTTACTCTAACAAGACAGTTGAAGACATAGCTTATAGAGAAATTTTTGATGAGGCGGAAAACAAACTAGGTATAAAAACAATCTATGCAATCACAGATACAAAAGACGGCCTTGGTGGTAGAAATATGTATGGTGGTTTTATAAATGCGGACTTATTAAAAAAAGAATTACCAAATTATGCAGAAAAAATATTCTACATCTCAGGTCCTCATGGTATGGTAAATGTTTTTGAGAAAACTTTAAAAGAAATGGGAGTTGAAAATAAAAATATAAAAATAGATTTCTTTCCTGGCTACGCTTAAAAATTAGTAGTATATCTCGATATTTCTTTTGTGTTCAGTGTAAGTTTTAGCGCAATGAATTTTCCTTTTTTTATCGTGAAGATAAAACATACAATCAGTTTTCTGTGGGTGATACGCAGCATAGATAGCGTTAGGCCCGGGGTTGGCTATAGCTCCCGGCGGCAAACCTTTGTATAAGTAAGTGTTATATTCTGATTTTATTTTTTTATCTTCAGACTTAACCCTTTGCCACCAACCTTCTTCAACACTACCTTTAGCATACTGCAAAGTGGCATCAATTTGTAATTTCATGTTTATATTTATACGATTCCAAATGATTCCAGAAATTAACCGCATATCGCTTTTACCCCCAGCTTCACGCTGAATTATAGAAGCGATGTTTAATGCTGTCTCTTCATCGATATCAAGAGAAGTTTTTGTATCTTCTATTTTTTCAATTTGTTTAACTGATTCTTGCAGCATCTCCGCACTTACATTTGTAGGTTTTTCATCTTTATCTATTAAGTAAGTCTTTGGGAAATATCTACCTTCCAAGTCCGTACTATTGTAAGCCAAATGTATTTTCAAAAAATCATTCTTTTCTTGTTCATCCCAACCAAGCTTTTCTCCCATTACATCGGCTACTTGTTCTTTGCGTAAGCCCTCTTGCACCGGCACCATTTTCACATATGGATTCGCTAAATCCATATAAAAAGAAATTCGAGTAAAGAGCGATGGATCTAGTCGATAAAAAAACACAATAGCCAGTCCAATAGAAAATAAAATGGACAATAGAATAAAGAAATACTTCCGCGTATGTTTCATTGCATTGAAAGTATATCATAAAAAAAGCCCTCAAACATGTTCGAGGGCTTTCGGTAGTCAAATTTATTCTGTAGTTAGAAAATGTCTAACTTGAATCATCTCCGGGTTTAGTATCTGCAATACCATCTTCTCCGGCTTTTCCACCAGTCTTACTATGAATAGCAAGTATTATCACTGTCAGCTGAGCTGTGAAAAAGGTCGTCCTTTTCATGGTAAAAAGTTTTTAGGTTAAAAATTAAAAAAATAACGAATACAAAATAAGTATACGGAATATTTTACAGAAAGCAATAACTAGAGTATTTTGAGCTCTCCACCTGTATTCCCTGCGATTATATAGTCAGCGACTTTGTTTTGTACTATTTCTTCAATGGCTCGATTTATCGGACGAGCACCAAACAAAGGATCAAAACCAGCGGAAGCAATCTTGTCTATCAACTCTGTGGTGATAACTAGTTTTATTTGTTTATCAGAAAATAATCTTTCAGCAAATTCATACAACAAAAGCTCTGTCACTTTTCTAATTTCATTCTCTCCTAATGGTCGAAAAAGTATAATGCCACTAAATCTATTTAAAAATTCTGGGGCAAACACACCATCTCGAATTAAATTATTTATTAATATTTTTTTATCGATATTTGGATTTACAATTATGTCACGACTGCCGGCATTTGACGTCGCAATAATAATCGAATCATTAAAACTAGCAGTTCGTCCATTCTCGCGAGTGAGTCGTCCTTCATCTAAGACTTGCAAAAGCAAGTGGTGTATTGCTCTGTTGGATTTTTCAAGTTCATCAAAGAAAACCAAAGAAAGTGGCATCTCTTCTATAATTCCAGCCAATCTATCAGAAAAGATAGACATAGTGTCAGGCATTGAAAATTCACTCATATCAAAACGAATCATGGCATTCTTTCTACCGAAATAACTCTCAGCTAAAATTTTCGCTGTATAAGTCTTACCCACACCGGTCGGTCCTAAAAACAAAAAGCTGGCGGCGGGTTTAGATGGATCAGAAATTCCAGTTCGCAGACGCTTCATGGCATCAGCTACATCTTTTACTGCATCAATCTGACCAATAATTTTTTCTTGCATAACTCCTTCCAATTCTGCTAAAACTTTTCGCTCATCCACGCCGACAGCACCTATGGGCATGTTTGTTTTATCTGACACAATCTGACGCACATCTTCAACTGTTATAGTTTTATGTAGTGCCCTAAGTTCATCTAAAATAAGCAATGATTTTAGTGGTTGGGGTTGATTGTGTATTACTCTATCAGCCAAACGTACTATTTCTTCTAGAGCATCTTTTTTAATGGCTACTCTATTTAAATTCACATGATTTTTTAAAATATCTGAAGTCTCTGTCTCGTCGGTGGGACCCATATCTATCTTTCCAAATTTAGAAATAAATTCACTACGATTTTTTAAAATTTGATCATAACTTCCAAAGTCAGTCGTAGCCACAATTCCCAATTCAGGAAAACTCAAATAATGCTCCAGTCTTTCAAATAAACTTTCATATGCCTGTACATTTTCAATCACCACGATTACATTTCCAGCACTTTTGGCTTCTTCCATGGCTTTATCAAAATCTTCTAAAGAAATATTTTCCAAATTAAGTTCTATCACTCTATGATTTCGGATTCCAACAAAAGACAAACCTGATTGTCCTAATAAACCTAAATGTGCAACCAAGGTAGACTTACCTACTCCAGTTTCTCCTACTAAAAGCACGTTGCGACTAGTGTCTTTTGAAAGTCCTCGAGCTATCATTCGCAAAGCTTTGTCTTTGCCATAAAGTTTAAAACCTGGAGGATTCATAACATCGTGACTATGCGCATTTAAAACAAAAGTACTACCGTAAGAAAGAAAAGCTCCAAAGCTACCTAAGTCTGCCAACTTTTCACGTTCTATCTTTATTGGAATAAGTAAAAAGATTGGAAAAGTTAAAATTACAAAAAAAGTAAATAGTAAACCTAACATAATAAAAACTACTCGTGCAATAAAACCCAAAATTCTAGAAAATATAGAGAAGACGAATTTTTCCAAAAAATCAAATTGAGAATCCCGAGCTTGATCACGCTCCCATGGAGCAAATAAAGTTTTAATTAATAGAGGAATAGAAAAAGCGTTGAAAGCATACATAACTAAATTTTTCCACGAAACTATTCCAGGATGCATAAGAGTATTTTAACACAAATAAAACGTAAATAAAAAACAAAAACCCCCTTACGGGAGTTTTTGCGGCACTTATGTTGATTACGATTAAATGTAAGTTTAACCCTTACACTCACAATCCTAGTATATCATACTTGAAAATAAAAAGCAAATATTGTAGACTGTAAATACAGGTGTATGGATAGTTGAGCCCCACCGTAAGGTGTGGTTAGGAAAGTCCGAACATTTATTCTAGCTTCGGCTAGAAAAGCGTAGTGGGTAATCCCCATCCGGAGCAATCCGCGAGGTGCGAACAGTGACGAATCCCTTTAGTGGGAGTGAAACGGCAAAATCCTTACGTGAATGCAAGATCGTGTCCCGAGAGCAATCAAGGGAAGAATCGCTTGAGTTGTGTAGTAATATACGGCCTAGATAAATAACTATCGCCCCGCCTACGGCGGGGCACAGAATTCGGCTTATAGTCACCTGTAAAAAATGAAAAATCCTCGTCAAAAGCGAGGATTTTTCTGTTGTAGTCAGATTACAACAGAATGAAAAATAAAAAAAACCGGTCTGCATAAATGCATCCCGGCTTCACTAAGATCAAACCATGTCTTATTTACAAAACGGTAATTTGTTTTGTAAAAGTTTTCCCAAACCCCAAACCACCAATGTTTAAAGTGTACTGACCAGCAGGAAAGTCATCAATGGGGATTGAAAATTCTTTATTTTCTTTATCCCAACTTCTAACCTCCTTACCAGACATATCAAAAATAATAACCTTATACTTTCCTTGCATATTTAATTCTGCAGGGACCGAAACTTCGATCACCTTATTAGATGCCAGTAAAGTTGGAAGAACTAAAATGCTTGTTGCATTTATTTCTTCACTCGCCACTGTTCCAGGAATTATGACCTTAACACTATCATGCCCTATGCATCCTCCATCAAACGGAGTCACATATACATGATATGTGGTTGTAGTTGGAGGTGTCACGTGAGGATTATGATGATATTGATTATCCATCCATGTTGATGGAAACCATATCGACGCATAATTATGGACATCAGTATAGAAATCCAATGTCACACCTAGTGCTGGACAGCAAACTACAATATCAGGACCTGCGTCCACTACTGGAGTCAGACCAGTAACTTGAATGCAATTCGGTACCGTAAAGGTATTCGATCCACACTCATTCGTTACTGTAAGTGACACAGTATAAGTACCTTTGTATTTATACTCTATTAGGGGTGGATTTGGTCCGCTAAATGTAGCAGGCTCGCCTCCGGGGAAGTTCCATTGATAAGTATCAATGTCTCCACTGGATGCATTGTTGAATGCCACGTTCAGTGGTCCGCAACCTTGACCATTAGTAAAACTAAAATTTGCCACTGGCGGATTACATGGCTTCTCTACTGTCACAAACTTCTCAATATAATCAGAGCCGCACGAATTAGACACGGCAAGTGTCACTTTAAAAGTACCACCATTCGAGTAAGTGTGCGTAGGATTAAAATCCAAAGAAGTGTATCCGTCACCAAAATTCCATGAATAACTTGTCGCATTTTGTGACAGATTCTGGAATGTTGCCGTAGTCCAGTTGGTCCCAAAAGCAAAATTCGCTATTGGTGGCGTTGTTCCATTCACCTGATAAGAATCAGATGCTGTGCATCCGTTCTCGTCAGTAATAGTAACTGAATACAGTCCTGATGTAGTGATATTTGTCCACACATCAGAATCCCAGGTCGGGGACCATTCGATAGATGCTGGACACTCACCACCAGTATCTACAATCAATATCCCACCAGAGCAGTTGTTGCCCATATTGGGATCAATGATCTCAGCAATTGGTGATGGACTTACCACCACAGTTGCATTTGATACTGAAGGACACCCATTAGGTGTCGTCACAGTTAACCCATACATAGTAGTATGTATTGGGGAAACAGTGATTGATTGTGTTGTGGCACCAGTGCTCCATAAGTAAGAGCCGGAACCACCGGAACCATTTGCAGTCAATACTGCAGAAGAACCCTTGCATACCGAATGATCATTTGGTATGCCAGAATTTTCAATCACAGTAATGAATGAAAATGGCGCAGATACAACTTGTATGGTGACACTTATCATTGTAGGGCAAGTACCATTCACGATAATAATAGCCCAGTATTCGTGACTTCCAACACTCGTCGGATTCACGGTAATAGACTGGGACGTGGCACCCGTGCTCCAGTTTTGGACTGTTCCGCCCATGGCGGATAACAATGCCACGTCCCCTGCGCAAATCTTTGAGTCATTCGGTGTTCCCGAATACTCCACCACTGTGATGTCAGCAAAACATTGTGCGGAGACAATATTGCTCAAGCCAAGTATGGCGAACAAAGACACAAAAAGAATTATCATATTCTTCATATTCTTCATACTAAAGATTTTTTATTTTTTTACCTTGTCAAAACAACAAGATTCAATAAAAGAGTAGCATTTTTATGTAAATTTGTCAAGTATAACTTTTAATATAAATTTATCATACGGTGTTGACTTTTTTAGTAGAATATGATAGTATACAAAAGTAAAAGATTTTTATTTAATAACCATTATAAATCAAGGTCCGAAAGCCAAAGAGTAAAATATATGAAAAACATCACAAAAAAGTTAATAGCATTATTATTTATAGTCGCATTTTTTGCATTTGGAGCAAAGGCAGGAGCAGTTGGTGCACCAATTTTCGTTTCAGCATCAGCGACAAACATAACCCAGACATCTGCGGTAATACATGGTGTTGTTAATCCAAATGGAAACAATACAACTGCATGGTTTAGGGTTCAAAATGGAGCACAAGAATTAGGTTTTCAAAATCTAGGTTCTGGACTTTCAAATGTAACAATGAGTTCTTACAATTTGACTGGACTTACTCCAAACACTTCATATGCTTTTAGTGTTGTCTCTGACAATGATTACGGAACAACTTTCGGCAACTGGATTTATTTTACCACTTCTAGCAACACTCCTCCACCACCATCTCTACCTTCTGTGGATTTATCTGCAAGCAATACAAACATGCCTTATGGTGGTTCTACTACTATCTCTTGGAGTGCATATAATGCAAATTCTTGTAATGGTTCTGGTGGCAGTAACGGTTGGTCTGGATATAAAAATCCAAATGGTGGATCTTTTAATACTGGTGCCCTTTATAACACCACTACTTATTCTATAACTTGTTCAAACAGTGCTGGTAGTGACTCTGATTCTGTGACTATATACGTAACTCCAGAACCTTACAACCCACCACCTCCTCCAGTTATTCATTACCCTACTGTAAACTTAACAGCATCACCTACTAGTGTGGCTTACAACGGTTCATCT
>Ga0163144_10022659_pt1 | contig 12435 bp, 13 predicted proteins | sample OliLak19BULKMAT1_FD_123175 | JGI IMG/M metagenome (GOLD analysis project Ga0163144, IMG submission 123175) | Freshwater microbial mat bacterial communities from Lake Vanda, McMurdo Dry Valleys, Antarctica - Oligotrophic Lake LV.19.BULKMAT1 | ecosystem: Environmental > Aquatic > Freshwater >... | reverse complement strand
TTCCGGCGATGATCCTCGCATAGGTCTCCCAATCGTCGCGCTGGCGACCCGTCGCCTCGTCGTAGGCGTGGACGTGGACGATGCAGGCGCCCGCCTCCGCACACGCGATGCCCTCCGCCACGATCTCGTCGACGCCGATCGGAATCCCCGGCTGGCGTTCGCGACCCCACGGCCCGTTCAGTGCGACTTCGAGCCAGGTCTTGCGGCCGCTTCCGCCGTCTTCTTGTTGTTCCACTTCTCGGCCTCCCGCGGCGCGCGTCAGAGCGCCGGAACGATCTTCACTTCGAGGCTTCCGAAGCCTTCCACGCGTCCGACCAGGCGATCGCCGGGCACCACTGCGCCGACGCCCGCCGGCGTGCCGGTAAAGATAAGGTCGCCGGGCGCCAGCAGGTAGAAATCGGACAGGAAGCTGATGGTCTCCGGCACCGACCAGATCAGGTCCGCCAGATCACCCTTCTGCCGTATCTCACCGTTCACTTCGAGCTCGACGGCACCCTTGTCGGGATGACCCGTCGTCGAGGCGCGGTGGATCGGCCCGAGCGGCGCCGATTGGTCGAAGCTCTTGCCGAAGTCCCACGGACGCCCCAGGTCGCGCGACGCGAACTGGAGGTCGCGCCGGGTCATGTCGAGCCCGACGGCGTAGCCGAAGACGTGACCCAGCGCCTGGTCCACGGCGATGCGGCGCCCGCCCTTCCCGATCGCCACCACCAGCTCGATCTCGTGGTGATAGTTCTTGGTACCCGGCGGATAGTGGATGTCGCCGCCACCCGGCACCACGGCATCGGCCGGCTTCATGAAGAAGAACGGCGGTTCCTTGTCGGGATCCTTGCCCATTTCGCGCGCGTGCGCGGCGTAGTTGCGGCCCACGCAGTACACCCGGCGCACCGGGAACGTCGCGCTCTCGCCGACGATGGGGACAGCCGTCACGGCCTGCGGTTCGAATACGAAGCTCATGCGACTGGAATGAAATCAGAAGAGATGGAAAACGCCCTGGACCATGCCCAGCGGCCAGCGTCCGCCTTCGAACATGCCGCATCTTCGCACGAACATGTGCGAGTCCGGTGCAGCCGCAAGCTGCGCGAGAGCGCGGCCGTGGGCCGCCATGCTCGCCGCTCCGGCGGCTGCGCGCGTCAGCGCGGGATCCGCTATGCCGGCGCGAGCTGCGGCGAGTACCGCAGCGCCGTGAATCAGCTCGTGCTCGAATCCGGCCGTGAGGCTCAGCTGGTCGAGCGCTGTTGCCTCACCCAGCTTGCTCACGCATTCCGCGAGCAGGTGCTTGCGCTCAGCCTCTTCACGATTCCACCAGAGGGTGTCCCAGGCCGGATTGCGGATGATGAGCTGCGCATGCTCCCAGGATGCGACGGGGTCGATCCGCGTGGCCGGCGGCACGCCGAGCGCATCCAGATAGGCCCGTGCGTCGCTCAGGTCCGAGGGCTCGAGCGGCAAGCCGCAGGCCGAAAACCAGGCACCCGGCGCCATCGCCTGCGACCCCATATCGCTCAATCGAGCCGTTGTTCGCGCCATAGCGACAGCGCCCGTTGCACCGGACGATCCGAGAAGCTGAACAGCACCGCGTCTTCCGAGGCACTCAGGTGGTGCGACATCCATGCGGGGACCACGAAGGTGTCACGCGGTCCGAATCCGATGCGCTGCTCGCCGACAACGCACTCGCCCCGCCCTTCAATGACGTGGAACACCATGCCGTCGGTCGACCGATAGCCACGGGTCTTGAATTCGGCCGGCAGGAGCTGGATGAACGCGCCGATCGTCGGCATGGCCGCCCCCCCGGTGGCGGGATTGATGAATTGCAGCCGGTGGCCGTGCCACGCATCCGGCGCTTCCGCGCGAGTGAGCCGGTCGAGCGCTTCGCGGCTGCGCTCAAAGGGATAGGCAAAGACCGGCGAAGCGGAATGCGATGCGATGAAGTCGACCGGCAGCAGGTTCGAGCCGTAGCGTGCGTAAGCATCGCCCTCGGGTTTCGTCACGAGCGGTGTCTCGTCCGGATTGTTCTGCGCGAACCCGCAGTCGAGGAATCGCACCAGCGGAATGTCGAGCCCGTCGAGCCACACGACCGGACCGTCGGACTGACTGCCGTGATCGTGCCAGGTCCAGGAGGGGGTGATGATGAAATCGCCGGGCTTCATGGTGACCCGTTCGCCGTCTACCGCGGTGTACGCGCCGCTGCCTTCGACGATCAGGCGCAGCGCCGTCTGCGTATGGCGATGGCTCGGCGCCACCTCGCCCGGCAGAATCAGTTGCAGACCTGCGTAGAGCGCCTGGGTAATCGCCGAACTGCCCGGCAGCCCCGGATTCTCGAAAATCAGCACGCGACGTACGGCCTCGCGTGCACTGATGAGCCGCCCCGCTTCGAGCAGCCAGGCGCGCAGCTCGTCGTAGCGCCAGATATGCGGCACGCACGGTGAGCGCGGCCCTTCCGGCACCAGCGCCGACATCGATTCCCACAGCGGCGTCAACTGCTTCGTCGCGATGCGGTGGTAGTACTCGTCGCGCGCGGCGCGATTGTCGACCGGCTGGTTCATGTCGCCTTCCCTTCCGCTCGCGCCCTCAATGGATGACCGGCAGCGTCATCCCGAAGTCCTGTTCCACGAGTTCGGTCGCGCGCCGCAGGAAGTCCGCGCGCATCTCCTCGTTGCTACGCTGCTTCAAGCCGAAGCGGCGATACATCTCGTTGTTCTTCGAATTGGACGCGCCGAAGAACGCGGGCGTAATCGGAAAATAGCGGTTGATCGCGTCCTGCACCGCATCGCCCTGCCCCGCCTGGATCAGCTCGAGACAGGAATCCTTGCCGAACTTCGCGTGGAATTTTTCTTCCGGCATGGTGATGCGTCCGAGGTTGCGCAGCGGGTGGAAGGAACAGTGCAGCAGATCCTCCACCTGCAGGATTTCCGCATAGTCGGCGATGGCCTTGATCACACAGAACTCCGGCCATGTCTTCAATTCGAACGAGAAGATCGACAACGGCTGCTTCACTTTCGGGTCCATGCGCTCCGGCGCCACGCCGATCTCGTCGGCCAGCGAGCGGAAGCGCACGTGATGATGGTACTCCTCCATCGCGATGCGACAGGTCAGCCATTTCGCGTACGGAGTCGGCGCGAGCGCGATGGCGGGTTCGTCGAATACCTGAGCGCCGTAGAGCTCGTTCACGGCGTGACTCACGACGATCTTCTCGACCGCGATGCGATAGTCGTCGGGTTGGGACTTCAGTTCGGCGACGGTCTTCACTTCCTGGATCAGCACGGCGGACATGGTGGCGGTTCCTTCAGAGCACGGGTTCGGTATTGAACAATTCGAGATCGGTGGCAAGCGAAGTGGACTGCCCGGCGAAAGCGGTTTCGAGCACCTGGCCAAGCGACAGGGCGTCGGCGTCCGCCAGGGTCGCGGCCAGGATGCGCGCCGCCGGCCGCGGCTGGGAGAACAGGAATATCTCGCGTCCACGCACACCGAAGATCTGTCCGTTGAAGCGGTTCGCGTCCGAACACAGATAAGCGGTGAAGCGAGCGACGTAGTCCGCCGGGACGCGCAGCGCACGCGCCTTGTATTCGGCCTGGGCTTCGTTCGCGGGCTGGATCGATTCGGTAACCCGGGTCGCGGCGAACGGTGCGAGCGCGTTGCAGGTGATGCCGGAGCGCGCGAGGTCCATGGCCACCACGCGCGTGAGTCCGACCAGCCCGGCTTTGGCCGAGGCGTAGGCGCTCTGGCCCAGGTTGCCTATCAAGCCGGCGCTGGAGACGATGTTCACGATGCGGCCGGGCGCGCGTCCGGCCTTGGCCTGTCCGCGCAGTGCCGGGGAGGCGGCGGCGAGCATTGCTAACGGCGTCATCAGGTTGACGCGCAGCACCTGTTCCCAGTCCTGCTGTCGCGCCTTGAAGATGAAGGCGTCACGCAGTATCGCGGCGTTGTTGACCACGATGTCGAGCGCGCCGAAACGATCCAGCGCGAGGCCCACGGCCGCCTCCGGCGCACCGGGCAGCGCGAGATCCGCCGTGAACGCTGCGGCGCGGGTCCCGAGCGAGGCCACGGCGACCTCGGCGACCGACGGGTCGAGTCCGTCGCCACCGATGGATGTGCCGCTGTCGGCGACGACGACGGAAGCACCCTGAGAGTGCAGGGCTTGCACGATCGCGAGTCCGATGCCGCGACCACCGCCCGTCACCAGGGCAACCCTGCCTTCGAACGGATTCACGCGAGCGCCTCCGCTTGCTCAGGCGCGACGGCCGGATAGAACGCGTCGGCGTGGATGTCGCGCGACGCCACGCCCTTGCTCGCGAGCAATGCGATGGCCGCCTCGACCATCGCGGGCGGACCGGCAAGGTAGGCCTTGAAGCCATCGAGGCGCTCGAAGTCCCGCTCCACTGCGTCGGTGACCAGCCCCGAGCGACGCTCGCCGTTGCCAGGCGCGTTCGACAGCACGACATGGGCCGTGGAGCCGGCAGCACAACCTTCCACCCAGCGGCGCAACTCCGCTTCGCCGTAGACGTCGCGCTCGTCGCGAACGCCGAAATAGACGTGCACCGGATTGTCCATCCCCTTGGCGCGCAAGGTGGAGAGGATCGATCGAACCGGCGCCAGCCCACTGCCGCCGGCGATCGCGATCACCGGGGCCTGCGCCTTTTCGCGCAGGTAGGAGGTGCCCATCGGAGCGTCGACCCGCACCGAGTCGCCGATGTGCAGCCGCTCGCCGAGTCGCGCGCTGACCGAGGTGGGAGAGGTATTCTCGCGGATGTGGAATTCGAGCCGCGGTTCGTCCGGGCGATTCGCCATCGAATAATCGCGCGGCTTGCCCGGCGCGAAGGCAAACGTGAGCGTCGCGTACTGTCCCGCGCTGAACGAGAACGGTCCGCCCGCCACGACGTCGAGCCCGACGCGCCAGATGTCGTGGGTAAGCCGCTCCAGCACGGCGACCCGGCATAGCATGACGCGCGCCGGATGCACGAGGAATTCCTCGTCGTCGAGCTTGCGGATCGCGACATCGCTCCAAACCTGGCTGCGGCATGCGAGCACGATGCCGCGGGCACGCTCGGACGGCGTCAATGCGTGCTCCGAATACTCGAGTTCGACGACCTCTCCTTCGAGCAACTCGCACTTGCAGGTGCCGCAATTGCCGGCCTGGCAGCTGTAGGCGAATCCGACGCCCGCCATGAGCAGCGCATCGAGCACGGTGTCGCCCGGTTCGGCTTCGGCGCTGTCCGCGCTGCCGTCGATACGGATGGTGTAGGGCATGGTCTTTCGATCGGAAGACTCCGCGCGGCGCGGGCGGCGCTTGGCGAGCACGCGGCGCGGAAGGCGCTTGGCGAGCAAGACACTCGAGGGTAGTATCGCGAGCCAATCGTTGGAAGTCAAACAATTGGCCAGGCAACGCACACTTCGAATTCCCGCCCCCGTCCGGCGGCGCAGCGCTGCCGGCATCGCCGAGCCGGTGCCGGTCGAACTCGGCATGCTGCCCGAGCTCGTCGGCTACCACGTGCGGCTCGCGCAGATGGCGATCTTCGCGGACTTCGAGCGCGCGCTGGGAGAACTCGAACTCTCGCCCGGGCTGTTTGGCCTGCTGGTGATCATCGAGGCCAATGCCGCGCTCAAGCAGACGCAGCTCGCCGATGCCGCCCGTCTCGACCGGTCGACCCTGGTGCCCGCGCTCGACAAGCTCGAGGATCGCGGGCTGGTGGAACGCCGTGCCGCGCCCGGCGACCGTCGATCGAACGGGTTGTTCCTGACCGCCGCTGGTGCGGCGCTGCTGGTCGCGGCCAAGCGCGAGGTGAAGCGTCACGAAGCCAGACTCGCTCGGGGCCTGGGATGCGGGGAACGCGATAAGCTGATCGCGTTGCTCACCCGGATCCTTCCCGAACACCGATGACCCGACAGCCCTCTTCCAGGCGCCGCAAAGTACTCCTGGAACGGACCGCCAAGACCGGCCTGCCGCCGGGTGCCCTGGTCTACGTGGGCGAGCAGGGGCCGCCCCACGCCACCCGCATCTCGATCATCGACTACGACGAGCACGGCGTGCGCGAACGCGTGATCTCTCGGGTGGAGGAATGCCTCCAGTTCAAGGACAGTCCGAGCGTCACCTGGATCAACGTGGACGAGATCCGGGAAGCGGGGCTGATCGAGACCTTCGGGCGGGTTCTCGGCTTCCACCCGCTGATGCTGGAGGACATTCTCAACACCGACCAGCGGCCCAAGGTGGAAGACCACGGCGACTATCTCTACGTGGTGCTCAAGATGCTCGAGTGGAACGCCGCGCGCGGCGAGATCGACATCGAGCAGTTGTCGCTCGTGGTCGGCCCGAACTTCGTGATCTCGTTCCAGGAGCGCGCCGGGGACTACTTCGATCCGTTGCGCGCCCGCCTGCGCGAAGCCGTCGGCCGCGTGCGCAGACTCGGCGCGGATTTTCTCGCCTACTCGCTGCTCGATCTGGTCATCGATCACTATTTCATCGTGCTCGACCGGCTCGGCGAGCGCATCGAACAATGCGAGGATGACGTCCTGACGCGCCCGGGCCCGGAGACGCTGCAGCGGATCCATGACATCAAGCGCGAACTGATCTTCGTGCGCAAGGCGGTCTGGCCGATGAAGGAGGTGATCGCGAGCCTGCGCCACCTGGACACGCCACTGATCGCAAAGTCCACCGCGGTGTTCCTGCGCGATCTGCAGGATCACATCGTGCAAGTCGCGGAAGGTGTCGATACCTTCCAGAGCCTGGTGTCCGACGCGCTGGACACCTACCTCTCGACCATGAGCAACCGCACCAACATTGTCATGAAGGTGCTCGCCGTGTTCTCGGCAGTGTTCATGCCGCTCACGTTCATCACCGGCATCTTCGGCATGAACTTCCACAACATGCCGCCGCTCGAGTGGTCGTGGGGATTCTCCGGAACGCTCATAGGGATGGCCGTCCTCGGGGTACTCATGGTCGTGTTCTTCAGGCGCAAGGGCTGGATCTAGCAGCCTGTCGGACTCAGGATGATTCGGCTGCAATGGCGGGAGAGCGGTCCATATCTCACCGCTTTCTCCTTACGTATTCCCGATATGCGCGTCGAAATCGTCAAAATCTGTCCTCGCTCTCCCACCGTTTCGCTATCGAACACCTGAGTCCGACAGGCTGCCAGGCCTCTCAACCGCGGCCACGGCCGAGGCGAATCACTCGTCCGGATCGACGCGGGTGCGCAATTTTTTGACCGTGGCGCGCACCTTCTTGGTCGCGACCCGCCTTCGCTGCGCCGCAGCACTCGGAGCGGTGGCGACGCGGGGCTTGCGCCGTTCGGCCGCCCGTCGGACCAACTCCACCAGCCGTTCCACCGCATCTTCCCGGTTGAGCGTCTGGGATCGATGCCGTCGCGCATCGATCAGGATCACGCCTTCAGAAGTAGCGCGCGAACCCGCCAGTCGAATGAGTCGCGCGCGCACGTCCTCCGGGAGAGAAGGTGAATTCGCGGCATCGAAACGCAGCTCGACCGCGGTGGAAACCTTGTTCACGTTCTGCCCTCCGGGGCCGGATGCCCGGACGAAGCGGAATTCGAGTTCGGCCTCGCGCAGGCCGAGGCTCGGTGTGATCGCGATCATGGCTTGCCGTCAGTGTGCGCTGCCGCGAGATTTCCATCCAGCCGCCGCTTCCAAGTCGGACGCGCCATCAGCGTCCGGCACGGGCGTTTTTCTCCTGGGGATTCCGTGTTGCAAATACGGGTGAGTCAGTCTAAATTCCGGTGTGGGTTTCGAGGCAGTCGACTGTCGCAGCGACGGATCCGGCCACGGTTTCGAGGATTTCCGGTGGGCGACGGCAGAAAGCGGGAAACCACGGTTGGCTCGGATAGATGAAAACGTTGGAAATCGATAGAAAAGTTGGTTTCACTCAGGCTGTACAAATCCTAACAATTGGAGAGAGTCATGAAACGATGGAGCACACATCTGGCTGGCGTGGCAAAGGCCGTCGCGGCCGCCACCCTGGTCGGCTTTGCGGCACAGGCCGGGGCGGTCGATGCGGATCGCCTGGCGAACGCCGACAAGGACCCGAACAACTGGCTCATGTATCACGGTTCATACAAGTCATGGCACTACAGTGACCTGAACCAGATCAACGCAGCGAACGTCAAGAACCTGCGCGTGGCCTGGGTCCATACCCCCTCGGCCAGCAAGCGCGGCATTCAGTCTTTCCCCGTGGCCGTGGACGGCGTCCTGTACTACACCTCGGCTTCGGGTCAGGTGTGGGCCCTGGACGGCGCCACCGGTGACATGATCTGGCGCTTCCAGGCCAAGCTCGACCAGGAGCGTTCCGAAGGCACGTTCTACAACCCCTACAGCCGCGGCCTGGCCGTGGGCTACGGCAACGTCTACATCGGCACCACCGACGGACGCATGATCGCCATCGACATGAAGACCGGCAAGCAGGTGTGGGACAAAATGATCCTCACGGTCGAAGGCGGCAACAAGGGCTTCACCGGCGCTCCCGTCGTCGTGAAGGACATGGTCGTGATCGGCTCCAATGGCGGTGAACTCGCCGGCTGCTGCGGCCCGATTTTCGCCGTGGACGCGAAGACCGGCGACGTGAAGTGGCAGTTCGACACCATCGGCGGCGACGAGCGCTCCCGCGCGAGCTGGGGCAACGACTCGTGGAAGACGGGCGGCGGCGGCGGCTGGATGACCGGCACCTACGACCAGGCCACCAATTCCATCTGGTGGGGTACCGCCAATCCGGCGCCCGACTACGACTGGGCCGGCGAAGCCTGGAAGACCGACGGCGCCCGTCCCGGCGACAACCTCTACAGCTCCTCCGTGGTCGTGCTCAATGCGGACACGGGCGAGCTGAAGTCGTGGTTCCAGGAAATGCCCCATGACGCTTGGGACTTCGACAGCGCGGTCGGGGAATTCATGTCGATCGAGCGCGGCGGCAAGCGCTACATGGTGCACCCGAACAAAGGCGGCATCATCTTCGTGTACGACGCCGATCCCGCCAATGCTCCGTTGAAGGTCGCCAACGCTTACATGATCGGCAAGACCTTCAACTACGTGAAAGGTGTCGATCCGAAGACCGGCCAGTTGATCGGCCGTCGCGAACTGCCGGAAGGCAAGCACAGCAACGTGTGCCCGGCCATCGACGGCGCGATCTCGTGGAACACGGGGGCGTACAACCCCAATACCGGGTTGTTTTACAAGGTCGGCCAGGAATGGTGCTTCGACATCGAGGTGGTCAAGGCGGATCCGCCCGCATCGTTCTCCGGGCAGACCTACTTCGGCGCGAGCTGGACCGCCACGCATCCGGAAGGCCGCAAGGCATTCGGTCACGTGTCGGGCCGCGATCCACTGACGGGCAAGATCAAGTGGGAGAAGGAGTACAAGTACCCGCCGCTCGCCAGCCTGCTGTCCACCAAGGGTAACCTCGTGTTCGTGCCCGGCGCCGACGGCAAGATGGACGCGCTCGATGCCCGTTCCGGCGCCTTGCTGTGGCAACACAACAACGGCATCGGCCATCATGGCGGCATAATCTCCTATACGGCCAAGGGCAAGCAGTACGTCGCCGTTGCGACCGGCTGGGGAAGCCACGTATCCGGCAACTACTGCCCGCTGTTCGGCGAGCCCTTCTGCTCCATGCCGACGGACGCAGGTCAGCTGATGGTGTTTGCGCTACCCTGACGCAGTGTGAAACAAAGCGGCACGGCTGCGCCCGCCGGTGGTGGGCGTGACGCACCGCCTGCCAGTCATTGGCGGGGCGAGGGAGCGATCCCTCGCCCATTTTGTTCCAGCACCACTCGTTGGGACATGAACGAGGAGAAACGCAGAATGATCGAAGCCGCCTTCAGAATGCACTTCGCGGCTGCACTGGCTGTGACGGCTTGGGCCGTCTCGGTACCGGGCGCGATTGCCGCGGACGAGACGACGCAGACGCAGGAAGAATCGACCGCACCGGCGGCTGCGCCGGTCGAGCCGGAAAAGCCGCGCGACGACGTGCGCAAGCTATTCGCGATGAACTGCAGCTGGTGCCATGACGGCTACGGCCTACACGCCGGCAAAGGGCCGAAACTGGCCGGCACGCAAATGAACAAGGAGCAGATCTACAAGCGCATCGCGAAGGGCAAATCCGGCGCGATGCCGGGGTACGAGAAGACGCTGAAGAAGGAGCAGATCGAAGCGTTCGTGGACTATATCAAGGCGCTCAAAGACCCGGATACATGAGCCCCGCGCCGGGCCCCATGCGGCTCGCCGGTGGTGAACGCTGCGGAGCCCGTCCCGTCGCGGTGGCGCCCTGCGTCATTTCAGGCGCATGAATTCGAAGCGGATGTTGTAGCCGCCGTATTTTGCGAAGCCCTTGAGCGCGGCGCCGTCGGCGGCCAGCGGCAATTGGGCGATCAAGGGTTTCCCGTCGGCGCCGATAGCGCGAAAACTCAGCCGACCGTCGACGAAGGCTACCCCTGCCAGGCCTACCGCTTCCTCGCCGAAGCGTTCGTTGTTGCTCATCTTCAGGGTGCCATCGAGCCGGCCGTCTCCGGACACGGTAAGGCGGGCTACCCCGCTCGTCATGCCGAGATACCACGGGCCGGTCCAGACGCCGCGAATCGCGCCGGCCTCGCCCGCGTCCGAATGCGCCGGGAACGCGGCCATGCATTCGAGCATGGCGATCACGGCGACGATCACACTTCGACGTCGGTTCACTCGGTCGATCCTTTCCAGTGCAAAATGGGTCCGAAGGGAAGGATACCAGCCGCGCGGCACGCTTTTCCGACGGCGCGACACCGCACTCGCCAGGAGAAACCGAACATGCCGTTGCGGCGCCTGGAACCTGGGCAGATCCACGCGGGACTCGCGCTGCCGTGCGACATCCGCGATCGTGCCGGCCGTTTGATGCTGAAGGCCGGGCAGGTCATCCCGAACGACCATCAAGTCGAGCGACTGATCGCGCAAGGCATCTACGGCGACCTCGATCACGATGCAGGGGAACGGGCTCACAGCAGGCGCTTCGAGCGGGAATCCGTTTATGCAAGGCTGGGAGAACTGCGTGCCGCAGTCGCCGAGGCAGCGGATGCAGCGCTCGCGGGCAATGACAGGCATCCGCTTGCGGCGACCTACCTGCGACTCGCGGGATGCGTCATGGAGCTATGCGGCCTGGAAGCCGACGCGGCGCTCGGATCCGTGCAACTGCAACGACCCGCGGACCACAGTGCGCGCCAGGCCGTCAACGTGTCGATCGTGGCGGAGCTCTTGCTGGTACAACGCGGCGTGGATACGGCGACGCGACTGCCTCTGCTTGCCGCGGCGCTTACGATGAATCTTGCGATGCGGGATCTGCAGAACCAGCTCTACGCTCAGAGCGAGCCACTGACCGACGGACAGAAACGCGCGGTCAGGAATCATCCACAGCAGGGCGCGGACCTGCTCGCGGCCCGGGGCGTGACCGAACCCACATGGCTCGCCACCGTTGCCCAGCACCATGAACTGCTCGACGGGTCCGGCTACCCGGAGGGCCTGACAGGGGCACGGGTAGCGCCCGCCGCCCAAGTGGTCGGCATGGCTGACCGTTATTGCGCGATGGTGACAGAGCGTGCGTACCGGCCCGGTGTTGCCCCGAACTCGGCCCTGCGCGAGATCTTCCTCGCCCAGGGCAGGGCTGTCGATCCGATGCTCGCCGCACAGATGGTGAAGGAACTCGGTATCTATCCCCCCGGGGCGCTGGTGCAGTTGGCAAGCGGCGAGACCGCCGTCGTCGTGAAGCGCTCGCTCAATGCGAGCCAGCCGATCGTGCGCGCCATTCTCAGTGCGTCGGGCATTCGCCTCCCGGCCTTGCCGAAGCGACGCACAAGCCATCCCAGCTTCGCGATTGCGCAGGTGCTGCCCCGCGCACGCATGCCTGGAGACGTCGAGGTTGCCGCGCTCTGGGCGACGAGCGTTTCCGACGACTCCGTCGAGGAACCCGCGAGCGATTGAAGCCCCGACTTCAGTCGAGCATGTCGGCCCAGATATTGCGCGCCCAGGCCTCCGCGTAGCGCCCCTCGAGCTCGTTCGGGGCGACCGACAGGCCACCGCTACCAGGCACCGTAACCATCGTCTTCTTCTCGGCGTCGTATTGATGCACCGACGCGATGTGAATCACGTCTGCCCCCGTGACGAAGCTGTAGCACGTGTTGTTGATCATCGGATGAGCATTGACGGCGTCCCCGCGCAGCAGTGCGATGATCGCGGCCGCGCAGACTTTCGCGTGCTGGTTGGCCATGTGCCCGGACTTGGGCATCAGGGGCGCGGCCAGGATGGCGTCGCCGAGCACGTGAATGTTCTTCTGCGCGAGCGACTCGTAGGTCAGGAAATCGACCCCGCACCACTTGTTGTTCGCGGTGATCAATCCCGCGCGCTCGGCGATCGCCGCGGACTTCATCGGCGGAATCACGTTGAGCACGTCGGCCTTCACCTCGTCGAACTGCAGTTTCGCCGTCAGGG
>Ga0163144_10022658_pt1 | contig 12435 bp, 11 predicted proteins | sample OliLak19BULKMAT1_FD_123175 | JGI IMG/M metagenome (GOLD analysis project Ga0163144, IMG submission 123175) | Freshwater microbial mat bacterial communities from Lake Vanda, McMurdo Dry Valleys, Antarctica - Oligotrophic Lake LV.19.BULKMAT1 | ecosystem: Environmental > Aquatic > Freshwater >... | reverse complement strand
CGAAGGATGTGTCCAGTCTGCTGACTCGGCTCGGGACCAGCGCGGATGTCTGGAAGTTTCGGCTTGAGAAACTGCAGGCCGTGGATCGGCTGTTTGGAACAGTGTTCGCGACAAAACGAGCGTCCATTCGCGGTAACACCAAATGCACTCAGAAATCCTGTTCCGTAAAGGAATCCAAAGTTGGATGGTACCGTGCAGATCCCGCGCAGATCCGATGGGGCGGACGGAAATCGCGCTGCGGACGACTTGCCGACTCTGCCGATCACTTGGCGCATCCGCAGTCTTGAAGCGACAGGAAGCACTCTGAACGGCAGGATTTGCCGGAATGCGGGTGTCGCGACAACCATGCTGGAAGTCGTGATCTGTGTGGGAAAACTATGGCCGATATAGACTCCAGGATTCAGCAGAATCTCGTGTTCAGGGGCTCGGAATCGGACAGGAACTCAGCATGCGCAGCATTGCCGTGATGAATCAGAAGGGCGGCGTCGGCAAGACAACGTCCAGTGTGAATCTCGCAGCGGCATTGGCTCGGGAAGGGCGGCGAGTCTGTCTGATGGATCTCGATCCGCAGGGTCATGCTTCATTGCACGTGGGCGTTGAAGCCGGTCCGCAGATGCCGACGATTTACGACGTGCTGACTCAACAGACAACGCTGGACGAAACTCGCCAACTGGTCGGCGAGAACCTGTCGCTCGTACCGGCGAATATTGATCTCGCGGGAACGGAAACGGAGCTGGCGGGCGTCCAGGGCCGGGAATTCTTTCTCCGCAATGCGATGCAGCACTGGAAGGAACAGAATCGGTTCGACTACGTCATCATCGACTGTCCGCCGTCTCTCGGCATTCTGACGGTGAATGCACTGACAGCCGTTGGTGAAGTGTTTATCCCGCTCCAGCCGCATTTTTTTGCTTTGCAGGGATTGTCGAAACTGTTCGAGACGACGGCACTCGTGACAAGACGGCTGAACCGCGATCTGCGGGTCACCGGAGTGATGATGTGCCTGTTCGAATCGGGCACTCGGCTGGCCGCCGACGTCACAGAAGACCTGAAGATGTTTCTCCAGTCGAGCGACGGTGACACGCCGTGGGCGACGGCTCGCATTTTCCGGACGAAAATCCGCCGTAACATCAAGCTGGCAGAAGCTCCCAGCTTTGGACAGTCCATCATTGACTACGCTCCGACCTGTCCCGGATCCGTCGACTACATTGCACTTGCTCAGGAAGTTCTGGCGATGGAGTCCGCAGTGACAGGGCAGAATCGACCTGGTACGGCTGGAAAGTCCAAAGCCGCGTGAGCTCGGGGACTATCGGATTAGTGCTCGGTCAATCATGTTTTGATGTGTAGCTGGACTCGCAAGAGTTCAGCGGAGCAGCAGAGAACAACTGAAGTCTTGCGACTTCAGCTACAACAAAACATCCATCAATTCAGCCGTGACAGAGCATTAGTGCCGAATCGTCGTAGGGTAGGCTTCAGCCTGCCAGTTTCATCGAGAAAAGACAACGACCGGGATTATGTCGGCAGGCTGAAGCCTACCCTACGATGAAAACGACAGTCCCCAAGGCCGTTGGGGTCGAATGTGGGACAGTCGAACTACGGAACGAAGAAGGACATTCGCAAGCTCGGCGGTCCTTGCCGATTGGTGATTCGGTGGTCCGCCGGGGGTTTGAGGAGTTGCGGGGTTTTATCCGTCGCGCGAAAAAGGAGATCCTGCCCGTTGCATTGGTTCGCCGAATTTGGAGCATGGTGACTTCCATCTTCGGCGGGCTTTCCGTCAGTCGTTTTTCAGCTGATTTGCAGCTTCGCAACGCACCATGCCTCACGGTCCCAAAGAGTCCCGCGAACTGAAAATCCGTCAGAAGCTGGGAAAGTACCGGATTGAAAAAAGGTTGGGCACCGGGGGCTTCGCGTCCGTCTACCAGGCGATGGATACGGTCCAGGGGATCCGAGTCGCCATCAAAGTGCCTCATGCCCAGTACACCACCGAAGCAGTCTTGGCCGATTTTCGCAGAGAGATCCGCACGACGGCTCCTCTGGAGCACGACAACATCCTGCCGATCAAGGACGCCAGTATCATCGAAGATCGTCTGGTAGTGGTTTTCCCGCTTGGTGACGAAACACTGCAGCAGCGGATGACGCGCCGGATGTCGCTGGACAGTGCCTTTGATATTGCTGAGCAGATTCTGCGAGCGACGGCGATGGCTCATTCTCATCGCGTGATTCACTGCGACATTAAGCCGGAAAACGTCATCGTCTTTGCCGGAAACCGAGTTCGGCTGGCGGACTTCGGGATTGCCAAGGTGTCGCAGAAAACCCTTCAGGGCGGCGGCACCGGAACGGTCGGCTACATGGCTCCGGAACAAGCTATGGGCAAGCCATCGTTTCGGTCGGATGTCTTTTCGATCGGGCTGATTGTCTGGCGGCTGCTCTCGGGTCAGTGGCCCGAGTGGCCGTTTACCTGGCCCGCCAACGGTTATTCCAGACTTCGCGGTCGAATTCATCCGGAGTTCATCGACTTCATGCGGCGCGCTATCGACATTAACCCTCGTCGCCGCTATCGCGATGCTCAGCAGATGCTGACGGTCTTTCTGAAGCTCAAGCAGCGTACGCTGCGGCACGCGAAGAGTCGTCGGAAGGCGAGCGCGTAACGCGCGGATGACCAACGTCCACGTTCCCATGACCACAGGAAATACAGGTTCGGAAAACTGCGATTCCACCGGTCAATGGGAACTCGACATGACTCCATTGGTCATTCATTCGACAGCACTTCTTCCGGGTCTTTCTGCGGCGGCTCGCTCTTTTCCCACTTTGCGGCACGATCTTCTTCATCCGGCTCAAGGAAAGGCCGGACGACTCTGAGACCAACGCCGAGAGCATCGGTGAAGTACCAGATGCTCTGAGGAAGCTGAGGGTCCTGCTGTTTCCAGTCCTCACTCGATCCTTCCCGCACTGCGCTGCGGAGCATGTCGGCCGGATCATCCCAGCCGCCGCCGCGTACGATGCGGGGATATTCCATCAGCGGGATCACAAGCGGGTCGCAGGAGATTGTTCCGGCACGGAGCGCGTATGTCTCGGGAACGTATTGGTCGAGCACCCATTCGGCAGCGTTTCCGTGCATGTCAAAGAGTCCCCAGGGATTCGGTTTCTTTCCGCCGACCGACTGATAAGTTCCGTCGCTGTTCTCGTCGTACCAGGCATATTCACCGAGCTCCGCCCGGTCGTCTCCAAACGAGTACGCGCTCGTTGTTCCGGCGCGACAGGCGTATTCCCATTCAGCCTCGGTGGGCAGGCGGTAGTAGCGACCGGTTTTCGCGCTGAGCCAGGTGCAGTACATCCTCGCCGAATGCTGTGTCATGCAGATTGCCGGGTTGTTTTCGCGTCCCATGCCGAAGCTCATGTCCGTATACGGCGGTGTGGGCCGAGTCACCGAATCAGCCACTTTGTCACGCGGATTTGACGGTTTTCCATAAGCCGCTCTGCGACGGGAATCGACTCGATCACCCCAGACCTCGAACTGGTTCCAGGTGATCTCAAACTTACTCATCCAGAACGGTGAGATCTCGACTTCGTGCTGCGGACCTTCATCGTCCTTGCGACCGGCTTCCGAGTCCGGGCTGCCCATCAGAAATCTGCCGGCGGCGATCGGTACCATTTCCATTTTGAACGTCGTGTGTTCCAATGGTTCGGTGTAGGCCTTCATCTCTGAAGGTGTCGCCGCGACAGCATCCGCCACTTTGACCGGGTCTGGCCCCGCAGATTGAGCCCGCACGGCCCCGGCGGTCGCCAGCAGCAGCGCAACGCTGCTGGACATGCGAAAATATGCAGATCGATGAAACATGGCACTTGCCATGAGGGATGGTCCTCTGGTTGTCGCCGACAGATGCTGAAGACGGAATTGTCAGGGAATCCGCACGAAGACTCAAGGGGTAGTATGGTCACTCCGGAGTTTGGTGCAGGAAGTTGCGTATTCGCATGATTCTCAGCATCGTGCGCAACCCTGGACGTGCTTGCCCGCCGACGATTGTCTCGCCATCATCTGCCGAGCGATGTCGGATTCAGAGAGAGCAAGGCAGTTTGTGAGCGTGCAGCGTACAGGAATTCAGCAGTCAAACGGCGTTCCGGCGGCCACCGCGATTGTCGGCCGACAGGAGGATCTCGCGTTTGCATTGCTCATCACCATGCTGAGATCCCGAAGAGACGTGCAGATCATCGGTGAATTTCCGACGTTGCGTCACGCCGCAGTTGCGGGGCTGGGACGAGAACTGATCGCGGATCTGGTGATCGTTCTTCAGTCGTTCTCCGATGAATTCGCACAGGACGAAGTCAACGACCTGATCGGGCTGATGCTGCACCATCGTATCTTGTGCTGCTATGGTCCGTGGTGCGTTTCGGACGATCGGACTCACGCGATCTGGCCCGCGGCAAACCGAGTCGCAGCGGACAGTGCCGAGACCGTGATTGCGATGGAACTCGCAGAATTCACAAGCGGTGTGACACCTCTGTCACCCATGTCCGCCGGTGAGGAAGTCTTTGATCATCGAACGCGACTACTGCACCGAAACGAGTTTTCAGCGGGTTTGAACGAGACGGTCCTGGTTGTCTCGGATGATATCACTCTGCGTAACACGGCAGCAGATATCTGTCGCATTCTGGGTCATGGTGTCACAACCGCTGACTGCGCGGGTGTTTCGGTCGGCGAGACCGTTCGCGGTATGGCGTCATCGCTTCGCTTCGTCCTGGTTGATCTCGACGCGCAGGGGGACTGCAGGATCGTCCCAGCGGTTCTTGCCGCGGTTTGCTCCGTAAGCCATGTGGGCGCCGAACGTTTCGTTCGCGGAGCGAGCAACGACAACGTGAAAGTGATCGGGATGACGGTGTTTGCCGAGCCTCCGCCTGAGGCTGATGCACTGGACGCGGTCATCGACAAGACGGACCTGATGACTCAGCTGCAATGGCTGCTTAGCGTCCGCTGATGAGATTCGCGATCATCAATTCCGGATCGTCGACAGGCTGCGGAAGATCGCCGTTCCAGCGGACCATGCCGTCAGCTTCGATGAGAAACAAAGCGGGCTGCACCGTGGCAGCCCGATTGGCCCCGAGCTCTGCCGCCGCTCGTCCCCACAGACGACAACAGCTGCCCGGCTGACCGGCGAGAGTATCCCTCAGGACCGGAAACGGAAACGACAGAGCCGACTGTTTGTGCTCCGGCGTCAGCGGTGACGAAATTGCAAACACCATGATCCCGGCTTTCTTCAGAGCGGGATGGAACTCCTTCAGCTTCTTGAGCACAGGATCGGCGGTCGGCCCCGAACTCGCATCAAAGAAAACCAGCACGATTCGATACCGGTTGAGATATCCGTTCAGTTGAATCGGGCGATCGTGCTGATCAAGCAGCTGAAACAACGGTGCAGGTCGCATGTCGACCGCTTCCAGTGTTGTTGTCGTGGACTGCCGCGGAGTCGCAATTCTCCAGGCGGTTGCCGACACAACACCGGCCAGCAAAATCAAAAGAGCCAGGAATCGGAGCTTCATAGGTCTGACTGATGCGGCAGGGAATGATGGAGGTTTGTGTCGAACCTGAGGATTCTAACGAGCTGATGTCGGCGTGCATCAGCCGAGCCAGAAATCCCTGCCGACATCCGGAATTGAAGCAAGCTAGGTTTTGTCAGCCAACTTGAAACGGAGTGCTTTACCGAGCGGGCGATTCCGGAGCGGGCGATTCCGGAGCGGGCGATTCCGGAGCGGGCAATGCCGGGAGGGCGATTCCGGGAGGGCGAGGCTCCTGCCGAGCCGGGGTTTTCGGCGCCGCATCAACTCATAGGCTCCGTCCCGGCGCGCCGGGATCGCCCTCCCGATTATGAAAACACCTGGTGTGCGATGAATCCGAACTAAGCCCCGCAGACGAGCGGAAGTCAGCGTGATGTCATACTCAAACCCTTCAGAAGTTCCCCGCTGGCTGAGTCGCGGGATTGTGCTGCTTCTGGTTCTCGTCGCGGCCAACCTGCTGGCATGGCGAAGCGTTGAACCGGATCTTTGGGGACACATTCAGTACGGCGAGGACTGGTTGCATGCCGGCCAGATGCCGCGAACGGCCACTCATACCTATGCAACGCCCGATCATCCCTGGGTCAACCACGAGAATCTGTTTGAACTCGCGGTGGCGATCGGGCAGAGAACCGTCGGTGGGCTCGGGCTGATGATCGGCAAATGCCTTGCCGGATTGTGGCTGCTGTGGATGATGGTCCGCACAGCGCAGAACCGCCAGGTCCCGCTGATGGCTGCGGTCGTCGCGATGATTCCCACGGCGTGGGGACTCAGCGAATTCTGGCTCGCACGTCCTCAGCTCTTCAGCTTCGTCTTCTTCGGAATGATGCTGATGGCATTTGAAAAGGCGTTCCGAGGCCGGGGGTCACTGCGTCGGAAGGGTCTCCAGACCCGTCCAGACAATGGGTTGAAGGACCAGCGCAGAAATAACTATCGTCTTGCGGACGTGGAGCACGTTTTTAACGTGCTCGGCACGATGGAATCGTGCCCCACTTATTCCTGTCCCAGTCCTATGGCGAGTACAGGTCTGCAAACCCGCTGGCTCTGGATGTGTGTCCCATTGATGACGGTCTGGACCAACTCCCACGGCGGATTTCTGGCCGGCCTGTGTGTGATGCTTACGGTGCTCGGACTGAGATCGATCGAACTCTGGATGAGACATCGGACGGACTCGCTGCGAACAATTGCGGAGTTCGCTGCCATCGGCGCCGCAGCTGTGCTCTCCGTCTTCGTGAATCCCTATGGCTACGAGCTGCCGTACTGGATCCTGGTGTCGCTCAGCCAGCCCCGTCCGGAAGTGTCCGAATGGGCCAGCATCTTCGATGGCGGAGTCACCGCGGTGCCGTTTGCCGTGCTGACGCTGCTGTCCGTTTCCAGTCTGTGGTGCACTCGCCATCGTCGCGACTGGGTCGAATTGATCGTACTGGTGCTGATCGCCGTGCAGACACTGGGGCACGTGCGCCATCTCGCATTCTTCGCGATCGCGTTTGGATTCTGGATGCCCGAGCATCTGGTGTCACTCTGGAATCGACTGGTGGAATGGCGACCGACGCTGGGGAAAAACGAAGCACTGTCGCCTTGCGCTGCGAAATGGCTGAAAGCAGAAATTCGCATCGTCGCAGCCCTGTTGATCGCGTTGTTCACACACACATTCGCCACATTCGGAGTCGACCGAAGTAAGTATCCAGTCGACGCCGTCGCGTTCATGACCGAAGAAAACATCAACGGCAAACTGGTTGTCACTTTCGACTGGGCTCAATACGCACTTGCAGCCCTGGCTCCGGCGACGACGGTTGGTTTCGACGGGCGCTACGACACCTGTTATCCGCAGAACGTAGTTGACATGCATTTCGACCTGCTGTTCGGATCGGATTTGTCCCGACGTTATCGCGGCAAAGACTCCGGGCCGGTGGATTCGAATCGAGTGCTCGAATTCGGCACTCCGGATCTCGTCCTGCTCGACCGCATCGCCGACATTCCAGGCGTTGAACATCTGGATCGGCATCCGGAATGGGTCGTTTTATACCGCGACGCGCGCGCCGTGCTTTGGGGGCGTCGTTCTGCGTTCGATGATCCTGAAAGCTCCAGGTACATTCCTGCGGCACGGCGTCGAGTCGGCGATGACATCCCGCAAGGAATCGCGCAGTGGCCCGGTTTTCCGAATCGAAACGGTCGCGACGCTTTCTCCCCGGATCAGGCAGCCGACGCACAGAAGAGCCTCCAGCCGTCGCCTGTTGGGGTGATCCGTCATCAGAGTTCATGATTCGAAGAGGAGTTCACACCGCCACAGCTTCCGCAATCGGGCCGGCGGCTGATCGGCAGTGTGCGGAAACTCATTTCGCGGAGATCGAACTGCAGGAGGCGTCCGGCGAGTGGTTCTCCTAACGCCGCGACCACTTTGATCACTTCCATCGCTGCCAGCGAGCCGACACTCGAAGAGACGGCACTGAAGACCGGAAATTCCCGTTTCCAGTGAGGAGGTGGTTCCGGGTAGAGACACTCAAGACATGGCGTTTGCCCCGGCAGCACCGTCGTCAGCCGGCCTTCCAGTTCGTACATCGAGCAATCGACCAGCGGCTTTCCCTGACGGACTGCCTCGCGGTTCATGAGCAGTCGTTCGGCGAAGAGCGGTGCTGCGCTGACGACGAGATCGCAGCGACCCACCAGATTCGCCGCGTTGCCGTCTGTGATGTTCTCGTTCACGGTTTCGATCTCGACGTGCGGATTGAGCGCCAGCAGCTGCCGCCTTGCAGACTCGATCCGCGGATGGTCGATCCCCTGAGTCGTCATCAAGGTCTGCCGATTGAGATCGTTCAACCGCACGTTGCCGGCATGCGCCAGGATCAATCGGCCAATCCCCGCCGCCGTCAGTTGCAGCGCGACAGTGCCACCGACACCTCCGATCCGGGAGATCAGGACAGTGGCCCGCTTGAGCCGCCGTTGACTTTCGAGACCGAAGTCACGCACGGTCAACTGCCACTCGTAACGGTCCACTTCATCAGCATTCAGTTCGGGGAATTCGTTCATCGATTTACCCTCCACCGATCGGGGGCAGCAGGACGACGTGATCATTGTGCTGCAGAACGATTGACGCGGCCTGTCCCGCTCCAATTCCCGTGCCATTGATGGCCACCAGCAGACTCCGCTGCATGTGACCGGAGTGATTCAGCAAATGGAACCGGACTTGTTCTCCACAACGTTCTGCGAGATGCCTCAGAAGCTCTGAAACCGTAGCCCCCTCGGGAAGCTCAATACGGTCCTCCGATCGACCAATGGCCCATCTCAGTTGACCGGTGTATTCCACGCGGAGCTCCATCTCACCGGACTCCCGCAGGTGAAATGTCAGACACCGATCTGATCGATTCGAGTTCCGCCAACGGACGTTGCGTAACCTGGTGTGACTCGACCACGAACAACAAGTCAGCGAGCGCAATCGCTTCCGTACGGCTGTGGGTAATGTGCAACGTCGTCAGATTGCTTTGGCGCTGTATTGAACGCAACAGTTCACACAGGCGATCTCGCGTTGCTTCATCAAGCGCAGTGAGGGGTTCGTCAAGCAGTAGAATCTGAGGTTGAAAGGCCAGTGCCCGTCCCAACGCGACCCGTTGAGCCTCCCCTCCACTGAGATGCCGAGTGTGCCGACTCAACAGCGATTCAATCCCAAGAACCTGGGCCAATTCCGACACACGGTTGAGTATCGTCGCTCGGTTGACCCGGCGGATCCGCAGCGCGAATTCCAGATGCTCGCGAACCGTCATCGTCGGAAACAACGCGAGGTCCTGCGGGACATATCCGATTCCCCGGTCTGCGGGCTTCCAGTCGGTCATGTCCACGCCGCAGATGACCACTCGGCCGCTGCTCACCCGGCGCAGGCCGCAAATGGCTTCCAGAATCGTGGTCTTGCCCTGTCCTGTTCCTCCCATCAGCACTGCGTAACCGCCCTGAGGCACTGCCAGATCGACGTTGCTCAGGATGAACGGGCCGGAGCGAATCGTGACGTCGTGAAATTGAATCATCGCATGACCTTCGCGCCCAACAGCCGGACGATGCCCAGTACGACCATTGCGGCCAGGACCATGACCAGCGAAACGGCAACAGCCGCTTCAAGCTGCCCGACACTCAGTTCAAGGAAGACGGTCGTCGAAAGTACTTCGGTGCGCATTCGCGTGGCTCCGGCGAACACAAGGATCGGTCCGAATTCCCCCAGTGACCTCGCCCAGGCAATCGTGAATGCGGCAATCAGTCCGCGCCATGCCTGCGGAAGGACAATCAGCAGGAATGCCTGGCTCCGTCGGCAGCCCAGCGTGAGCGCGACTTGTTCGGAGCGAGGATCGATCTGGTCGAACGTAACCCGCATGGTCTGTACGGCAAATGCACATGCCACAGCGAATTGTGCCAGGATCACGGCCGGTTGCGCGTAAGTAATGCGGAAACCGAGCTGCTGCTGGAACCACTGTTCCAGGTTGCCACCTCCCAGAGGCACGTGGAACAGGATCAACAAACTGAGTCCGATCACCAGCGGCGGCAGTACGACTGGGACATCAATCAACGTGTCGATGAGCCACCGGCCGCGGAACTGAAAACGAGACAGCAAATAACCCAGGGGCGTCGCCACCCAGATCGAAAGCAACGCGGAAATCGTGCAGGAGATCAGTGTCAACCGCACAGCGAACTGAATCTCCGGTTTGTGCAGCGCCGCCGCAAAGTCGCCGAGTGACGTAAACGCGAGGTCTGCCGCGAGCATGGCAACGATGAGCAGCAAGTAGCTGCCGCCCAGTCCACCCATCAGGACCAGGAACGGCACGTCTGAACCGGCCCGATGGCTGCGAATCGGGGAGACAATCCCAACGGCGATGTCGGGCGACCGCGACGGCGGCACCACAGTTTTCAGGTCAGTCATGAGCGGGCTGCCGTTCATCAAGCCACCGGAAACCTTCGCTCGTGAACTTCTCTTTCGACGACTCCGACCGAATCGCCTTGAGGAGTCGCTGACTGAGTTCCGGGTGCTCGGACGCTTCGGCGATGCCAAAAGGCTGCGTGGCGACTGAACAGGGAAGCCCTTGAATGCGGATTGCATCCAGAAACTCGGACGAGCCGGCGGCATTGCTGAGGTAGGCCACAGCGGCATCGAGCGACCCGGTGCGCATCTGGTTGACGAGCATATCACCGGTCGGAGTCTGAACCACGACGTTTTTCATCAATGTCGTTTGCAGCCCGCTTTCGATAAATGTCCGCTGCGTAAGCCATCCCATCGCGCATTGCTTTTCGTGACCGATTCCCACTCGCAGCCCTGGCTGGCTGAGATCCTTCAGCGATTTGATGCCTGAAGGATTTCCTTTCTTGACCAGGATCACCAATTCGTTCTCCGATACTGACTGTGAATTCGGAAACAAGTCCTTGACCTGGTTCATAAACTCCGTATCGCAGGCAAAGTAGACGTCCGGCACTTCACCTGCCTTCATCTGCGCAACCAGAATCCCGCAGCCGTTGTAGACCCGCGTCACAAGAACGCCCTCTCGCTGTTCGAACGCGGTGATCGTGTCTTCGATTGCCGGTCGCAGCATCGAACCGGCATAAAGTGTCAACTCCGGCCGCTCACTCCAGACGTCCCCCTTCACCGACTTAAAGCCGAACTCGCGATAGCGCGCCAACCCCTTGTCGCGCGCGCTCAGGTAGCGCGCAAAGTGCAAAGCCTCACGGGGGCGAGTACTCGCCTTCAACAGCCCCACTGCGACATGCGACCGGATCGATGACAACTCGGGAATGGTAACGCCTTCCAGCGAATCGTAATCGTGCAAAACGGCGTCGAAAATAATTCCGGCATCGACCGCCCCGATTTTGACATCGTTGGCCACCTCGTTAACCGTCGTCTTGAATACCGTTGTGTGACGCTTCAGGTTTTCCCACTCTCCAGCGGCGGTCAGTGTCGATTGCGTCAGTTTGCCAATGGCCGTAGCTTCAGCGTTGCCCTGAGCCACCTCGACGTCAGCGCGAAGCAGGTCGGCCAGCGTGTTGATCCCCTTGGGATTGCCCTTACGGACCCCGACGACGACACGCATTTCGGCAAGGGGAAACTCGTCGGTGACAAGTTCTCGTTCGCGTGCAAGTTTCAGAAAACTGTCATCGGCAGGCAGATACAGATCACCTGTTTTCGTCACTTCCAGTGAAGCGAACAGCGATTGGGAAGCGCCATACTGAACCTGCACGCTGGTGTTGAATTCTTTCTCGTAGTCCTGCCGAATCGCTTCCACAACGCTCTTGTTGCTGGCCGCGCAGTAAACGACGATGGGATGTTCGATCGGAGTAATGCTGCCAACTGGCCGCGCCGGGCGCTCGAACAGGCTCATCACGAGTAACCCCATGAGCGCCAGTGACATGATGAGGAGAACAACTGTCCTTGCGACAGCGCCGACCCGCCTCCGGGCAGTCCGAACAGCTTCTCTCCACGGCCGAGTCAAAGTGCTGGGCAGAATACGCCTCGAGGCAGGTTGAGCATGGTTCATGTGAGTGTTCTGCCGGAAACGTGACCAGTTGTTCTCCAGGGAATTGACTGAAGCTTAAGCCCCAGTCCGCGGCAGTACAATCACCTTGCGGTTTCGTGAGAGTACACCCCATTCGATGTTAAAGCTCAATTAGCAGTTGATGAATACTATCTAATTCGACTGTCCCAGGTTCGATGGAACGCCCCAATCCAGGTCAGGGACCGACGCCGTAGTCATCATCCACCGTGGGGCAAGCTGCCAGCTTTCCAGAATTCCGGTTCATCGTGTAATGAAGTGCGCCGTACCGAATCCAGGGAATTATTCGGTGAAGGCGAACTGAGGACAGATCGGGGCGTCAGCAACTTTGGAAGCGTCAATGGAAAACAGATCTGAACCGCGAATGGACGCGAAT
>Ga0163144_10022657_pt1 | contig 12435 bp, 8 predicted proteins | sample OliLak19BULKMAT1_FD_123175 | JGI IMG/M metagenome (GOLD analysis project Ga0163144, IMG submission 123175) | Freshwater microbial mat bacterial communities from Lake Vanda, McMurdo Dry Valleys, Antarctica - Oligotrophic Lake LV.19.BULKMAT1 | ecosystem: Environmental > Aquatic > Freshwater > Lake... | reverse complement strand
CCACCGCCCTTGGTCGCAATATCCGCCTCGAAGCAGAAGCGGCACTAACCGAGATGCAGGAATGGGCCAGGATGATCGCCGAGATCAACGACACCCTGCTGCCGCTCGCTGATGAACAATCCAAATTCGCTGAGACCACCTTCCGCAGCGGCCAAGGCGAAATCCAATCCGTCCTCCGCTCTCGCGAAAAACGCCTGCAACTCGCCGCCGCCCGCCTCGACGCCCTGCGCGAATTCCACCTCGCCCGCGTCCGCCACGAAACCGCACTCGCAAAACCATAACTTCCTGCACTCATGAAATTTCTATCACTATCAGCTCTGCTCGTCACCGCCGCCTTCGCCGCCGAAGCGCCGCCACGCAATGAAAACACCGTCGTGCTCGATGCCACCGGCGTGCAGAACCTCGGCATCGAAACCGTCGCCGTCGAGGAATCCACCTTCGAGCGCAGCGTCCCCGTGCTCGGTGAAATCGAACACACTTGTGAAAGCCACTCCGTGCTTTCCAGCCGCATCGCCGGCAAGATTATCGAGGTGGGAATCCACAAAGGGGATTTTGCGAAAAAGGGCGACGTCCTCCTCCGCATCGAGAGCCGCCAGCCGGGCGATCCACCGCCAATCATCGAACTGAAAGCCCCTGCCGATGGCCTTGTCACGAAATCAGATGGCCACCTCGGCGCGCCCGTCGAGCCGGACAAGGAGTTGATGGAAATCCTCGACCTAACAACCGTATGGGCCGTCGCCCGCGTACCACAACACCAAGCCGCGCTGCTCAAGGAAGGCCTCATTGCGAGAGTTCGCATCCCCGCGCTCGGCAAAGATGAACATGAGTCTTCATTCCTGCGACTCGGCATCGGCACGGAATCCAGCCCATCCACCGTGGATGCCATCTTTGAACTACCGAATCCCTGCTCAAAGCTGCGCCCCGGCATGCGGGCGGAGGTATCACTTGTCGCCGCGAAACGAGAGGGTGTGTTCAGCATCCCGCGCGAGGCGTTGCAGGGCGACCGCTCTAACCGCGTTGTCTTCATCAAGGATTACGAACTGGAAAACGCCTTCGTCCGCGTCCCCGTCACGCTCGGTGAAATCAGCGGCGATCGTGTCGAAATCACCGCCGGTCTCCTTCCCGGGGACGAGGTCGTCCTGAAAGGAGCCTACGCCCTGTCCTTCGCCGGAAAAGGCAGCGCCTCGCTCAAGGAAGCGCTCGATGCCGCCCACGGCCACCCCCACAACGAGGACGGCACCGAGATGAGCACGGAGGAAATCGCCGCCACCGGCACTGGCGGTGGGGACCACGACCACGCCCATGGCGGCGGACCACTCGTCCTCTTCCTCGCCATCGCCTGCGGCGTGCTTTTCCTGTTGCTGTTGGCGAGTATTTTCACCCGCAAGACCCGATCCAGAGAAGCGACATGATACCCATCGACTCACTTCCAAGGATTATGAAAACGTGCGCCGCTTCCTTCGAAATCAGCGACATTTCGAGTGATCACCGTCAGCCCGTGTTCCAGCGCAGTAGCCGCCAGCAGCAGATCTTGAGGCGGAAGTTGAGTCCTGGACATCAAGCTGCCCCAGCGATCTGCAATCTCGATGCTAACCGGGAGAATGTTTGCAGCGTAATCGACCCGTATCGTGCCGAGCCACTGTTCGATCGCGTGCGCCTGTCTGCTGTCCGTGCGGCGCTTGTCTTCGATGCCTTTGCGGATTTCCGCAAGCGTCACCACGCTCAGGGCGCACAAGGCCGGGTCGTTGCCCATCGTCCAAGCCTGCACCCCACGGTTTGCCCGGTCGCCTTTTCGCAACTCGAAAATGAAATTCGTATCGAGCAGGTAGCGCATCAGAGCTCCACCTCACGTCGTTGCCAGTTCCGGCGTTCGCCCTCGAATTCGAAGTCGGGAGCGATCTCTCCCAACTGCCGAATGTGGTCGAAGAGCGTGCGCTTCCCCCCCTCCTCCGAGGCCGGTGCCAGCGCCTCCTGCAAAATCCGGCGATGCTCTTCTTCAGCGGAAACCCCGTGTTCCGCCGCCCGCTGCTTGAGCATTTTCGCAAGCGCTTCCGGAATATTTCTCACCAGCAATTGAGCCATCGGCAAATAATGCTATCACCGCTATCACCCGTCAATCTACTTTTTCATGCTCAATCACCTGATCCGCTTTTCGCTTAAAAACCGGGCGCTCGTCGTCGCCTGCGCCCTGCTCGTTCTTTTGTTAGGCCTGCGCACCGCCACGGAACTCCCCGTCGAGGTCCTGCCGGACATGACCAAGCCCACCGTCACCGTGCTCACGGAAGCCCCCGGCTTGGCCCCCGAGGAAGTCGAAACCCTCGTCACCCGCCCGCTGGAAAATGTCCTGCTAGGCGTCGGCGGCCTCGACCGGCTGCGCTCGAATTCCGACGTTGGTCTCTCGTTGGTCTTCGTCGAATTCGCTTGGGGCACCGATATTTACAAAGCTCGCCAGCTCGTCCAGGAACGCTTGCAAGCCGCTCCGTTGCCGGCAAATACCCGCTCCGGCATGACGCCGGTCTCCTCGCTGATGGGGGAAATCCTGCTCGTCGGCCTGCGCTCCAAGGACAACACCATCGCCCCGATGGACCTCCGCACCTTCGCCGAGTGGACCGTCGCCCGCCGATTGCAAAGCATCCCCGGCGTCGCCGAAGTCCTCGCCATCGGCGGCGGCGTCAAGCAAGTCCTCGTCGAGCCGGACCCCTTGAAAATGCAAGCCGAGGGCATCTCGTTAGAGGAACTTGAAACCGCCGTCTCGCTTTCCGCAGGCAATGCCACCAGCGGCTACCTCCAGTCCGGTCCGCGGGAAATCATGGTCCGCAACCTCGCCATGACCGCCGATCCCGCCGACATCGCCGCTTCTATCATCAAGCGCGACGGCGATCGCATCGTCACCATCGCGGATGTCGCCACCGTGAAATTCGGCGTCGCCACCATGCGTGGTGATGCGGCGATCGCCTTCGAAGGTGACAAGCAGGAAACTGCAGGCGTCGTGCTCAGCATCGACAAGGCTCCCGGTTTCGACACCCTCAAGCTAACAGCCGAAATCGAAAAGGCCCTCGATGAACTCCGCCCCGGCCTGCCAGCCGGAGTCGAAGCCGGGATCCTTTTCCGGCAGGGAGATTTCATCGAACACGCCGTCGGAAATTTGAAGGAAGCCATTCGCGACGGTGCCATCATGGTCACCATCATTCTTTTCCTCTTCCTGCTGAATCTCCGCACCACCTTCATCACGCTAACAGCCATCCCGCTGTCGTTCGCGATTACGCTGCTCACCTTCAAATGGTTCGACACCAGCGTGAACAGCATGACCCTCGGCGGCATCGCTGTCGCCATCGGCATGGTGGTGGACGATGCCATCGTCGATGTCGAAAACGTCTTCCGCCGCCTGCGCGAAAACGCCGCCCTTCCCGAGCCGAAGCCACGTCTCGAAGTCATCGCCGCCGCCTCCAGCGAGGTCCGCTCCAGCATCCTTTACGCGACGACTATCATCGTGCTCGTCTTCGTGCCGCTGCTCGGTCTGGCAGGATTGGAAGGGCGGCTGTTCCGTCCCATCGCCATTGCCACCATCGTCAGCATGATCGCGTCCTTCGTCGTCTCGCTCACGGTGATTCCCGTGCTTTGCTCGTTCTTCTTGAAACCGAAAGAAGGCAAGCCTCACCGCGACGGGCTGCTCGTGAGGGCACTCAAAACCTTCACCCGCGCCACCTTTCTGCGTGCCGCGTTCGGCGCACCGTTCGTCGTCATTGCCGTGGTCATCCTGTTAGTCGTCGGCGCGGGCATGCTCTACCCGGGCATGGGCAGGGATTTCCAGCCGACCTTCAACGAGGGCAGCGCCACCATTTCCTTAGCCAGCGCGCCGGGCACCTCGTTGAAACAATCCAACGAAGTCGGTAAGAAAGCCGTCGAGCTGTTATTGCAAATCCCCGAAGTCAAATCCGTCGGTCGCCGCGCCGGTCGGGCCGAGCGCGACGACCACGTCATGCCCGTTTCCGTCAACGAGTTCGACGTCGAGTTCCGCGAAGGTGGCCGCCATCGTGAGCAAGTCTTCGCCGAGATCCGCGAGAAGCTCAAAGGCATTCCCGGCACCTTCGTCAACGTCGGCCAACCCATCGGCCACCGCCTCAGCCACATGCTCAGCGGGGTCTCCGCGAAAATCGCCGTGAAAATCCACGGCCCGGATCTCGACACGCTGCGCCGCCTCGGCACCCAGGTCAAGGAGGCCGGACAGACGATCTCCGGTCTCACCGACATCAACCTGGAAGCCCAGGTGCCCATTCCCCAGATCCGCATCGAGGTGGACCGTGCCCGCGCCCGCCTCGAAGGACTCGCGCCCGGTGCCATCAACAGCCAGGTCTCACGATTGTTAGGCGGCTCCCTGCTTGGCGAACTCCGCGAGGGCGAGGCCACCGTGGACCTGGTCATGCGCCTGCCGGAAAGCTGGCGCACCTGGCCCGAGAAAATCGGCGATCTCCTCATCCAGACGCCCGATGGCCGCCACCTCCCGCTCTCCCTCGTCGCCAACGTCCACGAGGTCGGCGGCCCTAACGTCATCAACCGCGAGAACGGCCAGCGCCGCATCGTCATCGGTGCGAATACCGGCGCGCGCGACCTCGAATCGTTGGTGAAAAACTGGCAAAAAGCCGTTGCCGAAAAAGTGAAACTTCCCGACGGCTACACTCTGCGTTTCGAGGGCGAATACCTTGCCCGCGAGCAGGCATCGAAACGGATCCTCACCCTTTTCGCCATCGTCACCGGAGTCATCACCGTGTTACTGACCGGTTATTTCCGCAGCCTCTCGCTCGCCCTCCAAGTCATGCTCAATCTTCCGCTCGCCCTAGCAGGAGCACTCGCCTTCACCTGGTGGAAGATCGACAACATCAGCATCGCCACCCTGGTAGGCTTCATCGCCGTCGGCGGCGTGGCTGCTAGAAATGGCATCATGATGATTTCCCACTACCTCCACCTCATGCGCCACGAGGGCGAGGTCTTCGGCATCGCCCTCATCACCCGCGGTACTCAGGAACGCCTCGTCCCCGTGCTGATGACCGCACTTGCCGCCGGCATCGCGCTCATCCCGCTGGTCCTCGCGCCCGGCGAGCCCGGCAAGGAAATCCTCCACCCCGTCGCTGTCGCCATCGTCGGCGGGCTCATTTCCTCCACCCTCCTCGACCTCGTCGTCACCCCGGCCGTCTTCTTCCTCATTGGCAGGAAAGCAGCGGAAAAAGCTCTCAGGCTGGACGCTCCAGCCGCTCGATAAACTAACAACCGAAAATAAAATGAAAACAAAATTGACCACCATCCTGCTCGCCCTCACCGCCAGCATCGCCTTTGCCCACGAAGGCATCGAGCTCGGCCCTAACAAAGGCCGCATCGTGGAATTCAGCACCAACGAAACCATGCACGGCGAAGTCACCGAGAAAGACGGCAAGCTCCACATCACCCTGCTCGACAAGGACATGAAGCCCGTGAAAATCGAGGCCCAAGCTCTCACCGCCACCGCAGGCACCCGCCAGAAGCCAGAGAAGTTGGAAGTCACCAAGGATGAAACCCGGTTCACTCTCCCTGTTCCTAAAGAAGACGAGTGGCTCATCCTTCAATACAAAGGCGCCACCGATGCCAAGACCATCACCGCCCGCCTCCACTACCACATCAAAACCTGCGCTCCTTGCAGCCAGCCAGAGTGGCGCTGTGGATGTGCGGAGCCGGAGAAGAAGTAAGCGTCGGCATCCCTTACCCATCGGCCGCGAATATGGATTTCCCGGCACCTGTAGCGGCGTGTCTGTTACCGTCGCTCATTTTCCACGACCTACCCTCGCGCTCTGGCATCACGAAAAAATCAGCGACAGCCACAGAGTGACGTAACAAGCCTCCACCCTGAAAAGCCTTCGGAAGCCACCTTGCTGACTTTTGCCGCACCATGAAGAAACCCACCAAAGCCAGCATCGGGCTCAAGAATCGGTCGTGAACATCGGCACCCAAAAGGACGGGGAAATCCCATCGAATTCGAGGGAATTAAAAACAGATAAACCGGCTGTGCGGAGTCCTAGGCACGGAGGCTGGAGAAGAGGCTTTTGAGGAACTGTTGCAATTCGTCGTGGGCAAGAACCTGGCGGCGGCGGAGAGCGTGGAAAGTCGCAAAGAGCTGGGGGATCTGCCCCGGCCCGGCGCGGGAGTGCATTCGGAGCTTGCTGGGGAGCCTGGATTCTCCAGGCCGAATGTCCATCAGCCAGTCCGCAAGATTATAACGTTTTTACGACAAGAAAAATTCCCCCTTCCCAATCCTTGCCTCACAAAAAATTGCCCAGCATCATCACAATGGAAGACATGTAATTCCGTGCATGGTCGGCCCGTATGTGTGTTGGCGTTTACCCACTCACCCCAACCAGCAAGTTCTCTCCCATTCTCCGATTACGAAACCGACCTATTCCTTCATGATCACATCCGCCCGTATTCTCATCTCACTTCTATTCCTAGGAGGCCTCGCAAGGGCCAATGACTCCTTTTACAAGGAGCCACCTCTATTCTCCACTGCTCCCGACGAAAAAACCTCCGTCAATACCATCACCCGCTTTGGCCCTGTCGGCATGGCCATCGAGCTTCACCAACCTGCATTTACCATCTGGGTAGGTGCTGTTGAGCCCGGCTCGCCAGCCGAGAAGGCGGGTCTGAAAAAAGGCCAAATCATCGAGACCATCAACAACGAAAAACTCAAGGACATCGATCCCCGCATCCAACTCGGACAGATCATCGAAAAAGCCGAGGCCACTGACGGTGTCATCAGTTTCATTCTCACAGAAGGGTCTGCTCCCGTGCTCGTCAAGATCCCGGTTCTCGGTGCCTACAGTAAAACCTGGCCGTTGGATTGCCCGAAATCCGAAAAAATCATCCGTGGTTTCGCCGACTATATTTCCAAGCCGGAGACAAAAAAAGGTTTTGCCGATGCGGGCATGTTGTTCCTTCTCTCCACGGGCGATGACAAGGATCTCGCTCCCGTGAAGGCCTGGGTTCACAGCCTCAAAGGCAAGAATCACACCGGCTACGCGTGGCACATCGGTTTCGGCGGCATCCCGCTTTGCGAATACTACCTCCGCACCGGTGATCCCGAGGCGATGCCCATCATCCAAAGTTGGGTGCAAGCCGCCGCCAAAGGCGAATACCTCGATGGCTGGGCCGGTCGTGGCGGAGTGGTGAAACTTGGCTACGGCAACGGCCATCTCAACGCCGGCGGCACCGCCGTGGTCACCTTCCTCCTGCTCGCCAAGCAATGTGGCGCGGTTGTCGATGATAGCCTGCTCCACCGCACGCTCGTCCACTTTTTCCGCTACGCCGGGCGCGGCATCAATCCCTACGGCGACGACCGACCGGAGACCTCCTTCGTCGATAACGGCAAACACGGCAACCTCGCCTTCGCCATGGCCGCGGCCGCCTCACTCACGCCCGAGGGCGAAAAGTCGATCTATGCCCAAGCCCGCGACATCTGCGCGATGACCGGTTTCTACACCACCACCTTCATGCTTCACGGTCACACCGGTGGCGGCATCGGCGAAATCTGGCGCAGCTCCGCCATGAGCCTGCTCCGGGAGAAAAAGCCGCTCCAATACCGCGAGTTCATGGACAATCGGAAATGGCACTACGACCTCTCACGCCGTTTTGACGGCTCCTTCGGCATCCTCGGCGGGGCGGGCTACGATGACCTCGAATGGGGTTCCTGCTACCCATGGGCCTACACCTTCCCGCGCAAAACCCTCCGCATCACTGGCGCGCCGCCCTCGAAGTTTTCGAAAACCTATCAACTCCCCACCCGCCCCTGGGGCACCGCAGCGGATGACGTTTTCCTCTCCATGGAATCCGTCGCCGACAAGGACGGCAAACGCCAGGATCTCTCCGGCGAGGTTCTCGCAAAAGACTCCGCCAAGCCGCTCATTTCCCGGCTCAATGCGCAAGAACTCAGCGACGATGAAATCCGCCGCTACACCTACCACCCGGAATACCTCATCCGCCACATGATTTCTAACAACGCCGCCGGCCTCACCTGCGACTACATGTTTCCGAAACCCGGCCCCCGCGTGCGATATAACCTGTTGTTGGAATTCTGCGAACACTCCGATCCACGCGTTCGTAATGCCGGCTTCCGCGCCGCGCTCAAGGCCTTCAATCCGGAAAATGATTTTTCAAAACGAGTCTTCTTTCTCGCCATCACCCGCCTCAAGGACGACACGGAATCCTTGTTTGTTAGAGACGCTTGTCTCGCCCTCATCGCTGCCGGCACTGCGGACATGATCGTCCCACACGTCGATCTCATCCTCACCTATCTCAAGCACCCCGAACAATGGCTGCAAAACGGCGCACTCAACGTGCTTTCCCATGTCATCACCGACGAACGCTGTTTTGATAAAGTTCTGCCACCCGTCGGCGAACTCATCCGCACCACCCAGCGCCAAAGCACCACCAGCGGTCCCATCCGCGCGATCCGCGAGCAACTCACCACCGCCACTCCGAAAGTCCGCGATCTCGCCCTCAAGGCGATGGGCGATGCCTATCAGAACTACAGCGGCAAAACCACCTGGGCCGGAGGCCAGGATCTCACCGGTCACCGCAAGGAAACTCTCGAAGTCCTCGCCAGCGCGCTCACCGGAGTGCCCGGTGGATACGATGTGCTCTATCAGATTTCGAAAAAACAATCCCCGGATGTCCCGCTTCCCCACGACAAAATCTTCCTTTCCGCCGACCCGGAACAATTCGGCCCGGAGCTGAGAAAAGCCATCCTCCCCCTCATCCGCGAAGAATTGATCTATCAATACATCGGTCTCAACCGCCGCACCATCATGGCGGATCTGCAAATGAAAACCCAGAAAAGCTCGGTCACCAATTCCATCGACGGCCTGGTCGATCTCTATCAGAAGATTGGCGTCCGCGATTACGACTGGAAACCCTTCGGTCCTGATCTGAAAAATACCGAGTGGAATTATTTTTCCTTCGATCCCAAGGAAGAGCAGAAATTCGACAAATCCCCCTGGCGCTATCGCCCGGTCACCGTGCCACAAGGCATGGAAAACTGGTTCGCGGCGGACTTCGATGCCGCAAAGGCGGGTTGGAAAAAAGGCCTGCCGCCCTTCGGACAATACAAGGGCAAGCTCACGAACAACCGCGAAGGCAACCGCGACATTTGGAAGGAAACCCCGCGCACGCTCTGGGAAAAGGAAGTCTTGCTCGTCAGCGGCACCTTCACATTCCCCACGCTCAAGCCCGGCCACATCTACCGCCTCCGCGCCGACCGCAGCCAAGGCGTGGGTGCTGGCGATGGCTTCAAAATCTATATCAACGGCAAGCCACTCGTGGAAACCGATGCCGGTCTTGGCCGCCGCGAGGGCGACAGCATCCGCGGCGGTTGGATCACCCCGGAGTTTGCCACAGAATTCGGTAAAGGCCCGGTCAGCCTCGCCGCGATCACCTTCCTCCGCTACGGCGACCGCGCCATCGTCCAGATGCCGCCCGTTCCCCAAGGCATCTTCAGCCTGTGGCTGGAGGAAAGAAAACTCCCGCCGCTCGATGACACCGTGTGGCGCAAAGCCGCCTCGTTTGTGCCCATGTTATCCTCGGAATGGCAGGATTTACAAAATCCGCAAAGCCTCCCCGAGGATCCCGAGGAAGGAAAATTCCAGTTCGACGGTAAGTTCATTGAGAACCCGCAAGCCCTCGGCCCATGGAACGTCCACACTCAAGTCGCGGCCATCGAGGAGTTCAATCCCGCAGCCAAACCCAATATTGAACGGTCGCCATTCCGCAACATCACCTTCAAAGAGAAGGGCTCCACCCAAGATGCAAACTGGATCTGGTCGGGTGACAGGCTGTTGAATCTGGAGCAAGGCACCGCGCTCAAAATCACCCCCAAATCCATCGACGGCACCGATTACCTCTTCATCGAGGTCGGCGGTTTCAGCTCGAAAAACCCCGTGGGCTGGAAATCCAAGCTCATGGTGCTCAAGCGGGAATAATCGCTGGAATCAAAGATAGGTCCAGCAATCCATCAAACAACCTCTTGGGTATTAGATACCTCATTCCAAACGAACATGTCCCGCATTCACCTGTCGTTCCTCGTTGCCTGCATCCTCGCACTGGCAGCCCCTCAATTTTTCGGCCAGCAGGCATCCGCGCCAACCGCCCCCGGGCCGCCCACCGACATCAAGTTCATCGACCCCCACGTCCACGCCATGTCGGTCACTCCGCTCGGCCTCCGCGCGGTCGCGAAATGGATGGAGGAACGCAACGTCGAACGCTGCATCGTCAGCCCCCTCAGCCACAAGGGCTCGCGTCCGCAGACCGAGGAGGAGCGCGCGACCATGCTCGCCAACTTCCTTCCCTACAAGGGTCGCATCGAACGCATGTGCCTCCTCGACCCCGGCGAAGTGAAAACCGTCGATGAGGCCGTCACCCTCCTCAAGCGCGAGATTGCCGACGGTGCCGTTGGCTTCGGCGAGCACTACGGCGTCGATCTGATGTTCGATGACCCCAAGAACCTCATGCTCTACGAAGCCTGCGAGAAGGTCGGCCTGCCGGTCATGTTTCACATCGATCAAAACAAGAACATGGTCGAACCCGGCATGGCGCGGGTGGACCGCGTGCTGAAAATGTTTCCCAAGTGCAAGGTCGTCGCCCACGCCTATTGGTGGCGTCAGCTTGCCAACGGCACCTGCGACCGCCAACTCCAAGAACACCCGAACCTCTACGCCGACATGTCCGGCAAAGTCGTAGTCGAAGTGCTCAATCGCGACCGCAAATACGCCCGCGAGTTCCTCATCCGCAACCAGGACAAGATCCTGTGGGCCACCGACGAGGGCTGGTGGTCTTTCGGCAACAAGGACCGCCAGATGAACCAACACTATACCTTCTTTGAAGAACTCAATCTGCCCGACGAAGTGCGCCAAAAGATCTACCGCGGCAACGCCGAAAAAGTTTATGGGTTGAAGAAGTAACCAGCCCGGGCGCCGTTCACCTCACGCCCTTGATCTGTTAGTATAAACTCCCGCCAGATTTACCGTAATCCACACCTCCATCCACGATCCATGCAACTCCGACTTCTCACACCCCTGTTACTCCTTTGGCCCAGCCTGCTTACCGCCGCCGCCCTGGAACTCGCCTCGCCCTTCGTGGACCACGCCATCCTCCAGCGCGACATGAAAGTCCCGGTCTGGGGCTGGGGCACTCCAGGATCGCAAGTCACCGTCGCCTTCGCCGGTCAGGAGCGCAAGACGACCACGACCGCCGACGGCACCTGGCGCGTGGACCTCGATCCGCTGGTTGCCAGCACGGAAGCCAGACCCCTCGTCGTGAAAGACGCCAGCGGTGAATCCATCACCCGCAATGATCTACTCGTCGGCGAGGTTTGGCTTGCCTCCGGCCAATCTAACATGGACTGGCTCGCAGGAAAATCGAATTGCGGCCCCTTGGCCAGCGAGGTCGCCAAAGCCAAGCTGCCAATCCGCGAATACACGGTCGATACCGGCTCAGCGCTTTTCCCGTGTCGCCGCGCGGCCTCGGCAGATGGCTGGAAGGGGCCGGAAAGTGCCGGTGCGTTTTCCGCGCTCGCACTCGCATTCGCCTCGGAAATCCAGCGCGAACTCGGCGTGCCAGTCGGCATTCTCCGCTCCAGCCATGGTGCCACTCCAGTGGAAACATGGACCGCCTACGAGGGATATCTTGGCAAGCCGGATCTCCAACACATCGTCCAACGGATCGAACAAAGCGATCCGGGAACGCCCGTCGGCCAAGCCGCTTACACACGCTTCTACGACGATCTGAGTGCATGGCAGACAGACAGCGCCACACTTATCGAAAAAGGTGGCATCGCTCCGCCACGCCCGCCCGTGCCAGGCATCGCCAGCGATTGGAAGGGCGCGACCCGCATGCATAACAAAAAAATTGCCCCGCTTATTCCCTACGCCATCCGCGGTGTGATCTGGTGCCAAGGAGAGCACAACTCCGACGACGGCAAAATTTACGCCTCCAAAAAACAAGCCCTGCTTGATGGCTGGCGCAAGCTTTGGAACCGTCCGGATCTGCCATTCTATTTCACGCAGCTCCAGTGCTACGGCGATCCCGGTCCAGACCAAATAGGCTTTGCCGACGCCCGCGAAGCCCAGACTTTGTTTTATAAAAACAATTCCCACGTCGGCATGGTCGTACAGACCGATCTCAACCCGGCCCGCCCCCAGGGCATTCATCCCTTTAATAAACTCGATCCCGGCAAACGCCTCGCCCGTTGGGCGCTGGCCAACGACTACGGTCGCAAAGACCTCGCCTTCACCGGACCGATCTATGAGTCCCATCAAGTCACCAATGACAAGGTGCGCGTCAAGTTTACCCAGCGCGGCCCCGGCAGCGGCCTCATGGTCGGCAGCAAGGGCCTGGAAGCCGACGCTAAAAACTCCCCAGATG
>Ga0163144_10022655_pt1 | contig 12436 bp, 10 predicted proteins | sample OliLak19BULKMAT1_FD_123175 | JGI IMG/M metagenome (GOLD analysis project Ga0163144, IMG submission 123175) | Freshwater microbial mat bacterial communities from Lake Vanda, McMurdo Dry Valleys, Antarctica - Oligotrophic Lake LV.19.BULKMAT1 | ecosystem: Environmental > Aquatic > Freshwater >... | reverse complement strand
GCCCGCGTGCCCTATGGCGCGAAGAGTGCGCCGGTGGAGGAGTTCGCCTTCGAGGAGGACACCGAGGGCGCCGACCACAGCAAGTATGTCTGGTCGAACGCGGCCTATTCCATGGGCGTGAACATCACCCGCGCCTTCAAGCTCTACGGCTGGTGCGCGCGTATCCGCGGAGCGGAGTCGGGCGGCATGGTGGAGGGACTCCCGGTCCACACCTTCCCGACCGACGACGGCGGCGTGGACATGAAGTGCCCGACGGAGATCGCCATCACCGACCGGCGCGAAGCCGAGCTGGCCAAGAACGGCTTCATGCCGCTGTCGCACTATAAGAATACGGATTTCGCCGTGTTCACGGGCGCGCAGTCGCTGCAGAAGCCCGCCGTCTACGACGACCCGGATGCCACGGCCAACGCCAACCTGGCGGCGCGCCTGCCCTACCTTTTCGCCACCTGTCGCTTTGCCCACTACCTGAAGTGCATGGTGCGCGACAAGATTGGCTCCTTCAAGGAGCGCGAAGACATGGAGCTCTGGCTCAACAAATGGATCGGCCAGTTCTGCTGCGACTCGAAGTCCTCCGAGGAGATGAAGGCGCGCTATCCCCTCGGCGAGGCGAAGGTCGAGGTGCAGGAGGTGGCCGGCAGCCCCGGTTATTACACGTCGAAGTTCTACCTTCGGCCGCACTACCAGCTCGAGGGTCTCACTGTTTCGCTGCGACTGACGTCGAAGCTTCCCTCGGCGAAGAACGGCTGATTTTTCCCGCTAGTTTCTCGGCCGGGTAGTGCCGCCCGGCCGTATTTCCCAACGACGAACTCGTGGCACAGGGTTCAGATTGAGCTAACTATCATATCCCATGGCACAAGTTGACTACTTCCTGAAAATCGACGGCATCCAAGGCGAGAGCGCCGACGCCAAGCACAAAGACGAAATCGATCTGCTTTCCTGGTCGTGGGGAGAACAGAACTCTGGCTCGCACGCCGGCGGCGGCGGCGGCGGCGCCGGCAAGGTCGTGATGAACGACTTTCACTTCACCATGAAAGTGAACAAGGCCAGCCCCAAGCTGCTCTTGAGCTGCGCCAACGGCGCCCACATCAAGGACGCCCTCCTGACCTGCCGCAAAGCCGGCAAGGAGCAGCAAGAGTATATCAAGATCAAGTTCAGCGATTTGCTCATCTCGTCGTTTCAGACGGGCGGCAGCGGGGGTGACGTCATTCCCGTCGATCAGATTTCGCTGAACTTCTCCAAGATCGAATACGAGTATTATCCCCAGACCGAAAAGGGCACCCTCGGCACCAAGATCCCGGTCGGCTGGGACCTCAAGAAGAACACGGCCGTCTAAGAGGCTCCCCCTCTTATTCCCTGTTTTGCATTTGTGCCTGGTCGGAGGCAGGCCAGGCACCTTTGTTTTTGAATGGACGCCAAGGAACTCATCGCCGCTGGTCGCCTCGCGGACGCTTTGAAGGCGCTGCAGGCGGAGGTCCGCCAAGAGCCCGGCGACCGCAATCTGCGCGTATTTCTGTTTCAGCTTAACTGCGTGCTCGGGCACCTCGACAAAGCGCTGACCCAATTGCAGGTCATCGCGAGTCTGGACGCCGATGCGATGATGCTGGCGCAGATTTTCCGGCCGGTCATCGCCTGCGAGATGCTGCGCCGCGACGTGTTCGCCGGCCGGCGGACTCCGCTGATTTTCGGTGAACCCGCCGAATGGGTCGGGCTGCTCGTGCAGGCCAATGCGCTCGTCGCTGGCGGCCAGTTCGCCGCCGCCGCCGATGTTCGCGCGCGCGCTTTCGAGGCCGCGCCCGCCGTCGCCGGCACCCTCGACGGCCAGCCTTTCGAGTGGATTGCCGATGCCGATTCACGGCTGGGGCCGCTTCTGGAAGTCATCCTCGACGGCAAATACTACTGGGTCCCTTTTTCCCGTATCGCGCGGATGGAGATGGATAAACCGACCGACCTCCGCGACTTGGTGTGGACGCCCATGCGTTTCGTCTGGACGAACGGCGGCGCCGTCACCGGCCACGTTCCCGTGCGGTATGCCGGCACGGAAAACGCGCCGGACGACGCGCTGAAACTCGCCCGCTCGACCACCTGGCAGGAAGCCGCGCCCGACTGTTTCCTCGGCCTTGGGCAGCGGGTGCTGGCGACGGATGCGGGCGACCATCCGCTCCTGGAGTGCCGCGCGATCGAGCTGAACGCCACGGCCTGATCACTCATCCGATGACCGATTCCACCCCCAGTGAACGGTTGCAACCGTGTTTGCTCGACCGCCTGACGGACGACGAGCCGGACAAGAAGGAGGAGAGCCGCGCGCAGCGCGTCATCTCGCACCAGAAATACAAGCGCGGCGTCCTGCGCGATCTCGAGTGGCTGTTCAACACGAGCGCCTATCTTCAGACCCCGGGCTTGGAGAGCTTCGACCTCGCGGATTTCCCGGAGGCCCACCGGTCGGTGATCAATTACGGCACGCGCCAGCTTTGCGGTCTCTCCGCGCCGAACATGGACAAGCTCCAGCGCGAGCTCGCCGCCGCGCTGCAGGTGTTCGAGCCTCGCCTTTCCGCCAGCGGCCTGGTCGTCCGGGCGGACTTGGAACGCAATCTGGTCACCTTCGAGGTCAACGGCGAGCTCTGGGCCAATCCGCTTCCGGAGCAGCTGCACCTGAAAACGGTCATGGATTTGGAGACGGAACAATGCCTGCTCGGCGACGCGTCGTCCCATGGATGAAAGGTTGCTCGAGCTCTACAACATCGAGTTGCGGCACTTGCGAGAGACTGCAGCGGAATTCGCGCGGGATTATCCGAAGATCGCCGGACGCCTCGCGCTGGATCGCGACGCGAAGGAAATCTGCCCGGACCCGTATGTGGAACGCCTGCTCGAGGGCTTCGCGTTTCTCGCCGCGCGCGTTCACCTGAAGCTCGATGCGGAATTTCCACGCTTCACGCAGGGCGTGCTGGAGACGGTCTATCCCGATTACCTCTGTCCGGTGCCGTCGATGACGATGGTCCGGTTCGAGCCGGAGGAGCAGGAGGGCGCCCTCGCCCCGGGCTTCCCGGTCAAGCGCGGCACCCTGCTCCGCAGTCAGCTCGGGAAAGGCGAACGGACCGCGTGCACCTTTAGCACGGCGCACGACGTGCGACTGCTGCCGCTGGCGATCACCGAGGCGCGGTATTTCACCCGCGATATCGTCGAGCTCAACCTGCCGCCCGAGCTGGGCGCGAAGGCCGCGCTCCGTATCCGGATGCGCAAGACCATCCCGAACAGCTTCGCGGAGATCCGGGCGGATCCGCTCACCTTTCACATCCGGGGCGCCGACCAGCTGCCCGCGGAGATCTACGAGCAGATTTTTGCCCACAAGCTCCGTCTCCTCGTGCAAGCGCCGGCGGACCGGCGGCGGACCGTCGCCACGTTTCCGGCCGACACGATCCGGCGCGTGGGGTTTTCGAGCGAGGAGGCGCTGCTGCCCGTCGCTCCGCGCGGCTTCGAAGGCTACCGGCTCTTGCGCGAGTATTTTGCCTTTCCGCAACGCTTCCTCTTCTTCGAGCTCGCCGATTTTCAGTCCGCCCTGGCCCAGGTCCCGGGCGACGAGATCGATCTCGTGCTCGTGCTGGACGAGGTCGACACCCGGCTGGAGGGACGCGTCGATCGCACGTGCTTCGAGCTGTTCTGCACGCCCGCGATCAACCTGTTCGAGAAGACGCTCGATCGGATCATGGTGTCGAACCGGGTATCCGAGTTTCACGTCGTGCCGGACCGCAACCGCCCGCTCGACTACGAGATTTACCAGATCGCGGGCGTGACCGGTTTCGGCGAGACGCCGGATCAGGAGCGCTCGTTTCTGCCGTTCTACAAGGCGCGCGACATGGATCTGGAAACGAGCGCGTTTTATACCGCGCAGCGCGTGCCGCGGCTGTTCAGCGATCGCGAACGGGTGACGGGGCGGCGGTCGTCCTATGCCGGCACCGACGTTTTCCTCTCCATCGTCGACGGCGACATGGCGCCGTGCCATCCGGACATTCGCCAGCTCGGCATCCACGCCCTATGCACGAACCGCCACTTGCCGATCCAGATGTTCAAGGGCGGCGGGCGGACCGATTTTACCATGGACATCGGCGGGCCGGTCGGCGCGATCCGGATCTTGCAGAGCCCGACGGTGCCGCGGCCGAGCATGGTGCTGGCCGGCCAGAATCCCGACAACCCCAAGGTCGCGTCCGGCCGCTTCGCCTGGCGGCTGATCAGCCACCTCTCGCTCAACTATCTCTCGCTGATCGATGGCAGCGAATCCGGCGCGGACGGGCTCCGCGAAATGTTGAAGCTCTACGCCGATCCGAACGACCGGCAGACCATCAAGCAAATCGACGGGCTGCGGAGCGTGCGGCACAAGCCGGTGGTGCGGCGGGTGGAGACGCCCGGCCCGATCACCTTCGCGCGCGGGCTCGAGATCACGCTGCTGTTCGACGAGGCGGCTTTCGAGGGGCAGGGCGTGTTCATCCTCGGCGCGGTGCTGGAGCAGTTCTTCACGCGGCACGTCTCGCTGAATTCTTTCACGGAAACCGTCATCACCACGCAACAGCGCAAGGAGATCATGCGATGGCCGGCTCAGATGGGCAAACGACAGATCCTGTAACCGCGAAAATCGCGCGCGATCCCTTCGCGTTCGATTTCTACGCCGCCGTTCGCCTGCTCCAAAGCCAGGCGCGGGCGATGCCGCGCATCGGTCACTCGTGGTCGCCGGCCCAGGATCCCGTGCGTTTTGCGCAGAGTCCCGCGATGGATTTTGCGTCTTCCACGATCGAGCGATTGCAGCAGCGCGACGGCGATCGGCCGCCGGTGTTATACACGCGGCATTTCGGTCTCTTCGGTCCGAATGGGCCGTTGCCACTTTGCCTGACGGAGTTTGCGCGGCAACGGATCCTGCATCACGGCGATTCCACCTTTGCCGCCTTTTCCAACGTCTTTCATCACCGACTGACGTCGTTCTTTTTCCGGGCTTGGGCCGATGGACAGAAGACCGTCGATTTCGACCGTCCGGACGCGGAGCATTGGCCGCACTATATTGGCGCCTTGATTGGCTTGGGCATGGACAGCCTGCGGGGTAAAGATCACGTGCCCGATCGAGCCAAGTTTTATTTTGCCGGCCGGCTCGCGCAGCAGAACCGCAACGCCGAGGGGCTCGAGGCCATCGTGCGGGAGTTTTTTGGCATTCGCGTCGAATTGCAGACCTTCGTCGGCCGCTGGATGGACCTGCCGCCGGACTCCACGTGCAAGCTCGGCTCGTCGCCCGCGAACGGCAAGCTGGGCCTCACCGCGATCGCGGGCTCCCGTGTCTGGACGTGTCAGCATCATTTTCGGTTCCGCTTTGGCCCGATGACCCTGCCGGAGTTCGAGCGGATGCTGCCTAACGGCGAATCGTTCCTCCGGCTGCGCGACTGGGTGCGGCTGTATGCGGGCGAGCACTACTCGTGGGAGGTCGTGTTGGTGTTGCATCGCCGTGAGGTGCCGCTGACTCAGTTGGGCCGCGGCGGCCGACTCGGATGGAATACGTGGAGCACGACCGGCCCGGTCCAGACGGATGCGGAGATTCGCTTCGCGGCCTGACGTTTTCTGCCATGAACCTGCTGCACTATCCGCTCGCTCGTCCGGTGAACAGCTATCGCACGGGTGCCGGCGCTTTCGGCGCCAATCGCGCCAATGGGCGTAAACACGCGGGTTGCGATCTCTACGCCCCGCCCGGCACACCGGTCTTCGCGGTCGCGTCCGGAATCGTTGGCCAGATTTCCACTGACTTCATGGGGGGCAACCCGCCCGGAATCGGCGCGGTGACGATCAATCACACGATCTTCGTCTGCCGCTACGCAGAAATCCGACCAATGGTTAATTCGGGGCAATCGGTGCAAGCCGGGCAGCAAATCGGCACGGTGCAGAATCTCGTCTTTCGCAGCGGCTTCACGACCTCCATGGTTCATTTTGAGATGTTCACCGGGATGCTGACGGGGCCGTTGAGCGACCGCAAAAATCCGCCCCAGATGCGCCGCAAGGATCTGATCAATCCCACGTTTTTCCTGACTCTCCTCGAGTTCATCGCCCGCGGGGCCGCATGAACCATCCGAATCGAAGTTTCCACCTCAACTTTTCCCATGGCTGAAATCAAACGCTCCACCCTCTTCGGCAAACTCAACCCGATCGGCTACAAGTCGATCGAGGCCGCCACCATCTTCTGCAAGATGCGAGGGAATGCCTACGTCGAGACCGTGCACTGGCTGCACCAGCTGCTTCAGCAGACCGATTCCGATGTGCTCCGGATCACGAAGCATTTCGGCCTCGATGCCTCGCGCCTCGCGGCCGATCTCGTCGCGACCCTCGACCGCCTGCCGCGCGGGGCGACCGCCATCAGCGATTTTTCCCCGCACATCGAGACAGCGCTCCAGCAGGCCTACCTCTTTGCCAATCTGCTCTACGGCGAAGGCCAGGTGCGCACCGGCCACCTCATCGTGGCGTTCCTGAAAACGGAATCGCTCCGCAATGTGTTTCTCGGACTTTCGCGGGAGTTTGCGAAAATCAAGATCGAGCAGCTCTCCGATGATTTTTTCCGCATCGTCGCGGGCTCGCCGGAGGACGCGATGCGGTCCAGCGACGGTTCGGGGCTGAGCGCCGGCGCGGCGCCGGGCGAGGCGAGCGGCGCGATCGCCCCGGCGGAAATGGGGAAGCAGGAGGCGCTGAAGCGCTTCACCACCGATCTCACGGAGAAGGTCCGCAAGGGTGAGATCGATCCGATCATCGGGCGCGACGAGGAAATCCGCCAGTGCGTGGACATCCTCATGCGACGCCGGCAGAACAACCCGATCCTCACCGGCGAGGCCGGCGTCGGCAAAACTGCGGTCGTCGAGGGCTTCGCGCACCGCATCGTCGCGGGCGACGTGCCGCCGGCGTTGAAGGATGTTTCCGTGCGCTCGCTGGACATCGGCCTGCTGCAGGCGGGCGCGAGCATGAAGGGCGAATTCGAGCAGCGGCTCCGCAGCGTCATCGATGAAATCCAGGCTTCGCCCAAGCCGATCATCCTTTTCATCGACGAAGTGCACACCCTGATCGGCGCGGGCGGCGCGGCGGGCACCGGCGACGCGGCCAACCTCCTCAAGCCGGCGCTCGCGCGCGGCACGCTCCGCACGCTCGCGGCGACGACGTGGGACGAATACAAAAAGCACATCGAGAAGGATCCCGCGCTCACGCGTCGGTTTCAGACGGTGAAGGTCGAGGAGCCCGACGAGGACCGCTGCATCCGGATGATGCGCGCGGTGGTCGGGCCCTTCGAGAAGCACCACAAGATCCAGATCCTCGACGAGGCGATCGATTCCGCCGTGCGGCTTTCCCATCGCTACATCCCGGCGCGGCAGCTCCCGGACAAGGCGGTCAGCCTGATCGACACGGCCAGCGCGCGCGTGGCGGTGAGCCAGCACGCCGTGCCGGCGGAAGTGGACGACTGCCGGCGCCGTATCCAGGCGCTCACCACGGAGCGCGAAATCCTCGGTCGCGAAAGCGCCGTCGGCCTCGATCACCAGACACGTTCCGCCGAGATCGGCGACAAGCTCGCCCAGGAAAACCAGAAGCTGACGGAGTTGGAGAAACACTGGGCCGACGAGAAGCTGCTCGTCGCCAAGCTGCTCGACCTGCGTGCCCGCCTGCGGGCCGCGGGGTCCACCATCGAGGGCCAGCCCAACGAGATGAAACCAGCCGATCCGAAGAGCGCGCTGACGCCGGAGGAGCGCGACAAGCTGTTGACCGAGCTGCGCGCCCTGCAGGACGAGTTGAGGACCTTCCAGGGCGAGTCGCCGCTGATTTTCCCGAGCGTCGACGCCGGCGCGATCGCGAGCGTGGTGGCGGACTGGACCGGCATTCCCGTCGGTCGGATGGTGAAGAACGAAATCCAGCAGGTGCTGACGCTCGCGGACACTCTGGAAAAACGTGTCATCGGTCAGCGCCATGCGCTCGATACGATTGCCCGGCGCATTCAGACCAGCCGTGCCCGAATCGACAATCCGAACCGGCCGGTTGGCGTATTCATGCTGGTTGGACCGAGTGGCACGGGCAAAACGGAGACGGCTCTGACGCTCGCCGAGGCACTCTACGGCGGGGAGCAGAACATGATCTCGATCAACATGAGCGAGTTTCAGGAGGCGCACACCGTGAGCACGCTGAAGGGATCGCCTCCGGGCTACGTCGGCTACGGCGAGGGCGGCATCCTGACCGAGGCGGTGCGGCGCCGGCCGTATAGCGTCGTCCTCCTGGACGAGGTCGAGAAGGCGCACTCGGACGTGCACGAGATTTTCTTCCAGGTCTTCGACAAAGGCTGGATGGAGGACGCCGAGGGCCACTTCATCGACTTCAAGAACACGGTCATCATCCTCACGAGCAACGCGGCGCAGGAAGTGATTATCAACCTGTGCAAGGATCCGGACCTGATGCCGAATGCCGAGGGCCTGGAAAAGGCGATGCGCGGGCCGCTGACGAAAGTATTCCCGGATGCGTTATTGAACCGGCTCGTGGTTGTCCCGTATTATCCGATCAGCAAGGAAATGCTCCGCACGATCATCCAGCTCAACTTGCGGAAGGTGGAGAAGCGCGTCCGCGAGAATCACCGGGTGCCCTTCACCTACGAGCCGAGCGTGCCCGAGTTGATCGCGCAGCGCTGCACGGAATTGGAACGCGGCGCGCGCATGGTGGACGCGATGATCACGAACACGCTGCTCCCGGAAATCGGCCGCGAGTTCCTCGGCCGCCTCGCCGCCGGCAGCGAGATCAAGCGAGTCCACGTCGACGCGAAGGATGGGAATTTCGCGTTCGCGTTCGATTGAGCATCCCTGAGATCGTTTTCCATGGCGACGCAGACAAAGTTGAGCCCGTTGGGCATCTACGGAGAGGAACGTGTTTATAATCGAAGTTTATCGGCGCGGACTCAAACTTCCACTCCAGGAACATTGGGCATACTACAGGAAAAAAGCGAGCCGTCTCTCTCGGCCAATACGATTCAATATCTAGTGCAAGGAAGAAAAGCATTGGCCTATGTTGAGGAGACTCTCCCGCTGGGTGCAGGCAATAAGTTGTCTGATGTTTTTAATTCGCGAGGAGTCTCTTATATTCTGACGCGCGAATTGGACGCTATTGGAATGGACAAAAATTCGGTTGAAGGCATCAGGGAATTTGCGGCCGAAGCGACAAAGCGGTTGTCAGGAAACTGTGGTGCTCAGGCTGCTGTCGCATTTATCTATCTCATGAAAAACGAGACAAAGCCATTGGACTACATGGAAATACTTAACGGAGACCACGCGTTTGTGGTTGTTGGCCGCGCACACAATAGCCCTGTTTATAAGCCCGAAGGTTGGGGGGCGCACGCGGTTGTTGTTGATCCGTGGTATGGAAAAACATATTCAGCTGCTTCGTTCAGAAACCAGATGAGAAAGGGGCAATGGATCTCCGCTGTTGTGAGCCATTGCAGAGTCGAATAGTTCGATCGATGTGATTAACCACCAGATATCAGCCGCGATTAAGCCGCCTAGCTTTTAGGAGATGGGATTCCCGTTGATAAAAATAACTCTGTTTAATAAACCCGTTTTCCAATATTAATGCCTATCAAGCAACAATCTCGCCTCCTTGCCATGGACACCGCGCTTGGCGCGGATGTGCTCGGCGTGCGCAGTATTGCGGTGCAGGAACAGATCAGCCGGCTGTTCCAGATCGAGGCCGAACTGAGCAGTGAAAACGGGGCGATAGATTTCAACAAGATCGTCGGCCACAATGCGACGATCCGGCTACAGGCCAACGAGAGCACGACGCGTTACTTCAACGGCTTTGTCAGTCGCTTCGTGCAGGTGGCAGGCAAGGGGGGGTATGCGCACTACCGCGCTACGCTGGTGCCCTGGCTTTGGTTTCTCACGCGCACGGCGGACTGTCGCATTTTTCAGGAGAAATCCATTCCCGGGATCATCGAGGAGGTTTTCAAAGGACACGGCTTCACCGACTACCAGCTCAAGCTTTCCGGCAGTTACGCGAAGTGGGAGTATTGTGTCCAGTATCGCGAGACAGACTTCAATTTCGTCAGTCGCCTGATGGAGCAAGCGGGCATCTATTATTACTTCACGCACGACAACGCGAAGCACCTCCTCGTGCTCGCTGACTCGGCGAGCGCACACAAGCCTTTTGCCGGCTACGAAGAGGTGGAGTTTTCTGAAATGGAAAAAGGCGGGGCGCCACGCCAGGTGGTGAAGGATTGGACGATGGAAAAGGAGGTGCAACCGGTCGCCTATTCCTTGAACGATTTCGATTTCAAGAAACCAAAGGCATCGCTGCGCTCGTCATCGAGCATCGCGCGACAGCACGGCGCGGCTCAGTTTGAGGTCTATGACTACCCGGGTGAATACGTGGAGAACGGCGAAGGAGATCGGCTGACGAAAATCCGGGTGGAGGAACTGCAATCTCAACATGATATCCGTCGCGGACAGACTTCGGCGCGTGGCCTCGCCGCAGGCGGCACGTTTAAACTGAAGAACCATCCTCGCGGGGATCAAAACAAGGAATATTTGATCACGGGTGTTTCGTTGCACGCTGAGGCGGGCGAATATGCGTCGCAGCAGGGCGGCAGCGGTGGCGACTTTTTTTCATGCGCGTTTTCGGTCATCGAGAAAACCCAACCCTTTCGCGCGCCGCGGTTGACGCCGAAGCCAACCGTGCAGGGCCTGCAAACCGCCATCGTTGTGGGCCCGAAAGGCGAAGAGATTTACACGGACAAATTCGGGCGGGTGAAAGTCCAGTTTCACTGGGATCGCTATGGCAAGGCGGACGAGAATGCCTCTTGCTGGATTCGCGTCTCGCAGGGGTGGGCCGGCAAGCAATGGGGGTCGATTTACCTACCGCGTATCGGCCAAGAAGTGATTGTGGAATTTCTTGAGGGCGATCCCGATCGTCCGTTGATCACCGGGCGTGTCTATAACGGAGAGGCGATGCCGCCCTACGATCTGCCGGCGGAGAAGACGAAATCCACGCTCAAATCAAACTCGAGCAAGGGCGGGGCCGGGTTCAACGAGATCCGCTTCGAGGACAAGAAGGGCAGCGAGCAGGTCTTCATCCACGCGGAGAAGGATGAGGACATCCGGGTGAAGAACGACGCGCGCGAGTGGATCGGCAAAGACCGCCACCTCATCGTGAAGAAGGATCAGCTTGAGCAGGTCGTCGGCGACAAGCACATGACGGTGAAGGGCGATCACCTGAGCATGATCAAGGGCGACCACAGCGAGACGACGAAGGGCGGGCACTACGCGAAGATCGACGGCAGCGACAATCTGACCGTGGGCCGGGCGCAGAGCATCAAGATCGGCGCCGATGCGAGCCTCAAGGTGGGCGGCAACTGGAACAACGAGGCCGGCGAGAAGATTTCCGTGAAGGCGGGCAAGGAGTTTCACGCCAAGGCGGGGACCGCTTACGCGCTGGAAGCGGCCACGTCCGTCCACATCAAGGCAGGCACGACGCTGGTCATCGAAGCGGGCGCACAGTTGTCGCTGAAGGTCGGCGGCAACTTCATCGATATCAATCCGGGCGGCGTGTTCATCAAGGGCACGATGGTGATGATCGACAGCGGCGGCGCCGCGGGGTCGGGGGGGGGCAGTTCGCCTACTGCACCGGTGGCCCCCGAGCCACCGGACCCGCCAAAGGATCCGAAGACGGCGGACAATGCCAAATCCGGCGCAGTGACAACCGCGTCAGCGACGCCGATTAAGGCGAAGAAGGGGACTTACGACAAAGTGAAGGTAGCGGCCTACAGTCCCGCGGCCGCGGTGTTGAAGCAGGCGGCGAAGGATGGCACGCCGTTTTGCGAGGAATGTGAACGGGCCAAGCAACAGCAAGGATCGGCATGAGCGAGCAGACCGCCAACGTGGCGAGTGCGGTGAGCGTGGACGCGGTGATGCAGCGGCTGTTCGCGGATCCGGCGCTGAGCACGTTCGTGATTCTGGATGGCGCGGCGATTCCGGACCTGCTGCCGAAGCTCGAGGAAGAGTCGCCGGAATATGCGTGCCTCTATCGCGGCGAGCTCGAGCCGGACCTCGCGGAGTGCGCGCCCTATCTCGTGCGGCTGACGAGCGACAGCGCGTTTACGCGCTGGGTGATCACGGAAGGCTGGGGCAACAACTGGGGGATTTTCGCGCAGGCGGCGACCGACATCAACACGCTGCGGCGGCATTTCCGCGGCTTCCTGATGGTGGTGAGCCCGGAGGGAAAGCGACTGTATTTCCGTTACTACGATCCGCGGGTGTTGAGGGAGTATCTGCCAACGTGCAATGAGGAGGAGACGCGAACGGTGTTTGGGCCGATCATGACCTACGTGTGTGAGGACATAAAGACAGAAATTCTCACGTTCCAGACAGACCCATAGACATCCTGACCCAGGGATAGGACTCCATCG
>Ga0163144_10022654_pt1 | contig 12436 bp, 11 predicted proteins | sample OliLak19BULKMAT1_FD_123175 | JGI IMG/M metagenome (GOLD analysis project Ga0163144, IMG submission 123175) | Freshwater microbial mat bacterial communities from Lake Vanda, McMurdo Dry Valleys, Antarctica - Oligotrophic Lake LV.19.BULKMAT1 | ecosystem: Environmental > Aquatic > Freshwater >... | reverse complement strand
TCTGCGTCTCCGTGCCGGGCTGGAGTTGGATGTCGAACGTCTGACCGGCCCCGCGGAACGCCTGCCCGGTGAAGAGTTCGCCGGCGGAATCGGGAACATCGAACAGGTCGAAGTTCCGCTGCGTCAGGCCGAGCGTGCCGACCACGCCGGCATCGGAGGTAACCGCCGCGCCGAACGAGAGCGAGCCCGTGTTGGTCTCCTTTACCTCAACCAGAAGATCGCGGTAGCCGGGGTTGATCGGGTCCTCGGGCTGGACGGTGACCTTGACCGACTGCGGCTCGAAGAGCCGGAGGTCAGAGAGGCGCTGCTCTGAATCGAGAATCTTGCGCTCGCCGATCGTGCGCCGGAAGGTGAGGTTCAGCGGGCGGTCCGGGACCTGTTCGCGCAGTTCGCGCGCGATGATCTTCTTCTGCGTGACATCGTTGCCGCTGATCTTCACGAGGCCCGTCATCGCCCGCTCGCCCTCGCGGACACGGAGGAACAGGTCGACCTCCGGCTTGTCGGGGTCGCGCTTCTCCAGCCGGTCGATCCGGATATCGACGTACCCCATCCGCGTATAGGCGTTCTCCAGTTCGTCCATCGAGTTGCGGAGTTTGTCGACGCTGTAGGCGTCGCCGGCCTTGATCGTCAGCAGTCCCGCGATCTGATTGGCGGAGAAGACGGCCAACGGCACCCGCTCGCCCGGCTTCGCCCCAGGCGTGGCCGACTCGACCTTCACCGACCTGAGCGTGTAGACCTGGCCCTCGCGCACGATGAACTTGACGATCGCCTCGCGCCCCGTCGGCGCAAAGATGAGTTGCCGATCAGCCTGCACGTCCAGGTAACCGCGGTCCTTGTAGAACGCGATGATCCCCGCGACATCCTGATCGAGGACTTCGGGATCGACCGGGCCGGAGGCGAACACGCCCGCCGTGCGGGTCTTGATCGCCGGCATCAGTTCCTTCTCGGAGAACGATGCGGCCCCGTCGAAGCGGATGTCCTTCACCCGCAGCCGCTCGCCCTCGGTGATCTTGAAGAGCACCGTGCCCACCTCGAGTTCCTTCTGGTCGATCGTGACGTCCGCCGTGAAGTACCCCTTGTCGCGGTACAACTTGAGGATCCGCGCCTTGGCGTTGCCGAGTTGGAACTCGTCGACCGGCGTGTCCTTGAGGAGCGAGATGACCGAGGCGATGTCCTGGTCGCTCACCTGCCGGTTGCCCGACGCCGCGACATCGCGGATGATCGGCGTGCGGACGAACTCGTAGATCAGTGCGATCGAGCCGTCGTCGTACGCCTGCGCCTTGGCCAGGATGCGCCTGAACCGGCCCAGCCGGTTGAGCCTCTGCACGTCCTCGCGCACCGAGTCGGCCGAAAGCGGCGAGCCCGCGCGCGAGCGGATCTGGTTCCGCACCAGTTGCTGCTCATCGGCAGGAACACCCTCCAGCCGGATCTCGCGGATCGGGCGGTCCTGATACGGCACGATCGACTCATCGTCGATGCCCGCTCCGGCTGGAGCGGCGGGCGGCCGTGCCAGCGGGTCGCGGGCCGGGGTCGAGGCCGGCTTGACAGGCTCCAGCGGCTGGGACGATGCAGGGCCGCCGCAAGCCCAAAGAATGGCCGTTACCGCGAGCGCCAGGGCGCTGGCGTTCCGCAAGCGGCGCGCGTCGCCGGGCACGGTCGCGACCGGCGAGAAGGAGCCAAGTGCAGGATGAGGCGTGTACGGACGTGACTTCACAGGCCCGGACGATATCGACCCCAAGCCCGGAACACAACGTCGGGGCTCCGACCGCCCCGCTTTGTCTGGCGAAGCGCCACATTCACCGCCGCGCAAGGACCGCGCGGTAAAGGCGTTCGAGGCTCCGGCCTACCGCCCCCGTTGACAGGTGCTCCGACACCCATGCTTGCCCGCGCGCGACCATTCCCTCCCGGTCCGGGTGGCCGATCGCCCGAACGAACGCCTTGCCAAGCGCCGTCGCGGTCGGCTCGCAGGAAACGCCCCCATCGACCGCCGCCAGTTCCGGCGCGAGGGCGAGGTTGCTCGTCATCACCGGCAGCGTGCCCACGCACAACGCCTCAACGGCCACGAATCCAAAGTTCTCGTGCTTGGAGTTGAGCGTCAGGACATCTCCCGCGGCCAGAGCGGCCCACTTGTCCGCGCCCTGGACAAACCCGGCGAAATGCACCCGCCCCGCGATCCCGAGTTGCCCGGCCAGCGCCCGGAGCGTGCCCACATATCCGGCGTCCCCATCGCCGATCAGCAGCAGATGCAAATCCGGAAGAGCGGCGGAACTTTGGGCGATCGCCTGCATCGCCAACTCGACACGCTTGACAGGATGCAGGCGGCCCATGAACACGACCGCCCTTGCCTGCGGGGGGATGGCAAACCGAGCGCGGGCGTCGGCCTGCATCTGAGCGCGCGGGGCCAGCCCGAGTGGCGCATCGAGCGGCAATGGCACGACGTGCGTGCGCTCCGGGCGCACACCGCGCGGCGGGCGCGACTGCTCCTGCTCCTCGCGTGTGCAATAGATGATCGCCCGCGCATCGCGCAGCGCCCGCCTGAGTCCCGCGGCGAGGAAGACTTCTTTCTTGAGGCGCTTCTGCCGGATCGCGGCCGCGACGAGCATTCCGTGCGGCTGCCAGACAACCGGCACGCTCGCACGGCGCGCGACTCGCGCTGAGTGGACGAGGTCGGGGCACCACAGTCCGTGCAGGTGCAGCAGGTCAATCTCCCCGGCGACGACCGCCGCGCCGACAGCCCGCCCGAGCTCGCCTGTGCGGAAGAAACGTCCGACGCCCGCGGGCAGCGTCCAGGATGCGTCACCAACGTCGCGCCGGTCGCGCTCGATCGCGCCCCAGTGCGGGTCGCCGGCGGGGGGCGGCGTGGAAAAGGCCCGCACGCTCAACCCCGGCTGAGCGCGGAGCGCGCCCACGACGCCCAGGAACGCGGTCGAGGTGCCGCCCGCGGGCGCATCGACCGACTGGATGACCTGGGCGATGCGGGGGTACTCGGGCGCGTGCGTCATCGTGGGCTCCGATCATCGCACCGGCTTGTCGCCGCTCATCACCATCGACATCCACAGGTAGGGTGCCCGTCCCGCGCCACGGAACTGCAGGTTCTCAAACCCCGCTTCCACCAGCAGCGCGGACATCGTCTTCCGGCTCCAGAACTTGATGTGACCCCCGTCCCACATCGGCGTCAGGTGCGCATCCCACTTATTCAGCACCGACAGCATCAGGTTCTTTAAATACCCGTGGTGCGGCGTCGAGCAGACCAGTCTCCCGCCCGGCCGCAGCGAGTTGAACGCGCACCTCGCCCACTCGCGCGGCGCGTACAGGTGCTCGATCACCTCAGTCGACACCGCGAGGTCAAACGGCTCCTCGTTCAGCACGTCGAGAATGTTCGTCCGGACCCCCACCTTCACGAACCTTACGCCCGGGTACGCCTTCTGCGCGTGCGCGATCCCCGCATCCGAGATATCGATCCCCACCACGCGGCACCCCTTCTTGAGCAGGTGCCCCGTCCATGCCCCGTTGCCGCACCCGATGTCGAGCACGCGCGTCCCCGGAGCGATCGGCCCCATCAGCTCCTCGACCGGCCGCAGCAGGTACGAGAACGAGCGCAGAGGGTCGGCGCTCACAAAGCCGAACGCCGGCACATACGAGTCCGCCGACACAGCCGACTCCACAACTCCAGACTTGCTCATGCTCTGTCCTCCCCGCGCTCGCCCACGCGCAGCATCCTTGGTTTGATTGGCCTTGCGGGTGTGCCCGCGCACACCATCCACTCGGGCAGGTTCTTGAACACTCCCGACCTCGCGCCCACCACGCTCCCCGTGCCGATCGTCACGCCCGGCCCGACGAACACGTCCGCCGCGAGCCACACCTCGTCCCCGATCACGATCGGCGGACGCAGCAGCGCCAGGTCGCTCCGCGTGTAGTCGTGCGTGCCCGCGCACAGATGCACCATCTGCGACAGCGAGACGTTCCGTCCGAGCGTGATCTTCCCCAGGCAGTACACCACCGCACGGTCCCCGATCGACGAGTTGTCCCCGATGCTCAGGTTCCACGGCTGCTCGATCAGCACGCTGGGCCTCAGGCGGACGTGCCGCCCGATCCGCGCGCCGAACAAACGCAGGAGCGATGCCCGAACGCCGTACCAGTTGTGGAACGTGAGCCCGAAGGCCGTCTGCCCGACGTAGTTCCACAGCGCCCGGCGCACCCGTTCGCCCGTGGTGTACGGCGTCGCGCTCCGTGCCAGGTCCTCGCGGGAGGGCAGGGGATTGGGACTCGCCTCATCACCAAGTCTCAGGCCATCGCCGGATTGTGCGTGGGCCGCGCTCACGATGCCGTGCCCCCCGTGCTCTTGGGCGCATCGCTCGCGGAATCCACGCTCAGTTGCCCCTCCGCGACCGCCAGGCCGCTCACCGGGGGCGGTGTGGCCGAGATTCCGCCACCGGGGTCCAGGTGCGCGCCAAGCGACCGCAGTTCCGCCAGTTTGAGCGCGATGAACGTGTCGTACATCGCCAGCACCAGGCAGAAGCGGAAGCCCGGCGCACCGTCCAGGAAGCCCAGTCGAAGGATGTAGGTGTACACGAAACGCCACAGCCCGATCAGGGGCAATCGCGGCAGCACATTGATCTTCAGCCAGCGCCGCATCGCGATCCCGCCCTCGAGTTTCGTCGCGCGATCCGCGGCGGGCTTCGTCCGTGCCCGCATCAGTTCCCGCGCCTCGAGCGTCGAGTACCGGTTGTGCTTGGCGATGAAGTGCTCCAGCCCGCGCCGGTCCTCGTGGTGCATGTAGTGGCGCAGGCGCGAGGTCGGCCCGTCCACATGCATGTGCTCGTGGACCTCGCGGTCCTCGTAGCGAGCTGTGCCGCGACGGAAGAACCGAAGGTTGTAACTGGGGAAGAACCCCGCGTGCCGGATCGGAGCGCCCATGAACTTCGTCAGGCGGTTGATGTAGAACCCCGCCTCGGGAACCTCAGCCGCAGGCCGCGCCGCGATCGCCAACACCTCGTCCCGCAGTTCCGGCGTAAGAGACTCATCCGAGTCGAGGATGAAGACCCAGTCGGCCTTCATCGGCAGGGTCTCAAGCCCCCAGTTCTTCTGACGGGCGTACCCCAGCCAGGGCCGGTGGATGACCTGTGCCCTCGCCGCGCGGGCGATGTCCTGGCTGCCATCCGTCGAGCCGGAGTCCACCACATACACCGCGTCGGCCCAGCCCATGACGCTCGCCAGCGCGTGCGGTAGATTCGCAGCCTCGTTGAAACTCAGGATCATCACTTCGACATTCGCGCATGTGCGCGGAGCGGCGGAGCGATGAGACACTGGCTTGCTCGAAGTGTTCGGAAGTACGTCCGTTGTTCGGCTCATGGTGGTGACTATCTTACCAAAACAAGGGATTACATGCCCGGCGAAAGCGGTGACTGCACTTAGCACTACCGATCGGCAGTTCGGCTGTCCGGCTTGGAGTCAACAACGAACGCCCGGCACCCGCCGCAAGTTCAGGGTGCCGCTCTCAATACGCCTTCCGCAGCCGCGCCGAAGGGATTTTCAGTTGGTCCCGGTACTTTGCCACCGTCCGGCGGGCGATCTCGATCCCCCGCTCCTTGAGCCCGTCTGCCAGGGCATCGTCGCTCAGCGGGCTGGTCTTGTCCTCCGCGTCGATCACTTCCTTGAGCGCAGCCTTGATCGCGTCCCAACTCACCTCCTCGCCCGAGTCGGTCTGCGTCCCGCCCGAGAAGAACCCTCGCAGCGGCACCATCCCTCTCGGTGTGAGCAGATACTTCTCCGCCACCGCCCGCGACACCGTCGCCACATGCACCCCCAGTTGCTCAGCAACCTGCGTCATCGGGAGCGGGCGGAGCGACTGCGGCCCGTAGTCGAAGTACTCCCGCTGCGCGACCACCACCACCTGAATCACGCGCAGCAGCGTCCGCTTGCGCTGCTCCACCGCGTCGATCAGCCACGACGCGTTCGACAGGCTCTTCTTCAGAAACTCGCGTGTCGGCTTGGGCGCGCTGCGGTCCTTGGCGAGCATCGCGTACTCGCGGTTGATCCGCAGGCTGGGCATCCGCGTGTCGTTCAGGTACGCCACATAACGATCCGCCTCCGCGTCGTACTCCACGATCGCATCGGGGATGATCGCCCCCGGCGGATCCTGCACGAGTTGCCGCCCCGGCGCCAAACTCAGCACGCGCATCCGCTCCATCGCCTGCTTCAGTTCCGCCATCGACAGGCCGGTCTTCTCCACGATCCGCGGCAGACGGTTCTGCGCCAGATCTCCAAGGTGGTCCTCGATGAGTCGGCGCACCAGCGCCCACCCCGCCCGGTCCTGCCCGGGCTGCTCGGACACGGCCGCGATTTGCAGGAGCAGGCACTCGCGTGTGTCCCGCGCCGCGATGCCCGCGGGCTCGAGCAACAGTTGCACGGCTTGCAGTGCGTGCGCCAGTTGTTCGGACGTGGGCCGGGGTCTATCCGTCGGCCACCGATCAAGGATCGTGTTCAGGTCCGTGCGCAAGTATCCGTCATCATCGATAAATGAGATGATCTGCTCACCGAGAGGTCCGAGCGTGTCATCGACATCGACCAGCCGCCACTGGTCCTGCAACTGCTCGATGAGCGACGCGGCGCGCGAGGCCGTGTTGGCCATCGCTTCGCTCTTGGCATCCGCCTCGCCTTCGAGGCGCGAGCGCGAGTAAGCACCCAGTTCATCCAGCCGGATCGGCTCCGGGGCGTGCGGCTGATCGTCATACTGGTTCTCCGCGGCGTCGGGGTTGGTTTCCTCGAACGAATCCAGGCGCGCGAAGTCCTCCTCGCCGTGCCCCTCGTCGATGCGCATCGGCTGCTCTTCGGCGTGGCTCTCCGCCGCGGCCTGGGCCCGAAGGTCCGCCTGAGCCTGCGCCGCCGCGCCCTCTGGTCCGTCCTCGCCCTCGGCAAGTTCGAGCGTGGCGTTGCTCTCGAGTTCCTGAGCGATACGTTCCTCCAGTTGCTGGAGCGGCATCTGGAGGATCTCCATTGACTGGATCATCCTCGGAGCCAGCTTCATGTGCTGGCCGAGCCGCATCTGCTGTGAGGCGTCGAATCGCAAGCGGGTCGTGCTCCTCTCAGGAACGTTTCGTGATCCAGCGATTCATCAGGATGAACTCAGAGCATCAGAGCGAGCGGAGTGGAAGCAGAGAAAACCGGGGGAGATGTGCGTAGAAGGACCGAAGTATTTGATTGACGATGTTGGCCGACCCGCGATCTCGCTCTGCTCTTCTCTGCTTGCTCTGCTGCTCTGAGTTCGTCTGAACAGCGTTGGTCATTCCATCGGTCGCCGGCCCTCGATCGCGTCGGCGAGAACCGCTTTGTTCGCGTACTCGAGTTGCGAGCCTGTCGGCACGCCCCTCGCGAGCCGCGTGACCTTCACGCCCCGCTTGCTCAACTCCTCCGCGAGGTACATCGCCGTGCCGTCGCCCTCGAGCGTCGGGTTGAGCGCGAGGATCACCTCCCGCACCGGCGCGCCGCCCGCCGGGTCGTTGGCCGATGGCTCGTCCACACGCCTGAGCAGATCGGCGGTCGTGAGGTCGCCCGGCCCCACGCCCTCGAGCGGGCTGAGCCGTCCCATCAGGACGTGATAGACGCCGCGATACATCGCGGTCTGCTCCAGGGCGATCAGGTCGCGCGCCTGCTCCACCACCATCACCATCGCCCGGTCGCGCCGAGGATCGCCGCAGACCGAGCACATCGAGCCCTGAGGATCGCCCGGGGCGCCAGCCAAGTTCGAGCACACGCGGCAGGGGCGCACATTCTGCTTCGCATCGGCGATGGCGCGCGAGAGCGTCATCGCGTGGTCACGCGGCGACCTGAGGATGTGGAACGCCAGCCGCTCCGCGCTCCGCCGACCAATCCCAGGCAAGCGGGCGAGTTCATCGACCAGGCGCACCATGACCGCCGGGTACGCCGCCGCTCCCCCACCGCCCCCCCCGCCTCCCCCGCTGCCGCCTGCCCCGGTCGGGCTGGGTGCCGTGCTGGTTTCTCTCCTGGTCATGGCCCGATCATAGGTCTCACCGCGTTGCGCCCCGGTTCGTACAAAGCACGTGCGCTGCCGGTACAGTGTCGCGATGGACCACACGCACCAGCGCCACCGCCTGGCGAGCGACACCGATGACGGCATGATCGCGGTCTTCTCCGGCCCCTCGGGTGTCGGCAAGACCACCATCACCCGCGCGGTCGAGCGGTCCATTCCCGGCGCGGTCTTCAGCGTCTCGGCGACCACGCGCCCGCCTACTTCCGCCGATGTCGACGGCGTCGATTACCACTTCGTCTCCGATGCGCAGTTCGAGGGCATGATCGCCCGCAACGAGTTCCTCGAATGGGTGGACCTGTTCGGCCGCAAGTATGGCACGCCCCGCCTGTGGGTGCAGGAGCAGATCGCACGCGGCCGCCTCGTCATTCTCGAGATCGATGTCGTCGGCGCGCACAAGGTCCGGTCGCAGGTGCCCGACGCCTTCGGCGTCTTCATCCTGCCGCCCAGCGAGGAGGCGCTGCTCGGCCGCCTCCGCGCCCGCAAGCGCGAGGACGAAGCGGTGATCCAGCGGCGCTTCGCCGAGGCGCGCCGGGAGATCGCCCAGGCCCATGCCGGGAACATCTACGACCGCTTCATCGTGAACGATGTGCTGGAGCGAGCCATCGACGAGGCGGTCGGCGCGGTGAACGAGCAACTCGCGCGAAGGCGCAGCCGCAGGGGGCCATAAGGCGCGCCATGGGGTTCTTGATCCCGCGTTATCGGCCCCCGCTCCTGACGTCTGCGACGGCTGGGCGTCCCCTGCCGCGTGCGACCACCAGACCGCACATCTTCACCGTCCGAGAGAGTTGAGGAGTTGTGCCGGGCCGTCGATGCACACGCCCAGTGGTCAGCGCGCCGATTCTCGCGCCCGTGCCGCGCCGGAGGTGTGTGTGGACAAGGCCAGCGTCATCGGATCCGTGATGGGTGTCATCTGCTGCGTGGTGGTGGGCTATATGGCCTCGCACGGGCACTGGATGATGTTCTACTCTGAAAAGGGCCTGATCATGGTGTTCGGAGGCACCATCTCCGTCATCTTCATGGCCATGCCCATGGACCGCATCAAAGAGGTGCCCGGCTACTTCAAGCGGTTCTTCTTTGACAAGGGCGCCAAGCCCGGCGACGCCATCAGGCTCATCAGCGCAATGGCGGAGAAGGCCCGGCGAGACGGCATCCTGTCGCTCGAAGCGGACATCTCGCAGATCAAGGACCTGTTCCTGGCCGCGGGCCTCAAGATGGCCGTCGACGGCAATGCGCCTGAAACGATCGAGTCGACGCTTCGCATGGAGGTCATGGCGATGCAGGATCGCCACAAGGCGGGCAAGAAGTTCTTCGACCTCATCAAGCTCTACGCGCCGGGCTACGGCCTCGTCGCCACGCTGATCGGCCAGGTCGGCATGTTCGGCGCGCTCGCCAGCGCCGACATCGGACACCTGGGCCACATGCTCGCCGTCGCCGTCGTGGCGACGATGTACGGAACCGTGCTCGCCAACGCTGTCGCAGGCCCCATCGGCGACAAGCTCTCACTCCGCTCAAGCGAGGAGATCCTCAGCCGCGAGATGATGCTCCAGGGCATCCTCTCCATCCAGGCCGGCGACAACCCGCGCGCCACCACCGAGCGCATGCTCGCATTCATCCCGCAGGTCGGACGCAGCAAGTTCAAGGCCGCGGCGTGAAGAAAATGGCAAGTGGCGAATGGCCAGATCGCAAACCCGGAGCCTTCGACCGAAGATGCTTCATCCCCGTTACTCCTCTCCTGTCTGCCATTTGAACTTTTGAGATTTGAGCCCCATGTCCAACTCCCACGACCACTCCGGCGATGACGGCCACGAGAAGGGCCAAGGCAAAGGCCATGGCGGCGGGCACGGTCATGGCGGCGGCGGCCACGAAGAGGGACACGAAGGTGCGCCCGAGTGGCTCATTTCCTTCGCCGACATGGTCATGCTGATCATGGGCTTCTTCGTCATCCTGCTTGCGCTGAACATGCAGAAGTCCACGACCGGCGGAGTCGGTGGCGAAGGCAAGAACCTTACCGACGATGAGCGACTCATGGAGCTCGCCATCGCGATCCGCGCGGGGTTCAACAACCCCGTCGACATGAACTCCGACGACCCCGCCGAGGCCGCGCTCCGCAAGCGCATCCGCGAAACCATCATGCCCGGCGACACGCTCCAGCCCGGCCCCGATGGCAACATGCGCGACGCCCAGGCGCCGCGCACCACCGACTACGTCAACATCACCTGCCTTGTCCTCTTCCCCGATGGCGAATCGACGCTCTCTGCCGACGCTATCGCCAGCATCATACAGACCGCGGGCCAACTCCGCGGCACGCAGTGGATCATCGAGGTCCGCGGGCACGCCAGCGCGGTCGAGACCGCCCGCGACAAGGTCCGGTCCATGAAACTCGCCTTCGACCGTTCCTTCGCCATCGGGCAGGAACTCGTGCGCGCGGGTGTGCCGTGGGACCGTCTGCGCATCGCCGCCTGCGCCGACAACGAGCGCGCTGCGCCCGCCCCCCGGGACGCCGCGGGCAACCGCTCCAACCAGCGCGGCGAGATCGTCGTCACCACCGAGCCCGTCGCCGCTGACCCCTACACCGTTGGCAGCGCGGGAGAGTGAACCCAAAGCCGGTCATGGGTTCTGAAGTGCTGGGTCCGGACCCAGGACTCGGCACTCAGACCCTTCCTTTCTCCAGTCTTCCACCCCCTCTCGCCGACTCCTGTCCCTGCCGCGCTGTTCCCGTTGCGCGCGAGCAATGGGAGCCCGCACATGACCATTTGTTATCGGTCCTTTGTCCACGAACCCGCGTTCGAGTCGCTCGCCGCGCGCATCGCGCTCGATGCCACGCTCCCACTCGTCACTATGCAGATCACCGACAGCGTGGTCGCCGAGGAAGGCCCCGACCAGGGCGCGATCCTCCTGCACCGCACGGGCATCCTCGACCAGCCGCTGTTCGTCCTCTTCCAGATCCAGCAACCCGACCCGCCCACGCAGCGCGGCGTCGCCACCAACGGCATCGACTACATCGGCCTGTCCTCCATCGTGCGCATCCCCGCGGGCCGGCGCACCGTCACCATTCCCATCATCCCGATCGATGACCTTGAAGTCGAAGGCGGCGAGGTCGTCCGCTTCACCATCCTCGACAGCGCGGACTACCGCCTCGACATGGCCAACCCGCTCAACCGGATCGGCACCGCCGTCATCCTCGAGGACGATTCGCAGCCGCTCGTGACCATCGATGCGCCGGACTTTCTCGCAGCGGAGATCGGCGGGGCCGATGTCAGCGCTGTCGATACCGCGCGCTTCGTCATCCGGCGCACAGGCGACCGCGCACTGCCGCTCACCGTCACCTACCTAATCCGCGGCTCGGCCACGCGGGGCGGCGACTACGAGTCGATCCCGCGGTCGATCATCATTCCGGCCGGTCGGCTGGCCGCGGGCATCATCATCCGCCCTATCAACGATGCGCTCTTCGAGGGCGATGAGACCGTCCGCATCATTTTGCAGCCCAGCGCCAACGGCTCCTACGGCCTCAACGCCGACAATCCCTCCGATGTGTCGTCGCACATCACGCTGCTCGACAAGCCCTTGGTGTCGCTGCTCGTCACCGACCCCTTCGGCACGCAGTTCCCGCAGGACACCGCGAGTTTCACGCTGCTGCGCACCGGGCCGACCGACCGACCGCTCCAGGTGCTCTACACCATGGGCGGGACGGGCGTGGCCGGGCAGGACTATCGCCGACTCCCGCAGGTCCTCATCATACCGGCGGGCCAGACCACCCTCCTCGTGCCGATCCGCGGCCTCGGAAACCAGCAGACCGGCCCCCGAACCGTCCGCCTGACGCTTGGCCTGGCCAACACCTACAACCTCAACCTCAACCAGCCCATGCTGTTGACGGTGAGCAACTTCGTCACGCTGCTCGATGAGCCGGCGGAGCAGTAAGCAAGGACGGGGTCCGGGTTCCAGCGTATCATGCTCCACCTTCCGGAGCCTTGCCGCAATGCCGCACGTTATCGCCGAGCCCTGCATCGGGACCAAGGACACCTCCTGTGTCGAGGTCTGCCCGGTCGACTGCATCCACCCGACCAAGAACTCGCCGGAGTTCGGCACGCGCGAGCAACTCTACATCGACCCCGATACCTGCATCGACTGCGGCCTGTGCGTCGACGAATGCCCGGTGAAGGCGATCTTCCCGCAGGACGACCTGCCCGAGGAATGGAGCAAGTACATCCAGATCAACCTGGATTACTTCAAGGCCAAGGTCTGACGGCTTGGGTGGGGCCGGTGCTCGTGCCGGCTGTCCTCGACAAGCACGCTACACGCCGAAGACGTGGCCGTGAGTAGCCGGGCCAGGTTTTCGGCGGACTTGCACTCTTTGCCGAAGATTCGAGATCGGCCGGTCTTCACGCC
>Ga0163144_10022653_pt1 | contig 12436 bp, 8 predicted proteins | sample OliLak19BULKMAT1_FD_123175 | JGI IMG/M metagenome (GOLD analysis project Ga0163144, IMG submission 123175) | Freshwater microbial mat bacterial communities from Lake Vanda, McMurdo Dry Valleys, Antarctica - Oligotrophic Lake LV.19.BULKMAT1 | ecosystem: Environmental > Aquatic > Freshwater > Lake... | reverse complement strand
GAGCGGGTCCACCCATGGGGGCGATGGGGGCGATGTTGGCAGGCGGGGTTGGCGGGGGAGGGGAATCGGGGCATCGGGGTCGCAGCGGAGGATGCGGAAGAGGAGGGCGGCGGCTCTGCGGGCGGTTTCGCGGGCGCGGCGGCGCTGCTCCATGGAGACGAGGTTGGTATTGAGGGGGATGCGGGCTTCTTCGGCCGCGTGATTGAGGACGATGAGCTCGAGGGCGTCGGTAACGGCGGGGAGGGCACGCATGGCGCGGGAGCGGATGTTGGCCGCGACGGCGCGGTCGATGTCCTTCTGGTGCTGCTCGATATCGCAGCGTTTGAGCCAGGCGGAGAGGGCGCGGATGGAGGTGTTGTGGTCGCGGGCGACGTTGGCGAGGGTGAAGCCGGAGTTGAGGTCGTCGAGGACCTGATCCAGAACGGCGGGATCGTGGGGGTCGAAGATGGCGAGGCGGACCTCGGGGAAGTCGGAGTGGCCGGGTGGGTCGAGGGTTGGAGGGGCGGAGAGGGGCACTTGGGGGGAGGATAGAGACTAAGTACCGTACTTGTCAATAGGTATTTGATAGGTATTTAGCGAAGTGAGCGCAAGTAGTTGTGGATGGGCATCTTGCGGCGGACGGCGTGTGCTGATTGCGGCTTGGTTTTACGACGGGCTGGTATGCCGCGCGTGCCTGAACAGGCGATGGATGCGGAGTTGGAGGACGGGAGGTCAAAGGTCGGGGCGGGGAAAACGGTGGTGAGTGGGGAATCGCTGAGGCGGTCGGCTGCGGCGGACGAACTACAAGTGCGGCAGGTATCGATCGAACGGTTGCGACTGACGGTTGAAGTGGTGCCGCGCGGATGGGCGGGTCGAGTTCGTGAGAGCAGTGGTGACGAAGCATTACCCACCGCCGCGGGTGATCGCCGTGGGTCGGGTGGTCGCAGGGCGGAGGGTAATGGCATGGGAGACGACGGTGATGCCACTCGCCTCATGGATGGCATGTCAGGGATTTCGGATGCGCTCCCTGCCCTGAACATCCTGCTTGCCATCACCCAGCAGGCTTCCCACGTTTATCCCGCTGGGGCAACTCGGCGATTGCTTCTTTACGAGCCGCCCGTTCCTCTTTCCCGCGGAGCGTTGCCGCGGCCAACACGGGCCAGCCTCCCAAAACCACCACAAGCAGGAGCGCGGACCCAAACCCGAAGACGGCGCCAACGCTCACGCCCCGAATCAGCGCCCACGCCGCAGCGCCGAGCACCAGGATGAGCGCCGCGATTGCCGCCCATCGCCATTCAGTCGTGCGCAGCCGGTGCGGGGGCGGGCGCCCTTCGACGGACTCCACTGCCATCAACTCATCCTGCCGACCGGCAACAGCCACCGCTTGGCGCGGCGTGATCTCTGGATCGGCCGTCTGGCGGACACCGGCGAACGCCGCGTCCGTGGATTGTTCTGTGGGCGCGGCGGGGTCCGCGCCGTCTCTGTTCAGCCCAGGTTCGTTGAGGGTTGGCGCCATTGGTGTCTCCCGGAAGCCCGATGGATCACTGGAAGTGGCCAGGGCGAGCGTTGTTGGCTGCGTGTGACATAGCGGTGCTCCTTCGCCAAAGTTCCCGCCGCATCGCCGATCCGCCTCTTGCGGGCGAGCCGGTGATGCTGGTCCAGTTCGGTTGGACGGCTCTGTGGGAGTGGGCGATAGAGAGAGCCTTTGCCGGCGGCGCGGCATTCTCCATGCGGAATGCTCCCTCATTGCGCGCGGACGGCTTAGGCAGCCCACCGCGTTGCCATGTGCGGTGGGCGGTAAGAGCCGATCGGAAACTTACCCGATTTGAGCGGCGGCTCATGCGCCGGTCATCGCCGGAGTGGTGAGCACACGTAGCCTCTCGAAAGGCCATGGCCTCCCGCAGGGCGAGCACACTTTTTCGAAGGGACCACTCATGTCTCAACACGACGCCGTGGACACGAATCACCAAGAGCCAGTCAAGGGTCGGTCCCGCGCTCATTGGGCATGGCTGGGAACGATTGCGGGCGGCGCGGCGGCGGTCGTTGCCGCGTGCTCCTCGTTGTCCCGGGATGATGCGTTGAACAACCGCATGGCCGTGATGGGCGACACCCCGTCCATGATCGACGAGGGCCAGCAAGTCTTCCGTTTCGACACGTTTGGCGATGAGGACTTCTGGGGCGGGCAACTCCGTCTGCACGACGCGGTGCAGGGGGCGGCTCTCGGCGGTGTCGGCGCGGGCGTGAGCCCCAACGCGGCGCTCAAGCTTGGGCTCAAGGTCGATTCGGAAGCGGTGCCCAAGGCGCTCGCGGATGTGATCAAGAAGGGCGGCGCTCCGTTGGACGATCCGGCCTCAACGCTTGCCTTGCTCAAGGCCAACGCGGTCGTCGGCCTCACCGGCGTCTTCAGTGCCGACGGCAAAAAACTCACATCCCTGGGCATCTCGTGCGCTCTGTGCCACTCGACGGTTGATGATTCCTTCGCGCCTGGGATCGGCAAGCGGCTGGACGGCTGGCCCAACCGCGACCTCAACGTGGGCGCGATCGTCGCCTCGGCCCCGAACCTCAAGCCGTACATGGACATGCTGCAGGTGGACGAGGCTACGGTCAAGAAGGTCCTAACCAGTTGGGGGCCGGGCAAGTATGACGCCCAACTCAACCTCGATGGCAAGGCCTTTCGCCCCGACGGTAAGGCCGCCGCGACGCTCATTCCCCCGGCCTTTGGCCTTGCGGGCGTGAACCAGGCCACGTGGACCGGCTCATGGGGGACCGTGACCTATTGGAACTCCTATGTGGCCAACCTGCAGATGCACGGCAAGGGCGACTTCACCGACCCGCGGCTGGACGATGCCGCCAAGTACCCGGTCGCCGCGCGCACGAAGCAGGGGCACAAGCACGACACGGAGGACCGGATCAAGCCCAAGCTCGCGGCCCTGCTTGCCTATCAACTTTCCTTGAAGACGCCGCGCCCGCCCGAAGGAGCGTTCAACACCGAAGCGGCCGAACGGGGTCGGAGCATTTTTAGCACCAGTGCAAACTGCGCATCCTGCCACGTTGCTCCGTTGCATACGGACGCCGGGCTGATCCTGCACACCGCCCAGGAGATCGGCATCGACGACTTCCAGGCGATGCGCTCGCCCGATGGGCGGTACCGGACCGAGCCGCTGCGGGCGCTGTGGAGCACCGACAAAATCCACAAGGGCGGGTTCTATCACGACGGCCGATTTGCCACGCTGAAGGACGTTGTGAACCACTACGACGGGCACTTCAAGCTCCGCCTCTCCGATGAGCAGAAGAACGACCTGGTCGAATACCTCAAGTCGCTGTAGGCGTCATCAGCGAGAACTTCGAATTGGGCCAGGGACAGCGAGGTGGGCCAGCGTCTGCATGGACAAGCCGCCGCAACGGGATGCGCGGCGATGCGTGTCTTGCCATCATCACCCATGCGCAGATGGCCATAGGCGGGCTCCCGGCGCCACCGCGCAGCCCCATGGAGAGCCCGATGACACCGGTTGAACCATTCGGCTTGAGGGCACACGGCTACGAGCGCTCCTCCGCAGCACGGATCGGTCCATTGCGGTTTGCGCAGGGCTTCTGCCCGGCGCTGTGCAGAGGTGCCTCACCCGCGGCGGGCGAGGTGGGCGGGCGGCGGGGAAGTGCGGCGGGCCACGCGATCCAAAAGAGCCACCTCGGGGATTTGAACCCCGGACCTATGCTTTACGAAAGCATCGCTCTACCACTGAGCTAAGGTGGCGCGGCCGCCGCGGGTGGCGGAGCGCAAGAGGGCAAGTATCGGCCTGCCGGGGGCGATTGTCCACCGTGGGTACCCAGGACTCAGGGCAGCCAGCCTGGGCGGGCGGCGATTCCCGCGGCGGTATCGAGCAGGACGGGCTTTCCGGAAGCGGTGGAGAGGGTCAGGCGAGCACCGCTGGAGCGGAGTTGGGCCAGTTGGCGGCGGCCGATGCGGGCGCGGAGGGTGACGGCGCCTTCATCCTCGTAGGCGCGGCTGAGGACTTCACCCCGGGTCTCGATGAGGTGAATGGTCTTGGTGTCGCTGAGGGGAATTGTGACGTCGAAGACTTCGACTTCGCCCTGGGCTGCCGCGAGGATGAGGGAGGTGAGGTGCCGCAGCCCGTTATCGATTGCGGGGTTGCCGGTTGGGGTTCCCAGGGCGGAAATCGCGATGGAACCGGGGACCTTGCGCTGCCAGATGAGCAGGGGCGCGTTGTCGGTGAGGCGGTCGGCCTTGTTGAGGAGGAGGATGCGGGCGGGGGGCTGCCAGGCCTTGTCTTCTTCGTACTGTGACTTAGCGAGGTCGCCGAAGAGTTCATCCAGGACGGCGTTGACGGCGTTGTACTGGAGTTCTGCCGCGGGGTCGGAGGCGTCCATGACGATGAGGAGGATGTCGGCGTGGGTGGCTTCTTCGAGGGTGGCCTTGAAGGAGGCGACGAGGTGGTGCGGGATGTCGCGGACGAAGCCGACGGTATCGGAGAGCATGACGGTGAGGCTGCCGGAGAGGTTCCAGTCGCGGGTGCGGGTCATGAGGGTGGCGAAGAGGCGGTCGTCGGCGTAGGCGCCGCCAGCGGTGAGGGTGTTGAAGAGGGTGGACTTGCCGGCGTTGGTGTAGCCGACGATTCCGACGGTGAAGTGCTCGCGCTTGCGGGCGGCGACCTCTCGGCGCTTTCGGGCCTGGACGGTGGCGAGGTCTCGCTGCAGGTCGATCTTGCGGCGCTGCACGAGGCGGCGGTCGATCTCGAGCTGCATTTCGCCGGGGCCGCGGCTGCCGATGCCGCCCTTGATGCGCTCCAGGTGGTTCCACATGGCCTTGAGGCGGGGGTAGGTGTATTCGAGTTGCGCGAGTTCGACCTGGAGCTTGGCCTCGTTGGTGGAGGCGCGGCTGGCGAAGATGTCCAGGATCAGTTCGCTGCGGTCGACGATCTTGCGGAGGGTGACCTTTTCGAGGTTGCCGATTTGGCGCGGGGAGAGGTCGTGGTCGAAGATGATGGTGGTGGCGCAGAGTTCATCGCACAGGGCCTTGAGTTCCAGGGCCTTTCCGGTGCCCATGAAACTGGCGGCGACCTGCTTTTCGAGGCGCTGGGAGAGTTCGCCGACGACGGTGGCCCCGGCCTGCTCGGCCAGGGCGCGGAGTTCGCCGAAGGGGTCGCGGGGGTCGTGCTTGGACGAGGGGAGGCGGACGGCGGCCAGGACGGCACGCTCGGAGGAAACCTCGATGGAGGAACGATCGTTGGGCATTGCAGAAGCGTAGAAGGCTGAAGGCAGAAGGCATTGGGCATTGGGCATGAGGGAGAAGACACAGGGGATGGGGCATTGGGGGAGGAGGGGCCTTCTTGCCCGTCGGAGTGAATCTAGGATTGGAGCGTGGGAGATTCGCATCCCGCGGCGACGGCGTTTCCGGCCCCTGATGCCCGACGCCCGATGCCCAGTGCCTCTCGGAAGGAGTTCCCCTTGGCTAAGCGGCGAGTGGTGTTTGAGTCGGCCCTGGTGGTGGTGCTGGGCGTTGCGGTGCTGGGGGCGACGCTGGCGGTCTCGCAGCGCGGCAACGACTATGCGTTCTTTGATGAACTTATCGATGTCAAGCACATTATCTCGCAGCGGTTTGTCGATGTGCCCGATGACAAGGCCCTGAAGGAGGGCGCGATCCGCGGCATGGTCGAGGCGCTGAACGACCCGTACACCGTCTACGTGCCCCCGGCCGACAAACGCGACTTCAACAAGGAACTGACCGGTGAGTACGTGGGGATCGGGGCGCTGGTGAATGCGCAAGATGGTTGGCTGACCATTGTCTCGCCGTTGGAAGATTCGCCAGCTTTTCGCTCGGGGCTGATGGCGGACGACCGGGTGGCCGAGATCGATGGGAAGACGACGCAGAATCTTTCGATGGATGCGTGCGTTGACCTGCTCATGGGCGAGCCGGGGACGCCGGTCAACCTGACGGTGGAGCGCAAGGGCGAACGGCTCAACATCGAGGTCATCCGCAACCACATCAAGACGCGATCCGTGAAGGGCTTTCACAGGGAGAGCGGCGACCCCAACAACTGGGAATACCTGATCGACCCAGTCCGCAAGGTCGGGTACATCCGGCTGACACAGTTCACGCCGGGATCGGCCGCGGAACTCGGGGCGGCGCTGCGGTCGATGGGCGCTGAGAAGGGCGAACTCAAGGGGCTGGTGCTGGACATGCGGTTCAACCCCGGGGGCCTGCTCAACGAGGCGGAGGCGATGGCAGACCTGTTCCTGGAGAGCGGGGTGATCGTCTCGACACGCGGCAGGGCGTTCCAGGAGCGGGTCTCCAAGGCTGAAAAGGCGGGCACGCTGCCGCAGTTCCCGCTGGCGGTATTGCTCAACGGGCAGAGCGCCTCGGCGAGCGAGGTGCTGGCGGGGGCGCTGACGGAGAACGGGCGCGCGATCGTTGTAGGGTCGCGCAGCTTCGGCAAGGGGAGCGTGCAGGTGGTGCTCAGCGTGCCGAGCGGGAAGGGATCGGAGATCAAGATCACCGAGCAGGGGTACTTCCTGCCGTCGGGGCGGAGCATCAGCCGGAAGGACGACTCGGCCGCGTGGGGGGTGGACCCCACCGAGGGCTTCTATGTCCCTATGAGCGATGAGGAAGTCGGCGCGATGCTGGAGGTACGGCGCCGCGAGGAGATCCTGAGCGCGGCCAAAGCGGGCGAGGGCCCGGCACAGCTCGATGGGGCCGACCCCAAGGCACAGGCCAGTCCCGAAGACTGGTCAGACCCGGAGTGGATCCTCACGGCACTGAAGGACAAGCAACTGTCGGCGGCTGTGCGCGCGGTGCAGGCCTACGCCGACGGCGGCGCGTGGACCCCCACCGGCGAGAAGGGGATTGAGAGCGGGAAGATTGCGCTCTCGGAACTCCAGTTGTCGCGCCAGTTCCGCGAGCGGCTGGTGCGGGAACTGATCCGTACGGACAAACGGATCGCAGCGATTGAAACCGCGACGGGGCCCGACGCCGCGACGGCGACCAAGGACCTGTGGGCGGACGCCATTGACGTTTCGGGCGGCACGGTTGAGGTGAAGGACAAGGATGGCAAGGTCATTGCGGTTCTCGACGTGACCGGGAACGACCTGGAGCGGTGGCTGGTGGATGCGGATGTGAAGAAGAAGGGGGAGGAATAGCGAGACAGCGAAGCAGCGAGACAGGGGAAGGCGGATACCCCGGAAGCAGCGCACGTCGATCCAATCCTCGTTCTGACCCCTGATCCGCTGTCTCGATCCCCTCGTTTCCCTCATGCTCATCCTCGGAATCGAATCTTCGTGCGATGAAACCGCCGCGGCGGTGGTGGAAGATGGGCGCCGGGTCCTTTCGAGCGTGGTGGCCTCGCAGCACGACATTCACAGGGAGTACGCGGGGGTGGTGCCCGAACTGGCCAGCCGCGCCCACGTGGAGTGCATCCTGCCGGTGGTGCGCGAGGCCTTGGGCGAGGCGGGCGTTGGGCTGGGGTGGATCGATGCTGTCGCGGTGGGCCACCGGCCGGGTTTGATCGGGTCGCTGCTGATCGGCGTCACGGCGGCGAAGTCGCTGGCGTGGTCGCTGGGCAGGCCGCTGGTGGGTGTAGACCATGTGCACGCGCACCTGTACTCGGGCGTGCTTGATGTGGAGACTAAGACAGAGTTCCCGGCGCTGGGCCTGGTGGTGAGCGGCGGCCACACCTCGCTGTATCACCTGGATTCGTGGACCTGTGTTCGGCGGCTTGGGGCGACCATCGACGATGCGATGGGCGAGGCGTTTGACAAGGTCGCGACAATCCTGGGGATTGCGTACCCCGGGGGGCCGGGGGTGGACCGGCTGGCGTGTGTTGCGGGGGCCGATGACCGGGCGTTTGACTTCCCGGTCAGCCGGCTGGGGGCGGAGTCGCTGGACTTTTCGTTCTCGGGGCTGAAGACGGCGGTGCTGTACGCCGTGCGCGGCGTGCCGGGGGAGCGGCACGCGACGCCGCGGGCGCCGCTGAACGAACGCCAGCGCGCGGATGTCGCGGCGAGTTTTCAGCGGGCCGCGGTAAAGGCCGTGATGCTGAAACTGGCACGCGCGATGGACGCGGGGGACTACCGGGCGATCGTGGCCGGCGGCGGGGTGACGGCCAACTCGCGCCTGCGCCGAGAACTGGGGGCGTTTGCGCAGGAACGGGGCGCGGGGGGTGTCGGTCTGGCGCTGCCCGCGGCTCGGTACTGCGTGGATAACGCCGCGATGATTGCGGGGCTGGCGTACCCGTTGCACACCGCCGGGCAGGTGAGCGAGCTCTCGCTGCGCGCGATCCCGACGACGGCGTGCTGATCCAGGCACCAAAGGAGCGGGCGGCAAGAATGTTGCATGACAAAGCCCCGAACCTGATCGCCGCGCCGCACCCCGCAACCTTGCCCGATGAGGAGCTATTCGCGGCGTGCGAGGTCACCAAGGGCCGCTCGGGCGGGCCGGGGGGGCAGCACCGCAACAAGGTGGAGACCAAGGTCACGGTGCGGCACTTGCCCACCGGGATCGAGGCGCACGCGGGGGAGCGGCGCAGCGCCGCCCAGAACAAGAGCGTGGCGATGTTCCGGCTGCGGCTGGCGCTGGCCACGGGGCTGCGGGCGCCGGTGGGGCTGGGGGAGGTGCGGTCGGCGTTGTGGCGGCAACGCTGCCGCGGCGAGGGGGGCGGGCGTATCGAATGCAACCCTGAGCACAGGGACTACCCATCGCTGCTGGCGGAAGCGCTGGATGTGGTGTTTGCGAGCGGCGTGGACGTCAAGAGGGCGGCCCTTCGGCTGTGCTGCTCGACGAGCCAGTTGGTGCGGCTGATCAAGGAACACCCTCCGGCGATGGCGCTCCTCAACCAGGCCCGTGCCGCGGCGGGCGAACACCCGCTGAGGTAGGCCTGCGTGAAAGCCCGGGCCATCCAAAACGACAGCACCGCGCCAGTGACTGGCGCGGTGCCGCGGGGTTTACAGGAACGAACCGTCGAAGACTAGCGACGACGACGGGCCGCGACGATGCCGCCGAGCCCGAGGAGGGCGAGAGCGCCCGGAGCGGGAACCTGGCGGAGTTCAAAGGCATGGTTGAAGGTGTTGGTCGGGCCGCCGGTGCTCCCGACGAGGAGGCTGCTGCTGCCGACGGCGGGTGGGGTCGCGGTCAGGAAGAACTGACCCAGGCCCGCGCCAGCGGTGAAGATTTCCAGTTCGCCGATCGTGGGAACGACGAAGGTCGAGTCCTTGCCGCCGAGGGCAACGGTGCCGAGCGTGATGGTGTAGATGAAGTTGCCGGCCCCGAGCGGCCCGACCGTGAAGCTCGAGAAGGGGGACGACGTGGCATCAAAGAACTGGAATCGGAGAGACTCACCGGCCGTCGACACACCACCGACAAATCGCATTTGCGCGAGAACAAACGTGGGCGAGGTTGACGCCACCGAGGTGTAATCCTCAAAGCCCAGGCTGCCGGTGGCCGCGGGGAACGCGGCGTAGGGACCTGGAATGCTGTTGTACACAGAAGTGGGGCTGAGGCGAGGGTCATACCCTCCCTCGATGGGCTCAAACGTAAACGAAACGATTGGCTCAACGGCGCCCGCGGCCGAAGCCAGCGCGGCGACGGCTGTAGCCGCCAGGATGCATGCCTTCAACTTCATTTGCCTCTTCCTCCTAAAGACCGACGACTTCGGAACAGCTGGCCTCGGAAAACATCCCGGGACGCACAAGCCGCACACTCGGCCTGCGGGCACAAAGCCCGCTACTCCGATTTGGAAGAGGGGGTGTCTTGTCTCTCGTCCCCTCTCTCTGGGGCAGAGTCTGACCGAAACGCCGAAAATTGTCAATACCGAGTTGGCATTTTGGTGGCCAAACTGAAAGTTTGTATTATGTTTGCATCACTGTTGAGCCTGATAACCTCATGAGGGGAGCCGGCTCAGGTCCGCAGTTGCCAGCAATGCCGCTAGTCCTGGTGGCGTTCACGGAGCTTGGGGCTGAGGCGCAGGAGCAGGTGCACCCGCTCGAACTCCGCGATCCAGTCTGCCATCCCCGCCGCGGCCTCGTCCGCGGGCTGCACGCTTCCGGGGAGCGGGCAGAAGTTCCCAAGCGAGAGCGCCGCCTGGGCTCGCAGGTAGCTGAGCGTCTTGTCGCCGAGCAAGCCGACGAAGTCGAAGTCCTCGTTCATGAAAAGGACTGTGGGCACCCGCAGGCCGCCGCAGATCATGATCTGCTTGGAAAGGTCGTCGTGCTCATCGCGGTCCAGGATGCGCAGGTGAATGGCGGCGGGGTTTGCTGACTCAATCCGTGCCAGCATCGGCACCTGGGCGGCGCAGTCGCCGCACCACAGCCCCGAAGTGACAAGCACGTTGATCCGGCGTGTAAACGCCGCGAGCAGCGCCCGCTGAGATTCCGTCACTGCAACCTGAGAGTGAACCCGGGCCCAGCCGTCGCGCTGGTTGGGCCGCCCCGAGGCGATGTAGACTCCAAAGTCGCGGCCCTCATTGAACTTCGTGCGGAGGTAGGTCTGGGTCAGCATGGGCCGATGGTACGGTCAGTCTCCCGGTCGGTTTGTGAGTTCCTTGAGCCGGCGCAGGGCATCGAAGGCCTGGATCGGCGAGAGGTTGTCGAGCTTGACCTCCTTCAGGGCGTCGATGACCGGGTGGGGCAGGTACTCGGTAAACAGGCCCAACTGGCCGTGCTCATCCGCGCGCGAAGGCGCGGGCACAGCCGATGTGTCGGGCTTGACCGACCCCGCGTGGTGAACGGCGAGGGAAGCCAAGACCTCGCGCCCGCGAGCGACGACCGGCGCGGGGATGCCCGCCAGGCGGGCCACGTGCAGGCCGTAGCTCTGGTCCGTGCGGCCGGGCAGGATGCGGTGCAGGAAGACAATCTCAGCGTGGTCATCGCCGCTGGGCCACTCGCGCACGGCCACGTGCAGGTTCTGGATGCGCCCGGGGAAGCGTGCTTCGAGGTCGGTGAGTTCGTGGTAGTGGGTGGCGAAGAGAGTTCGCGGCGAAAGGGCTGAGCGAGTCAGCGAGACAGCGACACGGGGGTCGGAATCGGAGTTGTCTTCTGCCTTCCCCTGTTTCGCTGTTTCGCTGTCTCGCTTTTTCGCTTCCCCGGCAAGATACTCCACGATCGCCCACGCCAGGGAAAGGCCGTCCAGCGTGCTGGTGCCCCGCCCGACTTCGTCCAGGATGATAAGGCTCTGGGGCGTGGCGTGGTTGAGAATGTTGGCGGTCTCGATCATCTCGACCATGAAGGTGGATTGGCCCGCGTGCAGGGCGTCGTCGGCGCCGATGCGGGTGAAGATGCGGTCGATGATCCCGATAGTGGCGCGGTCCGCTGGGATGTAACTACCGGTGTGGGCGAGCAGCGCGAGCAAGGCGGTCTGGCGGATAAACGTGGACTTGCCGGCCATGTTGGGGCCGGTGATGAGGGCCAGGGCGGGGGAGTTGCGGCGAAAGTTCGAGTAAGAGACCGCAGCGGCAGGAACGGGGGAACCCAGATCGGCGTCGTTGGGGACGAAGTTGCCGCCGAGTGTTTCATCGAGGACGGGGTGGCGACCGCCGTGGATGGAGAGCACGGGCTGCGCGACGAGCAGGGGCCGGACCCAGGCACGCTGGACGGCTTTTTCCGCGAGGGCGAGCAGCACATCAACCTCCGCGACAGCATCGGCGTAGGCGGAGACGGCCGACACAATCCCCGCCGCGAGCGAGCAGAGGTGCGCGAAGAGTTCGCGTTCGCGCTCCAGGCCCCGGGCCTCGGCGGTTGTGACCTTCCCCTCGTACTCGCGCAACTCGGGCGTAGTAAACCGCTCGGCGTTCTTGAGGGTCTGCTTGCGGACCAGTTCCGCCGGGGCGGTGCGGGCCTGGGCGGCGGGCAGTTCGATGAAGTAGCCGAAGACGCGGTTGTATCCGACTTTCAGGCCCGGTAGCGAGTGCTTCTCGGAGAGTTGCTTCTGGTACTGGCTGAGCCAGGAGCCGGCGTCCTTCTGGAGAAGCCTCGCCTCATCCAACTCGGCGTCGTGGCCGTCGCGGATGAGGCCGCCTTCGCGCAGGTGCGCGGGGGGCGTATCGACACAAGCAGCGCGGATGGCCGCGGCGACAGGCTCGATGCGTTCCTGAAGGCTGGTGATGCGTTCACGGTGCGTCGAGAGGGCGGGGGCGTTCTCAAGGGAAGCGGCCACGTGCGCGGCCCGGCTCAGCGAGCAGGCCAGCGCCACCAGATCGCGCGGCGTGGCGCGGTTGACGGCCAGCCGCCCGGAGATGCGGGCCACATCCTGGACACCAGCCAGTATCTCCGCCAACTGCGCGGCCAGCGTTCGATCTTCGATAAACGTCGCGACGGCGTTCTGACGGGCTTCGATGCGTTCAATCGACCTGAGCGGACGGCAGAGCCAATCGCGCAGCAGCCTGCGGCCCATGGCTGTCCGGCAACAGGATCGGCCCGAGGTGAAGATGCCCAGGAGCGAGCCATCGACGCTGGT
>Ga0163144_10022651_pt1 | contig 12437 bp, 8 predicted proteins | sample OliLak19BULKMAT1_FD_123175 | JGI IMG/M metagenome (GOLD analysis project Ga0163144, IMG submission 123175) | Freshwater microbial mat bacterial communities from Lake Vanda, McMurdo Dry Valleys, Antarctica - Oligotrophic Lake LV.19.BULKMAT1 | ecosystem: Environmental > Aquatic > Freshwater > Lake... | reverse complement strand
GACGTAATCTATTTTTTGCTCAAAAACTGCCTCATTTATATATTTTTTTTGTAAATTCCAGTCAAAAATCGCATATTTGCCTTCAGTTCCTTTTGTTCGGCTCAATATTATAAGCTCAAACCCTTTGTCACTAAGCATTTTGCACAGTGCAGTCCCAACCAAACCAGTTGCGCCTGTTATTAGTACTTTTCCCATATTTTTGTGTCTTTCATTAGTACTTGCCACCACTTTTGTATAGAAGGATGCAAGGCCGTTTTTTTGTTTTTTTGATTTTATAATATTAAATCTAAGTATTCTTAACGAACAATCCCAAAAAAATTTAATTTTGTAGCCTAAAGAATAAGGAATGGATTAGAAATAACTTGAACAAAAGGAGCGTAGATATTTTAGTAATAAACAAGGCGCAACCGAGAACCGCGCAGTAGCCCTGCAAGGACTACGCAGTAGCTCGCAGAAACTTGTTCAAATTATTTTTAAGCCGTTCCTAAGTTCCTAAACTAGATGCACTTCCTATACATCCGTCTTTAAATAAAAATTATATTAAAACTGTATGAACGCTATAAAAATCGCTAAGTTCTTGGCAATGGCCTTGCTTGCAGGTGCTTTACTCACTGCCTGTGGCAATGAAGCCAATACCGAAGGAAAAAAAACCAGTACCCCAAAGGGCACAAGTAAAAAAGCCAAAGACGCTACTGTTACAGTATGGCTCTTGGGAGAACCAGAACGCCTCAATCCCATTACATCTACAAGTTCACATTCTCGCAATGTATTAAACGTAATGTTTTCGAGATTGTTGGAGTATGACCCAAAAACCTTGCAATTGGTGACTCAAATGGCTGTTGCCCGTCCCGAAATTAAAGAATTGACAGCGGGCGAATATAAAGGCGGAATGTCTTTGACTTTTGAAATCAGAAAAGAAGCAATTTGGGATGATGGTAAACCTGTAAGCGCTTATGATTATCTGTTTACGATCAAAACTATCAAAAACCCTCTGGTAAACTCAGGACACATGCGCCCTTACTATGAGTTTATTCACGAAATTGTTGTAGATGAGGCCAATAACAAAAAATTCACTATCTTCTCTAAAGAGCGTTATTTCTTGGCCGAAGAAGCCGCTGGTGACCTTCATATTTTGCCCGAGCATATCTATGACGAAGAGGGTCTTATGAAAAAATTTAGCATCAAAAAATTCAGCGAAACTGCTTCTGAACTGGTTAGTAATACCGATGTCAAACGTTTTGCAGAGCGTTTCAATGACCCTAAATTTGCACGTGTAGTCATTTTGGGCTCTGGCCCTTATTTGTTCAAAGAATGGTCTAATGGACAGCACATCATACTCGACCGCAAAAAAGATTGGTGGGGCGATAAAATAACCGATAATGCTATGTTGAAAGCTTATCCGCCAAAAATTACCTTCAAAATTGTAGGCGATGAAGGCACTGCTATTACCTTGGCTCAAGAAGAGGGATTGGACGTGCTGGCGATTACAAAACCTAGAAAATATATCGAACTAAAAGAAGATGATAATTTCCAAAAAAATTATGACTTATCTTCTCCCGAAACATTCAATAGCGTTTTCTTGGGTATTAATACCAAAAACGAAAAATTTACCGATAAGCGTGTACGTCGCGCAATGGCACATTTGGTAAACAAAGATGATATAATCAGCAGCCTTTACAGCGAGTTGGCTATCAAAACCAATTCTCCTATCAATCCAAAAAAACCTTATTATAACAATGATTTGAAAGAGATAAAATTTGATGTGGATGCTGCAAAAAAACTATTGGCAGAAGCTGGTTGGAAAGATAGCGACAAAAGTGGTAGTATTGATAAAATGATTGGCGGCAAAAAAGTTGAAATGATTATCAAATTCAAATACAACGAAGGTAACGAAACACGTAAAAATATTGGACTTTTGTTTCAAGAAGCAGCAAAAGCCGCAGGGATACGGGTACAATTGGAAGTAAGAGAGTGGACCGCTTACCTTAATGACCTCAAATCGCGTGAATACGATGTAGTTTGTGGCGGTTGGAACAACTCAAGCCCAAGTCTGGATGACTTGAAACAAATTTGGCATACTTCTTCCGATACTCCCGATGGTAGCAACCGTAGTGGTTTTGGTAATGCAGAGTCTGATAAATTGATCGATGAAATTCGGACTACTTTCGACGAGGAAAAACGTACCGAACTGTACAAACGTATACAAGAAATCATTGCCGATGAGCAACCTTGTATTTTTATCTGTGTGCCTAGTGCTTGTTTGGTCATCCACAAACGCTTCAAAAACGCAGAGTCAACTGTACTCGGGCCTGGCTACCGTGTGGAAGCTTTCCAACTTAAATAGTTTGCAATTGGTCTAAGGAACAGCTTAAAAATAACTTGAATAGTTTCCCTGCGGGGCCTACTACGTGGCTGCTGCGCGGTTTCTTCGGGGCTATGTCTAGTTCTTTGTAGCGTTCCGCTGGGTCTTTCAGGGCTATCTAATCTATCCCTAATTACCAATGAGTTTAATATTAAAAAAATAAAAAAGTACCGCTTGCTCAAAAAGCTTGTGGTGCTTTTTTTTGCCAAATCACATTTTTTTTAAAATCCTTTTGCCTATTACTAAGAAAATAGGGAAGTATTCTATATTTTTGGCAAGTTTGAATAATTAAATTAAGGGGTATTCAAACTTGCCAAAAATGATAATCCAAATAACATTGATTAACACTACCACACGATGTTTCAATATATAATTAAACGTATATTGATTTTTATACCAACCTTCTTGGCTATTTCACTCATTATCTTCGGATTGAGCAAAATGGCTCCGGGTGACCCCGTAGAAGTGTTAATGACTGACGGACCTCAGGGAGGCTCTGGCGGGCAGAGTTTGCTATCTGTTGAAGAAAATTATCAGATAAGAGCCAAAAAAATGGGGCTAGATAGACCCGCTTTTTACTTGAATTTTACCTCGGCAGCCTATCCCAAAGACTTATACAAAATTATAAAACAAGACCATCGCGAGCTTGTTAGCCGCCTTGTATCGAAATATGGCAATGCAGAGGCTGTAAATGAATATTATACACAACTACGCAACATGCTTTTTGCTGTTGCAGAAATTCCCGAGACGGATGAGCTTTATGATATTCGTCGTTTTTTGAGAACGACAACCGATGAACTTTTTAAAGATTTTGCGAAAGATGGTATTGCTTTTAAAATTGATACCATAAAAAAAGCTACTGCCCCACTAAATAACTTAGGATTAGCAAATACAAAAAAAGAAATAGATAAGTTATCTAAAAGCTTTAATTTTTTGAATGCGCATGCAGCAACCTACAAGCTCTATACACCAAGCATTCATTTTTATGGCCTGTCCAATCAGTATCATACCTGGATGTTTGGCGATTATCCTTGGTTTCAAAGTGTTGACAGCAGTGGCTACAAGCGCTTAGATAAGTTATATTTCAATATTGCAAAATTTAATCTTGAACAAGATAGCCTTTCAAGACTACAAAAACCATTCATTGCCAAAAGTAGGCAAATAAGCGAGCAGGTTGCCGCAAATGACAGTACCAAAACTTTTTCGGGAAAGGAAGTCGATAGCTTAAAAGTACTTCAGGGTGAAATGCAGGCAGAAATTACAACCTTGGACAACAGCATCAAACCATTGCTTGCCAAAATAGCCACGCTAAGTATAGAGAAGGACAGCTTGAACAAAACTATCAAAATATATGCAAGCCGTGGTTTTTTGCGTGGCGACTTTGGGGTGTCTTATGCCAATGGACTGAGGGTGACTAAACGGCTGAATGATGCTTTGTTTTGGACCTTGCTCATGAATTTGTTTTCAATACTCATCTCCTATCTTATTTCTATTCCTTTGGGGGTGCAAAGTGCACATTGGAAAAAGAATAGTGAACGTTACGAACCCTTTTTGAGCAGTGCTGCTTTTATTGGTGCTCTATTGCTTGTCATTTGTTTTTATTTGCACCTAAGCAATATGATGAGCGGCAGCATTTATTATCCGAGTCTAATTATCATCAACTTGGTATTCTTACTGCATGCACTTTGGGAAAAAGAAACAGCTAGCCAAGGAAAATTTAGTTTTGCTTCGGTGGCTCAGTTTTGGGGACAAATTATACGGTTTCGCCTCCTCAATATTGCCGATAACTCTATTTTGGTATTGAAACTAATGTACCTTTGGATTTGGGCCTTCCTCTTCTTTGCCTTTTTGCTACTTCCAGTTATTGCCAAAATTATTCTCATTAGTATTCCTATTGCAATTTGGGGTATAGGCCGTTTGCGCAAAACTATTGCTACAAAAACAAATAATTTCTCCATCAGCATCAAAGGAATTTATGCCAAGGGAAGTTTTATTGATAATATATCGACTACGGTTCTTTTCTTCATGTACTCCTTACCTTCTTTTTGGATAGCAACCTTGCTAATTGTGTTCTTCACAACAAAAAACTATGGAGAACTTTATGACTGGTTTCCAACAAGTGGAGTACAGACAATTGATATTGCAAATGACCCTCATGCTTCTTGGAGTACAAAATATATCGACATACTTTACCATTTATTTTTGCCTACTTTCTGTATCACCTTTAGCTCTTTCGCTTACCTGTCTAGACAAATGCGTGGGGCAATGCTGGGTGTGTTGAGCCAAGATTATATCAGAACGGCCAACTCAAAGGGTTTGAGTGAGCATAAAGTGACATGGAAACATGCTTTCAGAAATTCTTTGTTCCCTATTATCACGCTGTTCAGCTCGGTATTTCCACGTGCCTTATCGGGGGCAATTGCTATTGAGCTCATTTACAATGTTCCAGGCATGGGGCTTTTGGTCTTGCGTGCTATTGGCGAACGCGACTGGCCTATTGTATTTACGGTGGCGATGTTGGCTGCTATTTTGACGATGATAGGCAATTTGATTGCTGATATTCTCTATGCGTTGGTTGACCCAAGGATTTCGTTTAAATAATAAATAGCGTTGCCCTTAGTTAGTAAAAAAAAATTGTCTTTGAAATAGGACTTTATGATATAAAATTTTGAAAATCAGAAGCTTAAATGCTTTTTAATGACATATATGTGGATTTTCAATAAAAAGAAACAAGATAAAATTGCTAATGCCATACAACAGCAGCAAGTCAATCAAAGCTACTGGGCAATCGTAATTCGTCAGTTCAAAAAAAATCGTTTAGCGGTTTGGTCGCTTCGCTTTTTTGCGGTGATTTTGGCCTTTGCATTATTTGCCGATTTTTTGGCAAATGATAAGCCCATCTTTTGCACCGTCGAAATGAAAGTGACAAACGAAAAGGGAGACATACGTAAAACGACTAAAGTTTTTCTTCCAATCATCTATCAATACTTTGTAGATATAAAATTGGCAAAATGGAATGAGGTGTTTTTGACACAGGACTGGAGTATGCCAAGCGAGCAGACCTTTACTTACAAGTTTGTTATTTTTCCACCTATTACCTATCGCCCCGAAAAAACTGATGTAGCCAATAGTTCGGGGAGTCCTTTTGGGAAGCAATATTTAAAAAAATATAAAAGCCGTCACTATCTTGGCACCGATCACATGGGCCGCGATGTTGCTTCGGGTATGATACATGGTACGCGCATTGCAATGTTGGTGGGTATTGTAGCTATGTCTATTGCTACTTTTATTGGAATTTTGTTGGGGGCTTTGGCTGGATATTTTGGAGATACGCGCATGAAAATGACCCGTGCCTCTATCTTTTTTGTTTCCTTGGGAACGATAGTCTTTATTTTTGTAGCTTTTGTTGTCCGCGGTTATACGATGGGCGATAATATTGGCTCGGGCTATCTTTTTTATGAGATATTTTTCAATTCTGGCCTTTTTATCCTCATCATGACAGTTTCTTATGGGCTTTCCTTGCTCTTCAAACCAATTCCATGGTTGGGTGGCAATGCTACGGTGCCGATGGATATTATCGTGATGCGCCTTATCGAGATTGTTACCTCTATACCCGTTCTTATTCTTATTTTAGCAATATTGGCCATTATAAAAGCCTCTTCCATTTTTTATGTCATGGCAATTATTGGCTCGGTGAGCTGGACAGGTATTGCAAAATTTATACGTGCAGAGTTATTAAGGGTTCGCTCTTTAGAATATATAGAGGCTGCTCAAGCCCTTGGATACAGCGAATTTAGAATTATTTGGCGACATGCCATTCCCAACGCCTTGGCACCTGTACTCATCGCAATTGCCTTTGGTATTGCCTCGGCTATTTTGACCGAGTCTTTCCTTTCTTTCATCGGCGTAGGGGTTCCGCCAGAACAAGTGACTTGGGGTTCCCTGCTCAAAGCCTCACGCGATGCGGGTATCAAAGCTTGGTGGCTTGCGGTTTTTCCAGGGGTTGCTATTTTTGTAACAGTAACAATTTTTAACCTCATTGGTGAAGGATTGACCGATGCTTTAGACCCAAGATTGAAGCAGTAAACCACTGTTAATTTGGTGGGTTGGTTTGCAATTTTTCCAGCGGGGGTTAAAACCGTCCGCTCCCTAGGTGCAGCAAAACCGAGGCTGCGCCGTTCAACTTTCCAACTTCCCTACCTTATCGCAACACCAACTGTCAAATCTATATAATCGGCGGTAATACCATGCGCTTTCAATCGCAGACCTACAAAGGGTGCAAAGCGATGCTTAGTTGGGTTTAATGGATAATAACGATAGCCTAAACGCACAAAAGGTAAGGGTTCGGGCGCATTATTAAAATAATAACCAATTTGGCCAACAAGGCTAAAATGCCCCATCAAGATTTCATCTTCTACATAAAACAAAAATTTATTGGCTTTTTGCTGTGCAAAATTTTGGTTATAGCCACCATTATTCATAAAAAAAGCATACTCGGCACTATGGTATTCATGTGTGAGCCCCAGCTTCAATATATTATTTCGGCCCGTAAATAAGCCCACATCGGCACTTGTTACGGTTATTGCATATTTTGGTCCCCGATATGTACGGCCAATCTCCTTCATGCCCAGACCAGCAAAAATACTAAATCTAGGTCCTTTATGCCTTTCGGGCATGTTGTCATTGCTGTGGTTATAATCTTCGGGCAAGACAGGGTTATGTTTATACAAAATACCCAAATTAAAAGACATGACATTGGTACCCAAATTGGGATACTGTGCCGCGCCGTTTGAATAGTGCGTAAAACTAAAGCTAGGCCGAATCTCCCAATTGCGATGCGCTTCAATACCAAAGCCCAAGCGTATGCCAGTATTGTTATTGATGTGAGAACCAACAAGATTATTGAGTGGGTTGGAATACTCATCCCAATGCTTTGAAACATAGCCCAGGCCCATGGCAAAGCGACCAAACATTTCGACAGAGCCTATTTTGAAAAAACGCAGCGAGATAAATGGCATGAAGCCGTAGCCCCAGCCCAAACGCTCATCTCTAAAATGCTGAAAAGAGCCAATAAGCCCTACCCTTGGAAAGCCGCTGAGCTTGTGCCAATATTGCTTGCCATAAGTCTGCATTTCCCAAGTCAACTCTACACCAAGCGTAGGTGGAAAATCTTTGATGGGAAGAACGATATTATTGGTATGTTTGTAAATGCGGCCTATATTAAACCCACCTTCGATATATTGCCCTTTGGGCAAAATTTGTGCATGCAGGCAGACCGAAAAAAGTAAACTATAAAGCGCAAGGCTCAAAAAAAGTATGTTTGACGGTTTCATATTTCTTGGTTCTAGTTTGAGACTACGATAATATATAATTTCCTCCATTTGTGCAAGGAAGTTATTATCTTCACAAAAAAATAATTTGATTATGCAAAAAAGAACCATGGAAAACCTACAGCGATTGAGCCCCGAGGCTTATAAGTTGCAGACAAAAACACCTTTGGTCGTTATTTTAGATAATTTGCGCTCGGCACTAAATGTAGGCTCTGCCTTTCGTACCGCCGATGCCTTTGCCCTCGAAGCCCTTGTGCTTTGCGGCATCAGTGCTCAACCACCACATCGCGAGATTCTAAAAACGGCCTTGGGTGCAGAACATTCTGTCGATTGGACTTATACAAGGAATACAGTTGATGCAATAAAAATGTACCAATCAAAAGGTTATGTAGTTTTAGCGGTAGAACAAGCAGAAGCTAGCACCTTGCTACATGACTTTGTTTGGCCGAATGCCCCCATTGCTATTGTTTTTGGCAATGAGGTAGATGGCGTAGCCGATGAAGCCATGCAAATAGTTGATGGCTGCATCGAAATTCCTCAGTTTGGTACCAAACATTCACTCAATGTATCTGTCAGTATTGGAATTGTTATTTGGGAATTATTCAAAAAAAATAAACTTTAGAAAAAAGTTGCTTATTTTAGAACTTATTTCTAATCATTTCGTTTTGAAAATCAAGTACAAAAGTTTACCTTTGCACGCTTTTAAGCCCATTGGCTATTTTATTTTATTACCATAAAAATATAAATCGGTTATGTACTGGACTTTGGAACTTGCATCTTATCTCCAAGATGCCCCCTTTCCTGCTACTCGGGATGAGTTGATTGATTATGCAATCCGTTCGGGTGCACCGATTGAAGTGATCGAAAACCTACAAGGCCTCGATGATGAAGATGAGTTGTACGAAGGTATTGAAGACATTTGGGATGACTATCCTACTAAAGGTGACTTCTTCTTCCCCGAAGATGAATATTAGTCTTCCCACAAACAAAAAAAGCAATTCTTTTGAAGAGTTGCTTTTTTTATTTGAGAATAATCTCTAATTTACAATGAGAATAACCTTACAGCATTACAACTTTGTAGAGGTTTCTTCTGGGGATACTGCGTGTAGCACTTATACGGTTCAACTTTTCAACTCACTTCTACTATGGGTCTTTTTAGTAAAAACAAAGCTTCGAATTTTATCTTCGATGCAAAACAGGAAAGTATTATTATAAAAGCAATTCGCGATGCGGAGTACCAAACTTCGGGCGAAATACGCATACATGTAGAGCCAAAATGTAGTGGCGATGATAGTTTTGAACGGGCTTTAGCGCTGTTCAAAGAGTTGGAAATGCACAAAACTAAGTTACAAAATGGAGTACTTTTTTATGTAGCTTATGAATCTCACAAATTTTCTATCGTCGCCGACGAAGGAATCAACAAGGTGGTACCACAAAATTTTTGGGAGGAATTGAAAATACTCTTGTCCGAAAAATTCAAAAAAGGTGATTTTGTTGTTGGCTTGGCGCAGGCCCTAGCCTTGGCGGGCGAGCAACTGAAGTTGCACTTCCCGCACAAGGGCAAAGATGATAAAAATGAGCTGAAGGATGACCTTTCTAAGGGTTGATTTTTTCAAAGGTCTTGCTTGCTTTCCGTATTCCTTGCTCATCAAATAACGAGAGATGATATATTCCTGGCATCTGGCCCGATAGGTCGAGCGTCTGTGTTTGTTGCCCTACAGCAGGCAATATATATAGCAGCTGCCCCAAATTGTTGTACAAAACCCATTGCCCCTCGCTGCAAATGCGCTGCTCCACAGTCAGTTGCGCCGTACAAGGATTGGGATAGATACTAAAATCAACTTCGTAAAAAACATTATTATTGGCCGATGCCAAAATTGTCAGTTGCCTTGTCAAGGTATCAAAACGGCCACAACTTTCAACAACTAAGGTTACATCGTAGCTAGCAGCTACACTATAGCTATGCGTGGGTACATCAGTAAGTGCCGTATTCCCATCGCCAAAATCCCAAAAATAACTATCGGCAAAAAGGGAGCTGTCACTAAATTGAATTTCCAAGGCCGAAGCGCCCATCCCAAAGCCAAAATTGGCCAACGGGTCATATTTTCCAACATTCCAATATAAAAGACTGTCGAAAACGACCCGATGCGCTGCCATCTTGATGCTATCGGCATCGGCACTAGACAAACCAAAATTGTAGCTACAAAGGAGTGGGTCTTTTCGGTAAAGCAGGGCATAAAAGGCACAGGCTGCTGCAAAAGAGCCCGCCGCCGAAGGATGACTGGCATCGGGACTATACAAGTTGATTGTAGGCCATTGCTGACGGATGTAGCGCCAAACCGCTCCCGCAGGCGAGAGTATTGCAGCATTGCTATCGGCCATATTTCGGTAGCGTAGGTGTAGCAGACTGTCCATTCCTTGGTAGGTACAAACAGGTGGCCAAGTAGCGCAGTTGCTAGCATCGCCGTTTTGTCGGCCCCAAGTCATAAAAAAAACAGTTTCGGCACAAGGCGAATAGACCTTAATCATGCTATCCAAAATACGAGCATAAGGATAGGTATAGGTTTGCACATCTGAATCGGGAAAAGAGGGGAGCTGGCTCTGCTCCTGCAATACGACATAATCCCAACTGCCTTGTTGTATCAAAGCCAAGGTAGTGCTGTTGCTGCTATGCTGCTGAAAAGTATGACCTCCAGGGGTGCTCGATTGATGAATCAGTGTATCTCCGCCCGAAATTGCTAAGTTTTTTATGATGTTGGGCAGGTCATTGGTATAAGTATAGCTGTTGCCAATAAATAAAACACGTAGGCTGTCTTGCGCCTTAGTTATCGTTGCTAATGAAAGCAGTAAGACTGCAATAAAGCAATTTGAAGTTATTTTTGTTGTCATAAATTTTTATTCTTTTACGAGAAACGGAAAAGGTATAAATTATGCTGCTTGTTGCCTGTTTTTTTGTAACTATTTAGTATCTGACAGAAAACAGCTTCATTTTTTTTAAAAAAAAACCTCTGTCGAAGCTTGAAGAGAAAATTTTGTAGAACCCTGTATTGATGTACTTTTCCTTCATCAAAACTTTATGAGTCAGTACAAAATGAAATTGATCTGTTGTAATCTCTGCTTTTTTGCCAATATTCACATCATGAATGGATATTGTTCCAAGTATTGGCTGCTGTTCAAATCGCTTTCTTATTGGTTTTTATTTTGAATGATTTTTACATTAAAAATTATACAATCTATATTTTTCTGATTGTGTGTCATTTGTAATTTAATATACTATAAAGATAGCAATTGTTTATGAATATTCAAAATAATAAATTGTTATATTTATTTGATTTACAATTTTTTATTTGTTTTCTGTCAGACACTATTTACTTATAATTATATTTTAGCATAATTTTTAGCCAATTGTAAATTTTAAAAAACTAAATTTTTACTGCGTTTTCTAATGCTGCCAATAAATCTTGTGCTTGTCCTATCGTTTTTACTTCTTCACAAGCGAGCATCAGATGCGCAGCTGTCTGTTTTAGCACAAAACGATGGTCGCTATGTGTTTGAATGTATTGCAAAATGCGATGAAAATAAGCCGAAGCAAAGAAAGGCGAATCTTGATTGGAAATAAAGACGCAGCGCAGCTTTTTACCTTTGTAACTAATTTTTTCAAAGCCCAATTTGCGCGCCGACCAACGCAGACGCAAGGCATCAAAGAGATTTTCTACGGCACTAGGCAAGGCACCAAAACGGTCAGTAAGTTCCACTTTGAATTTTTCAATTTCGGCCTCCGTTTCCATTCCATCCAATTTTTGATAGAGCGATAAACGCTCGGCAATACTAGATACATAAGCATCGGGAATGAGCATTTCATCATCGGTTTCTATCGTTACCTCATGTACAAACTCTCGTTTTTCATCCAATTCTTCTTTGAAAAGGTCTCGATATTCCTCCTCCTTCAATTCCTGAATAGCCTCATTCAAAATTTTCTGATAGGTATCATAACCCATATTTACAATAAAACCACTCTGTTCACCACCCAAAAGGTTGCCCGCACCGCGGATGTCGAGGTCGCGCATCGCAATTTGAATACCACTGCCTAGCTCGGCAAATTGTTCAATTGTTTGCAAGCGTTTACGCGCATCACTTGTCAGGGTAGAAAGCGGCGGTGTGAGTAGGAAACAATAAGCCTTGCGGTTGGAGCGCCCCACGCGGCCACGCAATTGATGTAGGTCGCTAAGCCCAAAATGGTGGGCATTATTAATAATAATTGTATTCGCATTGGCAATATCCAAGCCTGTCTCAATAATATTGGTACAAACCAATACTTCATGTTCCCCCGCTATAAAATCGAGCAACACTTTTTCTAAACCATGCGATTCCATTTGGCCATGTGCCACTGCCACATCTAAGTTGGGCATCTGTGCCCGCAGCATCGAGGCCATGTCTTCTAGGTTTTGCACCCGATTGTGGATAAAAAACACCTGTCCGCCGCGCATTACCTCATTTTCAATCGCTTCTTTTATCAACTCCATATCGAAGGTACGCAGCTCGGTATGGATAGGTTGCCGGTTGGGCGGCGGCGTATTGATGACCGAAAGGTCGCGAGCGGCCATCAGCGAAAATTGCAATGTACGCGGAATTGGCGTAGCCGTAAGGGTGAGGGTATCAACATTCACCTTCATATTGCGCAGCTTTTCTTTAGAGCCCACGCCAAATTTTTGCTCCTCGTCTATGATGAGCAAACCCAAGTCTTT
>Ga0163144_10022650_pt1 | contig 12437 bp, 11 predicted proteins | sample OliLak19BULKMAT1_FD_123175 | JGI IMG/M metagenome (GOLD analysis project Ga0163144, IMG submission 123175) | Freshwater microbial mat bacterial communities from Lake Vanda, McMurdo Dry Valleys, Antarctica - Oligotrophic Lake LV.19.BULKMAT1 | ecosystem: Environmental > Aquatic > Freshwater >... | reverse complement strand
CGACTGTCCCAAGTTCGACCCCATCCAGGCGAGCGGTCTGTTGATTGAGTGAGCCGCAAGGCGCTAGCCGCGGGTGAATGTGTAAAAACACTGGGAAGAACCCTTGCGGCTCACTGATTCAGACGAAATCAACAGTCCCCGAGCTGGATGCGGTCGTCAAGCAGAATCTGGGACAGTCGAACTCGTCTCTGCCTTGCCTGGCGCGCGTCTGAATGCGTGGAGTTTTTCAGCGGAAAGACGCTGGTGCTCCGTCACATTTGGATTGATGGATGGGATCGCCCTCCCGAATGGAATCCCTCGTTCTGCCGAAGGCTTCGGAATGCGACTGCCCCACATTCTCTATTTCTCAACGCTGCGCAACTGGTTGAGGCTGCTGTGGCGATATGGCGGGCAGTTTGAAACGGGCCATCGGCTGAAGGCACTGCGGATCACTCTGTTTGTGATCGCGACGATTCCGATCCGTCTGTTCGAACGATTGCTGTTCGGAATGGCGATCCATCGGCACCGGCTATCGGCTCCTCCGGTCTTCATCATCGGACACTGGCGGAGCGGCACGACGAACATGCACAATTTGATGCTGCAGGATCCTCAGTTCGCCAGCGTCACGATGCTGCACTGTGCCATCCCGGCGGGATTCCTGACATGGGGCTGGCTGGCGCGGCGGATTCTGAATCGGCGACTGCCGAAAAGTCGTCCGATGGACGCCGTGCCGCTGGGAATCGACGAACCGATGTCAGAAGACTTCGCGCTCGCCGGCTTGACGCACATGAGTCACTATCTGAACTACTTCTTTCCGCAGATTGCCGAACAGACGTTTCGTGAGACCGTGCTGTTTGATGGAGCCAGTGAAAGGGATGTCGCTCACTGGTCGGGATATTACGAGTACCTGGTGCGCAAAGTGTCGTACGCGTGCGGGGGCAAAAGACTGCTGCTGAAGAACCCGCCGAATCTCGGCCGCATCCCTGAAGTTCTGAAGTTGTATCCCGATGCGAAGTTCATTCATGTCTATCGGAATTCGTATGTTGTGCATGCCTCGACGGTGAAACTGATGAATCGCTTCCTGGAGAACCTCGCGTTCCAGAATCACGATTCGCTGCAGCTGGAGAAGTTCATTTCCAGACGGTTTCAGCTGATCCTGCAGAAATGGTTTCAGGATCGCTCGCTCATTCCGGAAGGAAACCTGATTGAACTGCGGCACGAAGACATCATCGCGAGCCCGATGGATATCATTGAATCCGTCTACAGGCAGTTCGAACTGCCCAATTGGTCCGTGATGCAGCCACGACTGCGAGCGTACGCGGAGACGCTCGTGGGATATCGCAACAATGAATACGACTTCGATTCGGAGTATGTGGATCGCATCCGGCCATACCTCGAACCGATCGCCGAACGTCTGGGGTATTCGGTGCCTGGTCGTCCGACGTTCTGATGCATCAGATCGACGAGGCCGACGATTCTACTGTTGTCTCCCGGCGCGCCGGGACTCCGTCGGCTGGGACCCGCCGGCAGACAGCGATGCCGAACGATGAATCCCCGCCGGCGGAGCGCCGGGAGACAACAGTCAACGAAAGTTCCGATGCCGCACGGTTGCCGTTGGCAAAACGGGCTGTCATCATCTGAACGTGAGGCCACCCGTCGCCAGCAACGAATGTCAGTCTTCCTCCCACAGGACATCCGCAGAACGCCATGAAAACTCGCCTTTCGATCATGATGTTTCTGGAATTCTTCATCTGGGGTGCATGGCTGCCTGCCAGCTTTGGCTTTTTCGGCAGCAGTGCACTGAATTTCACGGCGACCGTCAAACTGTTTGGCCTCGATGTTGCCTGGCAGGAAATGGGGCTGACACTGGCGTTTCCCGTCTCAGCAATTATCGCGATGTTCTTTGCAAATCAGTTTGTGGACCGGAAGTTTGCCGCAGAAAGATACCTTGCGTTCAGCCATCTGATCGGCGGGCTGGCGATGTTGGGCTTCGGATATCTGTCATGGTCGTCGTTTCAGGGAGCAGAGCCATCCGTACCGAGTTATTGGCTGTTCTTCGGATGCATGCTGGTTCACTGTTTGTTCTATGTGCCGACGATTTCTGTCACGAACAGCATCGCGTTTGCCAATATCAAGGACGCTCAAAAGGACTTCGGCCCTATTCGACTCTGGGGCACAATCGGCTGGATCGCCGCGGCATGGCCGTTTGTATTTATCCTGTTGGACTGGGCAAAGATTCCGTCGATGGAGCAAGCCGGGGGCTTCGTAAAATGGCTCGGGACGGCATTTGCGACCGGCCTCTCCGGACAGGCGTTGAATCAGGGAAAGAGCTGGGCGTTCCTGACGTCCGGCATTGCGTCACTCTGCCTCGCCGCATTTAGTCTGGCGCTGCCTCACACGCCCCCGAAGCCGGCCACGCCTGGTCAGGGGCTGGCATGGCTCGAATCCATGAAGCTGCTGAAGCATCCGTTCCTGTTTGTGCTGTTCGTGGTGACTCTGATCGATGCGACGGTACATGACGGTTTCTTTTTCTTCGCATTCAAGTACCTGGAAGATGTCGGCGTTCCCGGCAACTGGGTGCAGGCGGCGATGAGTATCGGCCAAGTCGCCGAGATCGCTACCATGGCGTTCCTTGGTCTGGTGCTGAAGCGACTCGGTTGGCGCTACACAATGATCATCGGAATTCTCGGTCACGCCGCGCGGTTCGCTGTCTTTGCATTCTTCCCGGATCCGGTGTGGGCAGTCGCAGTCAACGTTCTGCACGGGATCTGCTACGCTTTCTTCTTCGCGACGCTGTACATCCTGGTCGACGAAGTGTTCCCGAAAGATGCCCGGACGAGTGCTCAGGGATTGTTCAATTTTCTGATTCTCGGTCTGGGCCCGATCATTTCACGATTTCTGTGGCCGGTGCTTCGAGATCGCTATGCGACTGTCACGGTTGTCAATGGCGTCAAGGTCTATGGCGACCCACTCAATTATCGCGAATTGCTGCTGTATCCCGCTGGGGCAGCTCTCGTTGCCGCCGTGCTGCTGCTGTTGTTCTTCCATCCGCCGAAGAACAAGAGGACCGAATAAACTCCGCGCGGGTTTGATTGAGATGTTTTGTTGTAGCCGGATTCGTCAGAATTCGGCCATGAATCATGCACACTTCCGAATTCCTGCGAATCCGGCTACAAGCCACTTGTGTCCGCACAGAGTATAAACCGTTGACTCGCAGATTGGCACCATCCTGGCCGCGGCATGGTCCCTGGCCGCGGCATCGTCCCTGGCCGAGACATCGTCCCTGGCCTAGACATCGTCGCTGAATTTCTGTAGCGACACGCGGGGATACAGGATGCGACAGACGAGCCCTTCCTGCGTTACGTTGTCGCGCAGCCGGACGAATGAAACTCACCAGTCGCGGCAGGAGATTTTCGCTCCTGTACCGCGGCGGGTCGTCACAGTTCCGACAAGATGTTTGCTGCCGTTCGCCCTACGGCGACCGATCCTCTGACGGATAGAGATGTTCGCGAATCGGTGCAGGGACATAGGTCCCGTCCTTCTTTTTGTCGCGCTTCGTCCGTTTTTCGTCGGCGCGCTGCTTCTTTTCCTGTTCCCGTTGACGCTTGGCGTAGGTGTTTTGGTTCTTTGCGATCGTAAACTCCGAGTAAAAAACGTGGCCGCATTGATCGTCAAACGCAATGCCGCACTAGCGCGGCCGGAGCGACGGAAATGCCGACTGGCGAGTCATTGTAGACGACTGATTGTACAGAAACAGTTCCGATCGGGATACGCTGCCCGTTTTGTCTGCCGATCGAATCCAGAACAGGCGACGCGATCGCGAAATCGCTCAGCGTTTTTTGTCAGTGGTACTGCTGGCCGGAGCCTTGACGTCCTTCTTGACTTTCTTGTTCTTCTTGTCGTTTTGTTTGCTGTTGTTGCCCTTGCCCATGACTTGCTCCTCTTCACGAATCTTCCTGAACGGCCCCGATCGCATGACTCACAATCAGTGCGGGAGGCATACATCCGCGCTCCCTGAAGTGACAAAGATATCAGATGGAGACGCCGGTGAAATCCCCATCGGGCCGAAAAATCGGACGAGACTCAGCACTTCCTGGTGTCCCGCGGCACAAGATGGCTTCATTCCGCTGGTTGGAACTTGTTTGCTCTGGTTCAGTACATTGCAGTCCCGCGTCGCGGCTCACCCGAATGCCGTCTACTGAAAGAACAGTCAACCCGATGATCCCGATCGACCTTTCCGGAAAAGTTGCCGTCATCACCGGTGGAGTTCAGGGACTGGGCAAGGCGACGGCTTCGATTCTTGTGCGGGCCGGCGCGCGAGTCGCCGTCAACTACTTCGAAGACCCTGCGGGGATCAGTCGCGGACGGGCCGATGAGGCGGCTCACGAATTCGGCAAATCCGGTCTGGTCATGGCAGCCGACGTCCGCAGCCGCGAAGACATGGTCAGGTTTTTTGAAGCGGTGACTGTGCAGTTCGGCAGGATCGATTTCTTCGTGAACAACGCCGCCATTCTGCGGGACAAAACGGTGAAGAATCTGACGGACGAAGACTGGGACGCCGTCATCGAGACCAATCTCTCAGCCGTGTTCCGCGCCACTCAGACCGTGCTGCCGTTTCTTCAGGACGGCGGACGGATTGTCAACATGGCGTCGATTTCGGGCGTGCTGGGATTCTTTGGACAGGCCAACTATGCATCAGCGAAAGCAGGAATCATTGCGTTCACCAAAGTGCTCAGCCGCGAACTGGCTTCAAGGCAGATCAACGTCAACGCGGTAGCGCCGGGTGTGGTCCTGACGGAGATGGGGGCGTCGATCCCGGAAACGGCTCGGCAACAGATGCTGTCACAGATACCACTGCGGCGATTCGGCGAGCCCGAGGAAATCGCGTCGGTAATTCTCTATCTTTGCAGCGATCTTTCGTCGTATGTGACAGGCCAGACGCTGCACGTCAACGGAGGCTGGTGGGCATGAGTTCCGCCACCCTGACACCGCTCGGCAGTAAACTCTGTTCAGCCGACGATGCCGTCATGCACGTTCGCGACGGAATGACAGTGGCCTGTGGCGGGTTCGTCGGGGCCGGACATCCCGAAGCCCTCTCGGCGGCGCTGGAACGTCGATTTCTGACGCAGCATCACCCTTGCGATCTGACGCTGATCTACGCGGCGGGGCAGGGTGACGGGAAGACACGAGGCCTGAACCATCTGGCTCATCCGCAACTCGTGCGACGAGTCATCGGCGGGCACTGGGGGCTTTGTCCGCGCCTCGGACAAATGGCTTTGGCGGGTGAGATCGAAGCGTACAATTTTCCGCAGGGCGTGATCTGTCACCTGTTTCGCGACATCGCTGCCGGGCGACCGGGTTGTGTGACCCGCGTCGGACTCGGCACGTTCATTGATCCGGCCCACGGTGGCGGAAAGCTCAACTCGCGAACGACCGAGGATTTGGTCGAACGAGTGACGCTGCGAGGCAAAACGTGGCTGCTGTATCATGCTTTTCCGATTCATGCCGGACTGATTCGCGGTACGGCAGCGGACGTCTTCGGCAATCTTGTCATGGACGACGAAGCCGTGATCGGCGACGTGCTTCCGATTGCTCAGGCGGCCCATAATCATGGCGGAATCGTCATCGCGCAAGTGAAGCGGATTCTGGACAAGCCCGCGCCACCTCATCAGGTGCGGGTCCCTGGGCGGCTGATTTCGCACATCGTGGTCGCCGAAGAACACGATCACTGGCAGACATTTGGAGAGCCGCTCAATCCGGCGTTCTGTTCGGCCGGCGACGCTCCGCAGTCGTTACCGTTCTCGCGCGAAATTGCAGTGGACACGGATCACTTTCGGGTCGACGTCCGCCGGATCATCGCCGCGCGAGCCTGTGACGAACTGTCCCCCGGAGCAATCGCTAACCTCGGTATCGGACTTCCTGAAGGCATCGCTCAGATCGCTGCTGAAAGAGGACTTCTGGCGGATGTCACTTTGACGCTTGAAAGTGGACCGATCGGCGGCGTTCCCGCCGGAGGATTGAGTTTCGGTGCGTCCAGCTGTCCCCAGGCGATTATTGATCAGCCATCACAGTTTGATTTCTACGATGGAGGAGGACTCGACTTCGCAGCTCTGGGCGCAGCTCAGGTGGATCAGGATGGCAATGTCAACGTCTCGCGCTTCGGCAATCGTTTCGCCGGAGTGGGCGGGTTTGTCAACATTTCTCAGAATGCAAGGCGATTAGTGTTCTGCGGAACGTTCACAACTGACGGTCTCGAAGTCGCGTATGAGAACGGACTTGTCCGCATCGTGCGTGAGGGCCGAGTCGCAAAATTTGTCCGGCAGGTCGAACAGGTGTCGTTCAGTGGTCCGGTCGCCAGGGCTGCGGCTCGCGATGTGATGTTCGTCACGGAAAGAGCCGTGTTTCGACTGCGGCCTGAGGGACTTGAACTGATCGAAGTGGCTCCTGGAATTGATGTGCAGCGGGATGTCGTCGAGCGGATGGAGTTCATTCCGATCATGAAAGGGAAGCCCGGAATTTTTCGATTGCCGAGCACTTGATGCCTTCATGCACGACCGCATCGCCACCGAGCCCGCCCCAGTGGTTTATTGGCTGTTGCGCTACTGGATTGAGGCGTAAGTATTGACTCCGGAGAAAGCGGCACAGAGGCCGTTGAACCATTGTGGCGAGCCCGGTGGAGGGAGGAGTGATTTCAATGCCACGAGTTGTCATTGTCAGCGCGAAACGCACACCGTTCGGACGCTTCCGAGGTGCTCTGGCGGGGTACGCGCCGGCGGATCTGGCGGCCGTTGCGGGAAATGCTGTGCTGCAGGGGTTCGACCGGTCACTGGTTGATCAGGTGATTCTTGGAAACGTGCTCTCAGCCGGGCACGGCATGAACATCGCCCGGCAGGTGGCGGTGAAGCTTGAGTTGCCCGTCCGGACTCCGGCTTTCACAGTCAACATGATGTGCGGGTCCGGGATGCAGTCCGCGCTGCTCGCAGCGAATGCGATTCGCGCCGGAGAAGTTCGAGCGGTTTTGGCGGGCGGAACGGAGTCGATGTCGCAGTCGCCGCTGCTCATCTCGCGACCGGCGAAGGGGCAGTCTCCGAATCTCGCCACCGCGGTCGATTCGATGCAGCGGGACGGGCTCATTGACAGCTTCAGCGACCGGCACATGGGCGAACAGGCAGAAGAACTGGCGCTGGCTTTCGGTGTTTCGCGAGACGAGCAGGATGCGTTTGCGGAACGCAGTCAGCGGTTGTTCTCGGTGGCAATGAACTCGGACGAATTCGCTGTTGAAGTTGTGCCGGTTGGCAACGTCGTCGCCGACCAGCATCCGCGTCCGGAAATGACTCTCGCGACATTGGCTCAGCTGCAGCCGGCGTTTCAGGCTGGCGGAACGGTCACAGGAGGTAACTCGTCCGGCATTAACGACGGCGCCGGAATCCTGCTGCTGGCCGAGCGAGACTTTGCAATCGGGCAGGGTTGGCCGGTCCTGGCCGAATGGATTGAGGGAGTCGTCGTCGGGTGCGATCCGGCGCGCATGGGACTCGGACCGGTTCACGCGATTCGTTCCCTGTTGAAGCGTACGAATCGCGAATGGAGCGACGTCGATACTCTGGAAATCAACGAAGCCTTTGCCGCGCAGACGCTCGCCTGCCTGCGTGAAATGCATCTCTCGTCTGGTCTCTCTGCAGTATCGAAGCAATTGAAGATGCCTTCCGGCCACGTCATAGACTTCAACAGTGAAGGCGGAGCGATCGCCATCGGCCATCCCCTGGCCGCCAGCGGCGCAAGGTTGCTGACTCACCTCGCCTGGAAAATCGCCCGCGGAGGATCTCGCTCAGCGATCGGATCTCTCTGCATCGGTGGCGGCATGGGGATCGCTGCAATGCTCGCTGCCCCTCCGCTCAAAACGACCCAAACATCGTACCAAGGATGAGAACGGCGATTGTCCCGGCGAGCGGACAGGCGATCGTAATCACCGCGATGTCTTGATAGCTCTGCCGGTGAGTACATCCGCAGATGAGCAGCAGGGTGATGACCGCTCCGTTGTGCGGAAGGCTGTCGAGGCCTCCGCAGGACATCGATGCGATGCGGTGCAAAAGCTGAGGATCGATGCCGGCGGCGAGACCTCGCTGGTAGTAATCCTCGCCGAGCGTATTCAGAGCGATGCTCAGACCGCCGGATGCTGAACCTGTGATCCCGGCCAGAGAATTGACAGCGATGGCTTCCGAGATCAGCGGATTGCCTGGAGCAATTCCGGTGACGTACTTCTGCACGATCGTGAATCCTGCCAGTGCCTTGATCGTGCTTCCGTATCCGACTTCGGATGCCGTGTTGAATAACGGCAGCAGCGACGATCTCGCACCCGCCGCCAGTGACACTTTCAGCTTCTCGACCGAACGACAATGCAGTGCAATCGTGAGCAGAAGAGTGATCACCATCGACATGATCGTGGACCATGCCCCGAGGACTTTGCTCAGATCCGTTTTCCCAAACTGCTCCTCGGCGAGATAGTCGGCTTTCCAACTCGGGATCACAAAATGAGAGAAGACGAAATTCAGGATGACCGCACAGAGGATTGGCGCGAAGGCGACCCAGGCACCTGGGAGCTGACGAATTTCGTCCGGAGAACTGGTCTCAGCGGCGATTTCATCGGCAGGCAGAATCGGACCGAAACGCTCTCCTTTTCGTCGCGCCGCGGCGACTCGCGAGTTCAGCCACAGCATTCCAAGTGCAAACATGATCGCACCGCCGATGCAGCCAAGCCCCGGCGCGGCAAAGGCATTTGTGTGAAAGTACTTCATCGGGATCTGATTGTGGATTTGCATCGTGCCGGGCAGCGACGTCATCGTGTAGGTGAAGGATCCCAGTGCGATCGTACCGGGGATGAGCCGCCGCGGGATGCCTGCCTGACGAAAGAGAGACCTCGTGAGGGGAAACACGGCAAACACGACAACAAACAGAGACACGCCGCCGTAGGTCAGAATGCTGCAACTGAGCACAATCGCCAGGACAGTTCGTTCGACTCCCACGGCTCGTACGATCACGTCCGCGATCTTTGCGGCCGATCCTGAGTCTTCCATGAGTTTGCCGAAGAGTGCTCCCAACAGAAACAGCGCAAAATAATCCGCAACAAACTGCCCGACGCTGCCCATGAAGATTTGTGTGTAAGCAGCCAGCAGCGGCATATTCCCGTCCAGAAGCACCGCGAGCAGCGCACACAATGGCGCGAGCACGAGCACACTGACATCCCGATAGGCGAGGTAAATCAGCAGCAGCAGAGACAGGGAGATTCCGAAAACGCCGTTCATTCAGGGAGTCCATTTCAAAGACGGCTCGAAACGGCCCCATGACGAGCAGCAGAAAGGCCGGCGGATGTGTAACAGACCGCCGATTCATTCCCAAGTCGATCGCCGAGCGGGTTGGGCCACTTCACGAACGCAGCGCAGGATGTTGCAATGTGCGGGTGCGGCGATCAGTGGAATTCCAGCCGGGAATCCAATGTCGATGTCACATGTGTACTCTGATCAGAAGAACCCGGAATGAAATGCACGATCACGCTCGGATTCACCGCCCTGTTGCTGGCTTCGATGTTCGCTCTGCGAGCGGACGAACCACAGGCAGCGCAGCCAGAGATCGAGGGGCTCCAGAGACTCATCGGTTACACGGAACTTCGCACGGACCTGCCTGGCGGCAGGCACGCAAATGTCCGCACCATGCGGGCCAGGCTCATGAAAGCGGATGGATCAGAACAGCGGGAGATGGCGGCGGTACTCGTCGACAAACCGGATGCGTGGACGCAGTTCGCCGGATGGTCTCCCGATGGAACCACGGCGGTGATTTATCGCAGCTGGCAGAGCCCGGAAAACGCGGAACTCGAAGAATCGCGAAAAGGATTTCACTTCACGAAGGACGGTTGGCTGCTCGATTCGTACCTGGTGGATCTCGCCTCAGAAACACCGCAGAATGTGACGGACGTCGAACGAGTCAGCTTCTATAACGCCGGGCTGTTCTTCTGGCCGGGCGATGACACAAGACTGGGATTTACCGCGCTGATCAATGGAAACTCGCATCCGTTCCGGATGGATCGTGACGGTCGCAACAAGCTGGATCTGACTCGTGGTGCGGACGAATTCACATACGGCTTCAGCAGCGCGCCAGACGGTCGACGCGTGGCGTATCACAAGGATTACCAGGTTTTTCTTGCAGATGGCGACGGTTCAAACGCTGTGCAGATTCAGACCGGGCAGCCATTCAATTTCGGCCCGACATGGTCACCCGACGGCGAGTGGGTGCTGTTCGTGAGTGGTGAGCACTACAACTGTCACCCGCACGTCGTTCGCGCCGATGGTAGTGGGCTGAAAAAGCTCATCGATCGGGCCGGCTATCGTGGTGTCGTGGAATTCCTCGATGTGCCGGATTTTCACGGCGGCAGCAGCGACACGCCGGTCTGGTCCGCTGGTGGTCAGCGCGTTTTCTGCACGGCAGCCGTGGGCTCCAGCGTGGAAGTGTTTGCCGTCAGCCTCGACGGCACCAGTGAACAGCTCACCCGATCAGCAGCAGGCACGCTGTACTATCATCCTCAACCGTCTGCCGATGGCGCGTGGCTGGTCTATGGCTCGAAACGAGAAGGCGTGCGGCAGCTGTTCGTGATGCGCCTCGCTAACCGGGAAGAAAAGCAGATTACGAATCTGCCTCCAGGCCATGCGGCAATGTGGCCTCATTGGCAGCCTGCGATCCCGAAGGCTGTGATCGGGCGTTGACCTTCGGGTTTAGGCGACCGGCAGATGAAAGTTTGCCGTGGGATAGGCTTCCAGCCTGTCATCCCTCGAAGAAGATGACAGGCTGGAAGCCTATCCCACGGGTAAGACAAGTCCTGCCGATCGCCTTAATGGCCATAGAGTCCGTGGAGCGCGAACTCATGAATCGATGCACCGCCGTTCGATGCAGATTGAACGCCACACTCGTGAGTTTATCGGCGCTGTTCGCAGTGTGTCTTTCGCGTCCAGTTTGTGGCGATGAGAATGCTGAGTATCAGACGCAGATCCTGCCAATCCTGAGAACTCATTGCTACGAATGCCACGGCGACGGAGCGGCCGAAGGCAGCTTCGCACTGGACCAGTTTTCGTCAGAGACGTTGGCTCAAAGCAAACCCGACGTTTGGTGGAACGTACTGAAAAACGTCCGATCGGGCGTGATGCCTCCCGCGGAAAAGGCTCGACCGACGCCGGAAGACGCTGCAACACTGGCGAGGTGGATCAAATTCCGAGTGTTTCAGATTGATCCGGAAAATCCGGACCCGGGGAAGTTGCCTGTGCGCAGGCTCAACCGGACGGAGTATGGAAACACAGTTTCTGATCTGATGGGGATTCGCTTTGACGCGGCCAGCCTTTTTCCTCCGGACGATTCCGGATTCGGGTTCGACAATGTCGGTGACGCTCTCAGCTTTTCGCCGCTGCTGATGGAGCAGTATCTGCGAGCGGCGCAGTCGATCGTCGATCGGTCCGTCCCGAAAGTCACGTCGAACAGCAGACTCCGGTGGGCATTCCGGGCGACTTCACTCAGTATATGGACCTGATATACGACATGCTCCTGCTGGCGTTTCAGACCGACACAACCCGCATCGCCACGCGGCTGCTGGCGTACGCCGGCGGCGCGATCCAGACTGGGCGTTACGTGAAAGCGACCGCTCAACCGATGTCCAACCTGTTCGTCAGCATGCTGAACACCTTCGGCGTCGAGACCACCGAGTTCGGCGACTCGACCGGGCGACTTGCAGAAATCTGAGTCTGTAGAGAAGTTTTCCGCGGCAGCACGAATACGATCCCTGGCAGAGACGAGCTGCTCATGTCTTCGCTGGTTGGTGGTGAGTCGTCTTCGTCAGCGTGCCGTCGGTATCGTAATCACGTCCCGGCGAGCCGGGATGATGGCGACACGGAGAGTCTGTTCCCGTGCCGACTTGATTCTGAACCGGTCCAGAGATAGAACGAATCTTTCGATTCGTCGACAGCGACACTTTGGCTTAAGAATTCTGGTGAAACCATGAGCAATACGCACAGTCGGACGCGGCGGCAGTTTTTGGGGAGTTCGGCGGCGGCAATCACTGCGCCTTGGATTCTTCCGGCGCATGTGCTGGGACGAGGCGGTGCAGTGGCACCAAGCGAGAAGATCACCCTGGGAGTCATCGGTATTGGGCCGAGATGCACGTACGACCTGCAGGCGATGCTGGGGCTGGCGGACGTGCAGTGTGTTGCCATCGCTGATGTGCAGGCCAGTCGCCGCGATGCCGGCAAGCTGCTCGTTGACAAGCACTATGGTCACTCCGACTGCCGACTGTACCGGGACTTTCGCGAACTGCTTGATCGCAAGGACATCGACGCTGTCATCGTCGCCACGGGCGACCGCTGGCACGCGGATGCCTCAATGCTTGCGGCTCAGGCCGGAAAAGACGTCTACAGCGAGAAACCCTG
>Ga0163144_10022649_pt1 | contig 12437 bp, 12 predicted proteins | sample OliLak19BULKMAT1_FD_123175 | JGI IMG/M metagenome (GOLD analysis project Ga0163144, IMG submission 123175) | Freshwater microbial mat bacterial communities from Lake Vanda, McMurdo Dry Valleys, Antarctica - Oligotrophic Lake LV.19.BULKMAT1 | ecosystem: Environmental > Aquatic > Freshwater >... | reverse complement strand
GCGCTCGCCGAGGATGCGCCCGATCTGGATGACCTCTGTGCCGTGCTCCGCGCGTCGACGGAGCCGACGATCGTCTTTACTGCGTGGCGTGCCACGGCGCGTGCGCTGGTCGAACGGCTCGGCCCGCGCACCGCCTGGGTGACTGGCAGCAGCAGCGGTATCGGCCCGATGCGGCTGCCGCGGCGCGACGTTCTGGCGCACTTCGGACCGGAGACACCACTGCCGCGCGCACCGCAGCTGCTCGTGGCGACCGATGTCGCCGCCGAGGGCCTCGATCTGCCGCGGCTCCGTCGAGTGATTCACGCCGATCTGCCGTGGACGCCGACGCGCCTTACGCAGCGCGAAGGCCGGGCACGTCGGGCGGGCAGCACGGCAACGGCGATCTCCGTGATCACCATGGCACCCGCGCGTGAGCTCGAATCGCGACTCGGGCTCGAGGCGCGGCTGCTGCTGAAGTCGACGATGGCCGGCCGCGCCGCAGAGGCGGCCCTCGGCGCTGCGTGGCAGCTTGCCCTCGATGCGCCACCGGCGGTCATCGGCTCACGGCCCTGCTCCGCGCAGATCGTGACGCCCGGCCACATCGTGCCGTTGGCGCTCTGCGCCTTCGTCGACGAGCACGACGAGCTCTCGATCGTCGCGGTCGATATCGACGGTGACCGTCTCGAGGCGCCGGAGCGTCTCAACGCGCTACTGCACGAGGCGCGGGAGCGCGGGGCGAGTACCGATCACACCATCCCATCGGCCCTCCGGCAGCGCATCGCCGATGAATGCCGCCGTCGGCTTGCGCTGCGCACCTCGAGCGTCTGGCGTCTCGATCCACCTGCCCCCGAGGCGCGGCTCATCAGCGCCCGCCTGACGCGACTCGCCGCGGCTGCCGTGCGGCGACGTGACACCGCGTTGCTCGCAACCTTGGACCGTGCCGTCCGATGGTGCGGTCGCGGGCATGCGGCCGCCGAGCGGCGACTTGCCTGCTCGCTCGCGGCACTCGATGGAGATGCGCTGGCGAGTCGTATCGCCCAGTTCGACCGCGAGCGCCGATTCGATGCGCCGGCGCATGGTCCGATTCCGTCGATTCGTCTCATTGCCGTCCTCAGCTTCATCCCGCCCCCGCGGGTTGCTACCTTCGGCGCATGTCCAACCCACGCCCGGTCCTCTTCGACCTCGACGGCACGCTGATCGACAGCGTCCGGCTCATTCTCGACAGCTATCATCACGTCACGCGTGAGCACGGCCTGACCCCGCGCACCGACGATGAGTGGCTCGCCGGCCTCGGCACGCCGCTGGTCGCGCAATTCCGCCAGTACGTCGACGATGAGCCGCTGATGCAGGAATTGATCAAGACGTATCGGGCCTACAACCTCGCGCATCACGATGCGCGCGTGACGATCTATCCCGGCATCATGGAGATGATGCAGGAGATCAAGCGCCGCGGGCACCCGACGGCACTCGTCACGAGCAAGAACCGTTCGGGCGCGGAGCGCGGGCTGAAGCTGGTGGGCCTGACGTCGCACTTCGACGTGCTCGTCGGCGCCGACGACGTCACCAATCCGAAGCCGCATCCCGAACCGGTGCACTTGGCGTTGGAGCGTCTGGGCGTATCCGGTGAGGGTGCGCTCTTCATCGGCGACAGCACGCACGATGTGCATGCCGGCAATGCGGCGGGCGTCGCGACGGTCGCGGTGCTCTGGGGGCCGTTCTCGCGGGCGCACCTTGCGCCGTCCAATCCGACGCATTGGATCGAGCAGCCGAACGAACTGCTGGCGCTGCTTTAGGCATCTGGCAGCGGGCCGGCGCACAAATGCGCCACGCCCGCCGCGCGTGCGTTCAGCTTCGCGTAGGCGGCAGGCCGGCATTCTCGCGCACCACCGTGGCGAGGCCCGCCCAGTCGATGTGTCCTCGGCCGCGCGCCATCGCCGTCGTCATATGGTCACAGAGCAGATTGCCGATCGGGAGCGGGGCCTCGAGGCTCCGCGCAGCTTCGAGGGCCAACCCCACATCCTTGAGACCCAGCCGCAGCGGAAAGCCCGCCGGTTCGAAGACCGTCGACGCAACCGAACCGCCGTATCGCTGCACGGCGGGACTGCCGAAGAGCGTCCCGGTGTAGAGCGCCAGGAGCGACTCCGGCGTGAGCCCGCCTTTTTCTCCGACCGTGAACGCCTCGGCGAAGAGCTCCGCCGTCCCCGCCAGCAGAAAGTTGCCGAGGAGCTTGGCGAGCATCGCTTCGCGCGGGCCCGGCATCGGCCAGGTCCCACGACCGAGCGCTGCGAAGACCGGTGCCAGCGCTGCGAGATCGGTTTCGGTGCCGCCCGGCACGATCCAAAGCTGCGCCGCCGCCGCTGCGTCCGGCCGTCCGAATACCGGTGCCGCCACGAAGCGCTGTCCGCGCTCCGCATGCGCCGCCCCCATCCGATCGACGATCGCCAGCGAGATCGTGCTCATTGCCACGTGCAGGGCACCGCTGGCCGCGCGGTCAAGTACCCCGTTCTCCCCGAAGACGACCGCCTCCGTGGCTGCATCATCCGCGAGCATCGTGAGGACGACATCGGCACCGACGACGGCGTCGGCGATCGTCGCTGCGCGAGGCACCATCGGGTCGAGCGCGACGCTACTCCGATTCCATGCACGCACGGCAAAGCCCGCCACGCACAGGTTGCGGGCGATCGGGCGTCCCATCTGGCCCAAGCCGAGCACGGCAATCGTGGTCATGCGGTCTCCGGCGTACGGCTCCAAACGGCCGACGCCCCCGTCGGGAGGACGGAGGCGTCGGAGGGAACTGGGGCGACAGGCCTCGAACCTGTAACCTCCCGGTTAACAGCCGGGCGCTCTGCCAATTGAGCTACACCCCAAGGCATCTTGTACGACGTGTAGGGTAGAATCGCCCCAGCAGGTGAGTCAAGGTACGAGGTTCCGGCTTGACGCGCTCGACACGAGGCGGCCTACTTACAGGCGTTCATGTGTGCACCCTGTCTTGAAATGCCGCACGCCATCATTCTGGCGGCTGGTCATGCGCGCCGTTTCGGTGCGCCGAAGCTGCTTGCCATGCTCGAGGGCAGGCCGGTGATTCGGCACGTGAGCGATGCGGTCGCCGGGGCACTGGCGCAGGGCGTTCTGGGCGCGGTGCATCTGGTCTGCCGGGCGGACGACGCGGCGCTTCGAGATCAGGTGCCGGCCGAATGGTGCGTGGCGATCGATGCGTCGTCGAGCAGCATGAGCGCGTCGCTGCGCGCGGGCGTGTCGGCGGCCGCCGCGGCCGGCGCGGCGGCTGTGGTTCTCTGCCTCGCCGATCAACCCCGGTTGCGCGTGGCGACCCTCGCGGCGTTGGTGGCGTGCTGGCGTGACGGAGCGATCGTGGCGCGTCCGGTGTACGCCGAAGAGCCTCAGACGCCGGGGCACCCGCTCCTGCTCGATCGTACGGCATTTCACCTTGTGGAGCACACCGAAGGCGACCGCGGGCTGGACCCTGTGCTTCATCGGCTGCATGTGCCGATCGTTCCGGTGTTGCTACCGGGACGTCACCCCGATCTCGATACTCCGGACGATCTCTCCCGCCTATGAAGCTTCAGTTCGACGGCCAGCCCCTCGCAGCCGCCTCCGTGGAAACCGTCTGGCGCTGTCTGCTCGACGCCGAGTTCGTGGCCCGCACCACGCCCGGGCTGCAGTCGATCGAAACGCTGAGTGACACGCGCCATCGCGTACGGGCACGCGTGGGCACGGGTGCGTTCGGTCTGGATGTCGTCATGGAGGTCGAAGTCTGCGACCTCGTGCCGCCCAATCGCGCGACGATGCGCGCCACCGGCAACGTGGCGAATCAGCCGATTTCGCTCATCTCCCACGTTCAACTGCACGAGCTGGGGCCCTTCAGCACGCGCATCGCCTGGCAGGGCGAAGCGGAGCTCGGCGGTGCGATCGGCGGTCTGGGTGGCACCATGCTGAAGGCCGTCGCGCCGGCCCTCGTCGAGCGGTTCTGGTCGGAGTTCGCCAAGCGCGTCGCCACCGAGCCGGTGTGAGGGCCGCGGGCTCATTGCACCAATAGGTGCAATGATCGGTGCCTGCGCTCTCTTGCCCCCGTCCGCCGGCAGATGTAAATCCTTCCACACAAATCCATCCGCCCATCGAGCGTCATCGATGTCGGGAGGCCATCGTGCCTCCTGTGTGCCGCGGTTGGACACGTTCGACGTCACCCCCATGACCGTTCGCTGTCGTTCCCATTTTGAAGGAGTCGTCGCATGACTGCCACCGCCCCCGCCACGCAGCAACTGCCTGCGTCGGCGCAGCACCTGAAGATTCCGATCCGTGCCCGCTACGACAACTGGATCGGCGGCGAGTACCGGGAGCCTGCGCGCGGCCAGTACTTCGTGAACATGACGCCGATGACCGGCCGCCCGCTCTGTGAAGTCGCGCGCTCGACGCACGAAGATGTGGACAAGGCACTCGATGCCGCCCACGCGGCCGCGATCCACTGGAACAAGACCTCGCAGACCACCCGCGCCAACATCCTCAACAAAATCGCCGATCGCCTCGAGCAGAACCTCGACGCGATGGCCGCCATCGAGACGGTCGACAACGGCAAGCCGCTGCGCGAGTCGGTGTATGCCGACATGGCCCTCTGCGTCGACCACTTCCGCTACTTCGCGGGTGTGATCCGCGCGCAGGAAGGCTCGATCGGGATGATCGACGAGGAGACGGTCGCGTACCACTTCAACGAGCCGCTCGGCGTCGTGGGCCAGATCATTCCGTGGAACTTCCCGCTCCTGATGGCGGTGTGGAAGCTCGCGCCGGCGCTCGCGGCCGGTAACTGCGTGGTGATCAAGCCGGCCGAGCAGACGCCGGTGAGCATCATGGCGTTCATGGAACTCGTCGCGGACATTTTGCCGAGCGGCGTGGTGAACGTGGTGCAGGGCTTCGGCGTGGAAGCGGGCAAGCCGCTCGCGAGCAGCAACCGCATCGCCAAGATCGCGTTCACGGGCGAGACGACGACGGGCCGCCTCATCATGGGCTACGCGTCGGAGAATATCATCCCGGTGACGCTCGAGCTGGGTGGCAAGAGCCCGAACATCTTCTTCGCCGATGTGATGGACGCCGACGACGACTACTTCGACAAGTGCCTCGAAGGCTTCACGATGTTCGCGCTGAACTCGGGCGAAGTCTGCACCTGTCCGTCGCGTGCGCTGGTGCAGGAGAGCATCTACGACAGGTTCATGGAGCGCGCCATTGCGCGGGTCGAGAAGATCAAGATGGGCGACCCGATGGACATGACGACGATGATCGGTGCGCAGGCATCGAACGACCAGTACGAGAAGATCATGAGCTACATCGACATCGGTAAGGCCGAAGGCGCCAAGGTCCTCACCGGCGGCACCAAGGCCCAGCACGAAGGCGATCTGGCCGGCGGCTATTACGTCACGCCGACGGTCTTCGAAGGCCACAACAAGATGCGCATCTTCCAGGAGGAGATCTTCGGACCGGTGCTCTCGGTCACGAAGTTCAAGGATGCGGATGACGCGCTCAGCATCGCGAACGACACGCTCTACGGCCTCGGCGCCGGCGTGTGGAGCCGCGACATGAACACCTGCTACAACATGGGCCGCGGCATTCAGGCCGGTCGCATCTGGACCAACTGCTACCACCTGTACCCGGCGCATGCGGCATTCGGCGGCTACAAGGCGTCCGGCATCGGCCGCGAGAACCACAAGATGATGCTCAACCACTACCAGCAGACGAAGAATCTCCTCGTCAGCTACAGCACGAAGGCACTGGGCTTCTTCTGAGCCAGGCCCCTGCCGCAGCTGCCACGGTCCGCCGCGTCGATGTCACCGACGCGGCGGTTGTGGTGCTGCGCACGCTCGAAGCGATGCACGGGCCGCTGCTCATTCATCAGAGTGGCGGCTGCTGCGACGGCTCCTCGCCGATGTGCTACCCACGCCGCGAGATGCGCATCGGGGCGCAGGACATCTATCTCGGCGAGATTGCCGGCACGCCGGTCTTCATCGGGCTTCAGCAGTTCGAGTACTGGAAGCACACGCACCTCACCATCGACGTCGTGCCTGGGCGCGGCAGCGGCTTCTCGCTCGAAGCCCCCGAGGGTGTGCGCTTCCTGACGCGCTCGCGGGTCTTCACCGACGAGGAGCACGCACTCCTCGAGGCCGCAGGGCCGGCGCTGCGCGGGGATCAGGTCACGTACTGATATCGAGCGGTGGACGAAGCTGGGGCGCTGACTCGTCGAGTCGGCGCCCCTTTGTGCATGCGCCTCGATCGCCTCACACCAGCAGACACGGGAGTCCTCGCCCAGCCGGCGACTCCGCCATATTTGCCCCATGCGAGATCTCCTTCCCGGCCTGACCCGTCTTTCCGCTGAACCATCTCCTGTCGGCCGCGCTGTGGTGGTGCACGTCTGGGGCTCAGCCCCGCGACAGACCGGCTCGGGCATGCTCGTCACTGCCGACGGGCGCTTCGACGGGTCCGTCAGCGGCGGCTGCATCGAGACTGCGGTCGTGGGCGAGATGCAGGACGCGCTGGCAACTCGCTCCGCCAAACTGCAGCGTTACGGCGTACCCAATGCCAAGGCGTGGGACCTCGGGCTCGCATGCGGCGGCTCGATCTCGGTCTGGCTGGAGCCTGGCATCAGGCCCGAGCTCGTGGCCGCCGCCGACACTGGTGGGGCGTGCTGCGCCACGATCGTGGATGGTACGCCGCACGTCGGGGCATCGCTGTTGGTGCAGGATGACGGCCGTGACGCGGTCGTACTATCGCCCGTAGCGACGTCGGCAGATGCTGAAGCGGCCTGTTCCATGCTCGCCGACGCGCGGAGCGCAATCGAATCAGCAGCACGCACGGCGCTTGCCCGGTCGGATGCCTCGTCGGTGGCAGACCTGCCGATGGCCGATGGCACCACGCTGACGGTGCTGCTCGAGCGCTTTCCGCGTCCCTCCACGCTGCTCATCGTCGGCGCAGTCGCAACAGCCGCCGCCCTCGTACCCATGGCCAAGCAGCTCGGCTTCCGCACCGTGGTCCTCGACGGACGCGCGGCATTTCTGACGCGTGAGCGTTTCCCCGAGGCCGATGCGCTCGTGCACGCCTGGCCCGCGGAAGGATTCGCGCAGATCGGACTCGACCGCGGCACGTACGTCTGCATCCTCTCGCACGATCCCAAGTTCGACGAGCCCGCGCTCGAACTCGCGCTGCGGAGTGATGTGCGCTACGTCGGTGCCATCGGCTCGAAGAAGACGCAGGCCAGCCGCCGTGCGTCGCTGCTGGCAAAGGGATTCACGGAGACGGAACTGGCGCGACTGCATGGGCCGATCGGGCTGGATATCGGCGGTCGTGAGCCCGCTGAGACGGCGCTGTCGGTGCTCGCGGAGGTGGTGGGAGTGCGCTACGGATCGCGGCTGGTGCGGCGAGACTGAGCCGTGTCGTGATACGTACTGGACTAGCCCAACACCGCCACCGCTCGCAGCTTCCGCAGCACCGCCTTCTGCGCCGCCGCATTCCTTGAGGCAATGAAGATCGTATCGTCGCCGGCGATGGTGCCGAGCACCTCCGGCCATGCGCTCCGATCGAGCGCAGCCCCCACACGCCCCGCCTCACCCGGTGCGGTGTGCACCACCACGAGGACGTCGCCAGCGGACTCCGCCGTCAGCACGCCTTCGGCAATGCGCTGGTCGTCCGGCGTGCGCGGCGTGGCGAGCGCACGCACAGGGCGCGTATAGGCACCCTCGATCTTCACCAGCTTCAGCGCCGCAATATCTCGCGACACACTCGACTGCGTCACGTCCCATCCCTCGGCCGCCAGCGTCGCCGCGAGTTCCTCCTGCGTGTGCAAGGCACGCGTGGAGATCAGCTCGAGAATCTTGAGTTGCCGCTGGCGCCGATCGCCGGTCATGATCGACCGGCCAGCTTGGCAATCGCTGCTTCGAAGCGGCGGCGCTGCGAGGCATTCCAGCGGCGCGCGGCGCGGCTCCGCGCTCGCAGCGTACCGAGCTGCAGGTTGCCGAGGCCGCCGGTGCTGGTGCGCTGCCGGAGAATGGTATCGTGCAGCTTCTTCGAGGTCGGCGTCTCGGACGGAACGATGATCGAGAGATCTTCGCCGCGCTTCACTGCCGCGCTGACGGCGCGGTACGCACCCCGGAAGCTCTCTCCGCCCTCCTGCACACGGCGGAGGACCTCGTCGGTCGCCAGCACGCCGCCGTACAGCGCCAATTCTCCCTTGCGGCGATTCACTTCGAGCCGCGGCACGGCATGCCCCAGCATCGCGAGCATTTCGAGCGTCGTATCGAGCCCGCGCATGAGCGGCGGCTTGAGGAGCTGGAAGTCGCGATGATAGCCGCTGGTCAGTCTCGCCTTCAGCGCGGAGACCGACGCGAGATCGCCTTCGACGGTGGCGGCGCGCGCGCGCGTCAGTTCGAAGAGATCGGGATTCCGCTTGTGCGGCATGATGCTGGAGCCGGTGGTCAGATCGGCCGGCAGCACCAGCCAACCGAACTCCTCGGCGCTGAACAGAATCACATCACTCGAGAGCTTCGAGAGATCGTGCGCCAACTCGGCGCACCAGAAGAGTGTCGCCGCCTCCAGCTTGCCGCGGGCGTTCTGCACGCCGGTGACGATATGGTCGATGCCGGCAAAGCCGAGCGCACGGGCCGTCGCCTCGCGATCGAGCTTCAGGGGTACGCCGTAGCCCGCGGCGCTCCCGAGCGGCGATCGATCGAGGCGCGGCCAGAGCCCCGCCGCCGACTCCACCGTATCCAGCAAGCCTTCGGCAAAGGCCGCGGCCCAGACCCCGCCACTCGACGGCATCGCCTTCCGCGTATGCGTGTAGCCCGGCCAGAGTGCATCCTTGTGCAGCGCCGCAAACGCCAGCAGACGATCGGCGAGATCGAGTGCCGCATCGTGAATGGTGAGGACGCGATCCTTCAGGTAGAGGCGCAGATCGCAGGTGACCTGATCGTTCCGCGACCGCCCGGTGTGCACGCGCTCGCCGATCTTGCCGTAGCGCTCCGTCAGCCAGAATTCGACGGCGCTGTGCACATCTTCGTGCGCGGCACCGATGCGCAGATCCCCGCTGCTCGCGGCCACGAGGGCCGCACGCAGCGCACGGCGCAGACGCAGATGCTCGGCGTCGGTGATCACGCCCGACGTCCACAGCCCCTCGACATGGCCAAGCGAACCGAGGATATCCCAGCGGACGAGGCGCGCATCCCAGATCGGGTCGTCGCCCACGGTGTACGAGAGCATCGCCCGATCGGTGGTCGCGTCGGAATTCCAGAGCGTCGTCGGAGAGACGTCGACGGGCGTCCGGCCCGCCAGCACCTGCACGAAACGCTTGGCGGCTGCCGTCTTTCGTGCCTGCTTCGCGCTCTTGGCGTTCGCGGCGTGTGAGGTCGTCTTCGTCGTCTTCCGCACGCTCATGCCAGATATTCCCTTGCGACCTGCGCGTAGAAGACACGTGCCGCCGTCACTTCCGGCAGATCGACGTACTCGTCCGGCGTGTGCGAACGCGGACTGGTGCCCGGCCCGCACTTGACGGCATCCCGATCCCGCACGAAGACCCAATCGGAACAGGTGGGACTGCCGTAGCACCGTCCCTCGGGACGCGCGCGCTGCATCGCCGCCAGCAGCGCCGATCCGGCCGGCGTCTCACACGGCACCAGGCGATCGGAGGTCACCTCCACGTCGCTGTGCAGTTCGGCCCGCATCACGGCGGCCATCTCCGCATGCCCCCAGGCGGGCGTGCTGCGCACATCGAGCACCGCCTTCGCCGACGGTGGCGTCACGTTCCGGCTGACGCCGGCCTCCAGCATCGTCGGCGTCACGAACGGCTGCCCCAGAATCGGATGCGGCCGCGCGGTGAAGAGTGCGTCGAGCTTCACGAGGTCTTTCGCGAGCGCCACGGCCGCGTTGGTGAACCCCGGATCGGCGGAGGCATAACCCGCATGCCGCTGCTGTCCATGCGCCACGAGATTCACCATCATCAGTCCGCGCTGGGCGACTGCGAACTGCAGATTGGTCGGCTCGCCGATGATCGCCGCATCGACGCCACCGCAGTGCTGGACGGCGAGGCCCATCGTGGTGTCCTTCGTCTCCTCGCCGAAGCCCAGGATGACAAGCAGGCGCCCGCGCGCCAGCCCGCTCGCGTGGCAGTCGCGCGCGGCGCACAGCATGGCGGCGACGCTGGCCTTGGCGTCACCGCTGCCGCGGCCGTAGAGCCGATCGCCCTCGATGGTCGCTTCGAAGGGCGGCCGCGTCCAACCCTCTCCGGCCGGCACCGTATCGATGTGCGAGATCAGCGCGAGTGTAGGGCCGGGCTCGCTGCCGCGCACCTGCACGGTCACCGAGGCCTCGTCGCAGGTGACGTCGAGACCCCAGCCTTCCACCATCGCCGTGATCTTCGCCGCGAGGGCGGCTTCGGTGCCGCTGACGCTCGCCGTGGTGACGAGGTCCGCGAGCAGCTCAATCTCGGGAGCCAAGGTCCACGCCGAGATAGGTCGCCTTTTCCTTGCGGCCGACGATCATCGTGCCGCAGCCCGAGCCGGTGAAGACCTCGTGGAGCAGCGAGTCGGCCGCGCGTCCGTCGATGATGTGCGTGCGCTCGACGCCGCCGGTGGCCGCGCGGATGCACGACTCCACCTTGGGCCGCATCCCGCCGGCCAGTGCGCCGCTGGCCATCAGCTCCGCGAGGTCGTCCGGATCGGCGAAGGTGACGAGCGACGACGGATCGTTGCGATCGCGCAGGACGCCCGGTGCGCCGGTCATGAAGATCAGCTTCTGCGCCTTGAGCGCCACCGCCAGCGTCTCGGCGATCGTATCGGCGTTGACGTTGTAGACATTGCCCTCGTCATCGCCCGCGAGGGACGCAATCACCGGCACGAAGCGGGCGTTGAGCAGTGTGGTGAGGATGCGCGTATCGGCGCGCCGCACATCACCGACATTGCCGTAGTCCACCACGCGCGTGTTGCCTTCGTCGTCCACCACCTTCACCGGCGGGCGGCGCGAGGCGGTGATGAGGTCGGCATCGACGCCCGAGAGACCCACGCCCTGGACTTCGTGCTCGCGCAGCGCCGCAAGGAGCTGCGTGTTGATGCGACCGGCATACACCATCTCGGCCACCTCGAGCGCGGCATCGTCGGTGACGCGTCGGCCGGCGATCATCACGGGCTCGATGCCCAGGCGGCGCGAGAGCGCCGACGCCTGCGTGCCCCCGCCGTGTACCACCACGATCCGGATGCCGAGCGACGAGAGGAGCGACACCTGCGCCGCCACGGAGTCGAGCGCCTCGAGGTCGCTCACGACATCGCCGCCCAGCTTCACGACAAACGTCTGATCGCGGTAGGCGCGCACGTAGCGCAGGGCGCCCTTGAGGCCAACGATGCCCTTCGACGGATCCATGTTCATCGGACGGTTCCCAGCATTTCGAGGAGAAGTGCGCGCTGCGCATGCAGGCGGTTTTCGGCCTGATCGACGACCACCGAATTCGGTCCTTCCATCACCGCATCGTCGATCTCGACGTTGCGGCGGAGCGGCAGGCAATGCATGACAATACCCTTGCCGTCGCGCGTTGCCTTGGCGCGCGCTTCGGTCATGCGCCAGTCGCGCAGGCCGGCGCGGAACTCCGCCTCCTCCGCGGGACGGCCGAAGAGTCCGAGCGAGCCCCAGCTTTTTACATAGACGGCATCCGCCCCGACCATCGCCTCATCGGGATCGTTGATGATCGTGATGTTCTGTCCGTGCTCGCGGGCCAGCTTCCGCACCAGCGCGGTATCGTCCGGATCGAGCTCGTAGCCGTCGGGTCGTGCAATGCAGATCTCCATCCCGCTCATCGCCGCGGCGATGAGCGCGCTAGCCGGCACCGCGGTCGGCAGCGCCTTCGGATGCCACGCCCACGTCAGCACGAAGCGCTTGCCCGCCGGTTCGCCGAGCTTCTCGCGCAGCGTCAGTGCATCGGCCAGACCCTGGCACGGATGGCGGCGCACGCTCTCGAAGTTGATGACCGGCTTCTCGCAGTACTTCGCGAAGTTGCGGATCACCTCATCCTCGCGCTCCTGCCCCCAGACCGTGCCCCTCGGGAAGCTGCGAACGCCCAGCGCATCGGCGTAGCGCCCCAGTACACGCGCGGCGTCGATGATGTGCTCCACCGACGTGCCATCCATCACGGCACCGATCTCGGTCTCGAGCGACCAGCTCCCCTTGCCCGGCTCGAGCACCACGCCGTGGCCGCCGTGCAGGAACATCGCGGTCTCGAAGCTCGCACGGGTGCGGAGCGACGGGTCCATGAAGACCATCGCGAGCACCTTCTTCTCGAGGCCGCCGCTGATCTCGCCGCGCTTCACGCGCTCGGCGAGGTCCAACAGGTGGCGCACGTCGTCGGTGCCCCAGTCTTCCATCGCCAGAAAGTCGCGCTTCGTCACGCTGTCCCCTTACACGTCCGAGGCGCCGAGCGCCCCGAG
>Ga0163144_10022647_pt1 | contig 12438 bp, 11 predicted proteins | sample OliLak19BULKMAT1_FD_123175 | JGI IMG/M metagenome (GOLD analysis project Ga0163144, IMG submission 123175) | Freshwater microbial mat bacterial communities from Lake Vanda, McMurdo Dry Valleys, Antarctica - Oligotrophic Lake LV.19.BULKMAT1 | ecosystem: Environmental > Aquatic > Freshwater >... | reverse complement strand
CGTGCCGAGCATGCCCGGCGTCTCGCAGCTGAGCATCGATCGCGCGGTCGCCGAAGCGCAGGCCGCGGCGCGCGACGGGGTCGCGGGTGTGCTGCTGTTTGGCGTGCCGGACACCAAGGACCCGCTCGGCGAGAGCGCGGCGGATCCCGATGGCCTGGTGCCCCGGGCCGTGCGCGCGATCAAGGCCGCGGTGCCGGAGTTGCTGGTCTGGACCGACGTCTGTCTGTGTGGCGCCACGGACCATGGCCACTGCGGCCACGTCGATGCGAACGGCAAGGTGTTGAACGACGTCTCGCTCGGCACGCTGGCGCGCACCGCGGTCGCGCACGCGGCCGCTGGCGCCGATGCGGTGGCGCCGAGCGACATGATGGATGGCCGCGTCGGCGCGATCCGCCAGGCGCTCGATGCGCGCGGCCTGCAGGACGTGCCGATCGTGGCCTACGCCGTCAAGTACGCCTCGGCGCTCTACGGCCCGTTCCGCGAGGCGGCGCATTCGGCGCCGGCGTTCGGCGACCGTCGCGCCTACCAGATGGATGCGGCCAATGCGCGCGAGGCGTTGCGCGAGATCCGGCTTGACATCGAGGAGGGCGCCGACGTCGTGATGGTCAAGCCGGCGGGCGCCTGTCTCGACATCATTCATCGCATCCGGCAGCAGACCGACCTGCCGGTCGCGGCGTATCAGGTGTCGGGCGAATACAGCCTGATCAAGGCCGCGGCCGCCGTGGGCTGGGTCGACGAACGCGCGGTCGCGCTCGAGGCGTTGACTGGCATCCGTCGCGCTGGCGCCGACATCATCATCACTTACTTCGCGCGCAACGTCGCCGCGTGGCAGCGGGGCGATCATCCATGAACGCCAGGACGCGCCCCGTCACGCCCACCTGGACCGATGCGCCTTCGCGGTGGACGCTGCCGGCTCGACCCGGCATCCTTGGATGTCGCCCAGGAGGCTGAGTGTCCACCGCGTATCCGCATCTGTTCTCGCCGTACCGGCTCGGCCCGGTCACCCTCAAGAACCGCATCGTCCACGCCTCGATGTCGACCCGCTACGTCGTGGGCGGCAAGGTCACGGACCGGCTGATCCTCTATCACGCGACCCGCGCGCGCGGTGGCGCCGCGATGACGGTGACCGAGCCGATGAACCTGCTGCGGCGCCAGACCAATGGCCAGAAGGTCATGGTGCGCGCGCCTGAGAACGCCGACGGCCTGAAGCGCTGGGCCGCGGCGGTGCGCGACGCCGGCTCGCACCTGGTCGCGCAGATCCAGGACCCGGGCCGCGGCCGTCACCAGCCCGGGCGCATCCACGACGCGATTGGCGCCTCGGCGCTGCCGGACGACCTGAGCTGGACCGTGCCGCATGCGCTGACGACCGAAGAAGTGGCGCAGATGGTCGACGAGTTCGCCGAGTCGGCGCAGATCCTGCAGCAGGCCGGCTTCAGCGGCGTCGAGATCTCTGCGGGCCACGGTCATCTGTTCCACCAGTTCATGGCACGGCGCTCGAACCTGCGCACCGACCGCTACGGCGGCGATCTCGAAGGCCGCACGCGCCTGCTGACCGAGCTGCTGCTGGCGCTGCGCGCGCGCTGCGGCCGGGAGTTCGTGATCGGCGTGAAGCTGCCGGGCGAGGACGGGCAGCCCGACGGCATCGATCTCGAGACCTCGGCCGCGGTCACGCGCCTGCTGCACGCGACCGGCACGCTCGACTACCTCACCTGGTGCTGGGGCTCGCACGCCGACACGCTCGACTGGCACTTGCCGGACCTGCATGGGCCGCGCTCACCGTACGTCGATCGGATCGCCGCGCTCGCGAAGCACGCGCCCGGGGTCGCGGTCGGCGCGCTCGGGCTGATCACCGATCCGAACGAGGGCGAGCGCTTCGTGCGCGACGGGCTCGCCGACCTCGTGATGCTCGGCCGGCCGCTGGTCACCGATCCGGCCTGGGGCTTGAAGGCCGAGGCGGGCCGCGAGGCCCAGATCCGCTACTGCGTCTCCTGCAACACCTGCTGGGGCGCGATCATCGGCGGCAGCACGCTCGCCTGCGACAACAATCCGCGCGTCGGCCTGGTCGACGAACTCGACTGGTGGCCGCAGCCCGCGCCGCGCCAGCGTCGCGTGGTCGTGGTCGGCGCCGGCGTCGCCGGCATGGAGGTCGCCTGGGTCGCGGCGGCCCGCGGTCACGACGTCACCGTGCTGTGCGCTTCGGCCGAGGTCGGCGGCAAGGCGCGCCTGCACGCACTGCTGCCCGGTGGCGAGAGCCTCTCGAGCATCTACGACTACCAGCGGCTGGCCGCCGGCCGCGCCGGCGTGCGTTTCGAGTTCGGCCTGCGTGCGCGCCTCGACGACGTGCTTGCGCTGCAGCCCGATGCGGTGGTGCTGGCCTGCGGCGCGACGCCATCCTGGCCGTCTTGGCTGCCGGAGGAATACCGCGGCGAGGGCGTGTTCCCCGACATCCGCGAGGCCGCCGCCGCGCTGCTCGGGCGCACGGCACGCGAACCGGGCACGGCCGTCGTGGTCGATCAGGACCACACCGCCTTCACCTACGCGGCCGCCGAGATGCTGCTGAAGCGTTTCGCCCGCGTGGTGCTGCTGACGCCGCGGCCCGGGCTCGCCGCCGAAGAGCCGCTGGTGAACCGCCAGGGCATCTACCGGCGGATCTATGGCAAGGGTGTCGAGGTCCTCACCCTGACCGAGCCGGTGTTCGGCGACGAGTTCGCCGACGGCATCCTCTCGACCCGCCACCTGCTCTCCGGCATGACCGGGCGCATCGAGGACGTCGCACTGCTGACGCATGCCAGCGCCCGGGTGCCGGACGACGCCTTGGCCGCGCCGCTGCGCGCCGCCGGGATCGAGGTGCAGCTGGTGGGCGACTGCTTTGCGCCCCGATCGCTGCTGGTGGCGACCGGGGAGGGCCATCGCGTCGGCAACGCCCTCTAGATCGGCGGTCGGGCAGCCCGGGGCGTAGAATCACGGCTGGTTTCGAGATCCCGGAGGCCCGATGCGCCAGAAGCCCTGCCTGACCGCCGACGACGTCCGTGCCATCGTCACGGCAGCGCGCCAGGAAGCGCAGCGCAACGGCTGGGCGGTCACGATCGCGGTCGTCGACGACGGCGGGCATCCGCTGTATCTCGAGCGCCTCGACGGCGCAGGCATCGGCACCGTCGCGGTCGCGCTCGGCAAGGCGCGCACCTCGGCTTACATCCGCGGACCGAGCGCCGGCATGCAGGCCAGGGTCAAGGACAACCCGGCCTTCCTGAAGCTCGACTACCTGCCCCTGCCCGGTGGCCTGCCGCTGCTCTGCGCGGGCAGCTGCGTCGGCGGCATCGGCGTCTCGGGCGTGGCCGCCGAACAGGACGAACAGGTCGGCGCTGCCGGGACGGCGGTGCTGGCGAGGATCTGGAACGAGTCGCGCCCGCACTGAAGGCGCCCACGAGACAAGGAGTCCCACATGAGCCTGCCGAACATCGAAGAGCTGGTCCGCTCGACCCACGACGAACGCGCCCGCCAGGGCTTCGTCAGCATGTTGCGCAAGCACGCGATCATCGACATGCGCCGCGCGCTGAAGGAAGACTACGACCAGCGCGTCGAGCCCGCGCTCGAGCGCCAGGGCCGCAAGCCCGCCGACTGGCGCGGCATCGAGGCCGCGATGCAGGGCGAGCCGTCCTATCGCTTCTACAGCGCGCTGCGCTACAACGCGCAGGAAATGTGCTACCTGTCGGTGCAGCCCGCGGTCGAGCGCGCGCTGCCCGCCATGATCGAGCTCGCGCGCGAAGCCGCCGGCACGAATCCCGCCGGCGGTTCGCTGCGGCTCGACCCCGCCCTCGAGGTGCCGCGCTACGTCGCCGCACTCGACGTGCACCTGGCGCCGGGCTGGGTGCACGCCGAGCACACCGCCGATGACGTCGCGCAGGGTGCGGTCGTGGCCTTCGGTGGCAAGGTGTTCACCGGCCAGCATCCCTATCGCAAGCGCCCGGGCGTGGTCGGCGAGTCGATCGCGGCCTGGCTGAAGGCGAAGCAGCCGGGCTTCGCACCGCGGCGCGTGCTCGACATGGGCACCACGAACGGCAAGAACCTGCTGCCCTATGTCGCGGCCTTCCCGGGCATCGAGGCGCACGGCATAGACGTAGGCGCGCCGGTGCTGCGCTACGCGCATGCGATCGCCGAACACGAAGGCGTCGCGGCCCACTTCAGCCAGCAGAACGCGGAGCAGACCGACTTCCCGGACGGGCATTTCGACCTGATCGTCTCGAGCTTCTTCCTGCACGAAGTGCCAGTGAAGGTGACCCGCAGGATCCTCGCCGAATGCCGCCGGCTGCTCTCGCCGGGCGGCATCATGGTGCACATGGAACTGCCGGCCGAGTCGGCCGTCAGCGCCTACGAGAACTTCTTCTGGAACTGGGACACGCTCAACAACAACGAGCCGCACTACACGGCCTTCCGCTCCCAGGACCCGAAGTCGCTGTGCGCCGAGGCGGGCTTCGATCCCGCGCAGTGCTTCGCGCACCTGATCCCGGACTACGCGAGTTGCGGCGACGAGAAGCTGGCGCAGTTCGTCCGCGGCGAGCTGGCGGCACCGGCGCATGGCAGTGGCGGATGGTTCGTTTTCGGCGGCGTCAGAGGGCACTGACACCGGGTCCCGGGGCGCGCTGGTCGCGGCGTTCCCGGCGCGCTCCTAACCTCTGCACCATCAATCACGAGGAGTGCGGCGGATGCGCAAGAACATCGTTGAGCATGGGAACGCTGCTTCCCGGAGCCGGTCGTGAGCCTCGCCGCGCGCGCCATTGCGCCGACGGCGCTGCTGGTTCACGGCGAGGGCGACCTGCAGGTGCGCGTAGACCTGCTGGAAAGCGCCAATGCGCGCCTGCGGCGCAGCATCGTCCGGCTGCAGGGTGAGGTGGCGCAGACGCGCCAGCTCGCGTATCACGACCCGCTGACGGGCCTGCCGAACCGGCACCTGCTGCATGATCGGCTCGACCAGGGCGTGATGCGCGCCACGCGCGAGGGAACCCAGGTCGCGCTGCTGCTGCTGGACCTCGACCGCTTCAAGCAGGTCAACGACGATTTGGGACATGCTGCCGGCGACGCGCTGCTGTGCGAAGTGGCGGAGCGCCTGCTGCGCTGCACGCGTGGCGCGGACACGGTCTGCCGTCACGGCGGCGACGAGTTCATCGTGATGCTGCCTGGCGTTACCAGCGTCGAGGAAGTCGAGTCCGTCGCGCAGAAGATCCGTGCCTGTCTCGACCTGCCGTTCACGGTCGACGGACGCCTGGTGCGCATCGGCGTCAGCGTCGGCGTGGCGATGCTGCGGCCCGGCGATGCGGGGATCGAGCGGCTGTTTCGCGACGCGGACCGCGCGATGTATCGCGCCAAGTTCGCGACCCGCGCGGCTCAGGTGCCCGGCGCGGGCTGAACGCGATCAACGAAGTAGGGCGTCTCGGCGAAGCAGCTGCTGGGCACCGCGACGTGTTCGGTGTAGCTGAGTTGCACGCGCTCGCCGACATACTGGCTCATCTGCGCGGCGACCTTGGGGTCGCGCACGCTGAAGGTCCAGATCTGCGGTGCGACGCCTGCGACTATGTACATCGCGAGCTCGCCCTCGTAGGTTTTGCAGAGCCAGCCCTTGCGGGAGAACTTCTGCAGCACGCCGCCGCGCTCGCCCTCGGAATAGGACCAGGACAGCGAGAACCAGGTCCAGCCGGCGACCAGCAGCAGCAGCACGACCAGCAGCGCCAGCAGCGTGCGGCCAAAGCCGCCGCGGCGAACGGTGCCGCCGGCCGGGGTCGAAGGCGCTGGGGGGGCGGCATTCACGACTTCTTCCCCGCCAGCACGCCAGCGCCGTCGCGCACCAGGTCCGGATGCACCTGCTCGGCGAGGCGCAGCATCTCCGGCGGCAGGTCCTCGACCCGCTGCACCTTGCCACCGCGGCCGTTCTGCAGCGTGTTGCCGGGCGCGTTTCCCATCTTCATCCACGGGCGCCAGGCCGTCGCGGCCGAATAGATCACCTGCGTCGGCGCGCTGTGCACGGCCGGGTCCTGCAGCGCCTTCCAGGGCCCGCTCCAGATCGTCCATTCACGATAGAAGAACCCGCGCTCCCCTGGCGTGTCCGGCAGGATCCGCGTGTTCAGGTCTTCACGGACGTGGAACATATCGCCTTCGCGCTCCGGCTGGCTGACGAGCTGCGCGGTGCGCGCCTTGCCGGTGCGAAAGAAGCTAGCGCCGTCCTTCGATTCGCTCGCCATCTTGAATTCCCGCGTCTCCTCGAGGCGCAGCGCGACCTTGCCGACCGATGGGCCGGAGCGATAGGGCGGCACGTCGACGACGGCGCCGCTCACCGGCATCGTCAGCTGCTTGAGCAGCGCGCCGGTCTGCAGATCGACGAAGTGCGCGATCTCCAGCGTGCGGCTCTCGTAGAGCGTGTCGCTGAGCTTGCGGAAGGTCTGCCAGGTCGAGGCCAGCAGCCGGTACATCGGCCAGGTCTCGCCGTCGATGAACGCGTAGTTGACCCCGTCGAGCCAGCCGATCGTCAGGCGCGTGTCGGTGGCGCCGCGCAACTTCATGAAGGTTTGCATCAGCGTGGCGTCGTCGAGCTGCGCAGGGCGCAGCGTCGAGGCGGTCGACTCGCTGGCGTTGCGCGCCGCGGCCGGCGTGCCGGACAGCGCCGTCCCCAGCGCGGCGGTCGAGCCCATGGCCAGCAGCAGCTGGCGGCGATCGGTGGTCGGCATGCGAGAGTCCCCTCGTGATCGGAGGATGGTAGCAGCTTGCGCACGGCGCGCGCCGCGCGGCGGCACCTCAGGCGAGGGGATGGAACACGCGCTGCACGTCGTCTTCCTGCTCGAGCTTGTCGATCAGCTCGAGCACCTCGGCGGCCTGCGCCTCGGGCAGCTCGAGCGGCGCATTCGCGATGTACTCGTGCTCGGCGGACAGCGGCGTGAGCTTGCGCGCCTCGAGCGCGGACTGCAGCGTGCCGAAGTCACCGAAAGCGCAGCGCACGACGATCTGCGGCTCGCCCTTCTCGCCGGTGCTGTCGCCCATCTCCTCGAGGCCGTGATCCATCAGGTAGAGCTCGAGGTCGTCGTGGTCGATGCCGGCGGGGTCGAGCCGGAACACGCCCATCTTGGTGAACTGGAAGCTGACGCTGCCGCTGGAAGCGAAGTTACCGCCGTTCTTCGAGACCACGTTGCGCACGTTGGCGACGGTGCGCGTCGGGTTGTCGGTGGCGGTCTCGATCAGCAGTGCGATGCCGTGCGGGGCATAGGCCTCGTAGATCACTTCCTCGTAATTCGTGGCGTCTCGCCCGGAGGCGCGCTTGATCGCCGCCTCGACCTTGTCCTTCGGCATGTTGACCGCGCGCGCGTTCTGGACCATGCGCCGCAGGGCCGGGTTCGCCTGGGGGTCGGGGCCGCCGTTCTTGACGGCCATGCTGATGTCCTTGGCGAGGCGCGCGAACTGCTTCGCCATGCGGTTCCACCGCGCGAACATCGTGTGCTTCCTGACCTCGAAGATACGTCCCATGCTGGCCTCATCCGGTGCGAAGGCGGCATGGTAGCAGCTAGACTCGGCTCCTCGCCCGAAGCCCCCGTGGAGGCCCGCCATGAGCGATCAGAATGAAGACCCCTGGCGCCTGCGCGGCGTGCGCGTGGTGCGCGCTGGCGAACTCGACCCGAACACGGCGCAGACCCCGGGCATGGATCGACGCGCGGCGCTGACCCGCGAGCGCACCGGCGCGGGCGAGCTCTGGGCCGGCACCGTCACGATCCACCCGAACGCCCGCACCGGCGCCCATCACCACGGCGCGGTCGAGAGCGTGATCTACGTGGTGTGCGGGGTGGCGCGGATGCGCTGGGGCAACCGTCTCGAATATCTCGCCGAGGCCGGCGCCGGCGATTTCATCCACGTGCCGCCCTGGGTGCCGCACCAGGAGATCAACGCCAGCGTCGATGCCGAGCTCAGCTGCGTGCTGGTGCGCAGCGGCCAGGACAACGTCGTCGTCAACCTCGACCTGCCGGGCATCGTCGAGCCGCCAGAGCTGGTGCGCTGGATCGACGACCTGCATCGCGGCTGATCGCACGGTGAACCGGAGCGCTGCGCGGGGAAGCCGCAACCGTGAAGGCCGAGAAGCGCGGCGCTATGATCCCCCGACGCCGGCGCCCCGCGCCGGGCCAACAGGAGCGACCACATGTCCAGCCCGAATCTCCGCGAACTCTATCGCCCCACGCACGACGAGGCCTCGCGGCATCGCTTCGTCGGCGCGCTGAAGAACTTCGCCAACGGCGCGCTCGAGACGCAGCTCGCGACGCGCTATGAATCGCGGCTGAAACCCGCGTTCGCCGCGACGCATGCGGGCCGCGCTCCCGCCGATCGCAACGAGGCGCGGCCGCTGTTCGAGTCCGACCCGCTCTATCAGCTCTGGGGTTCGATGGTCTACACCTCGCAGGCGTTGATGTGGCAGACCGTCGGCGCCACCTGCCGCCGGATCCAGGCCAATTTCCAGGCGCGTGCGAATCTCGCGACCGCGCAGCCGCAAGGCAGCCTGACGCTCGACCCGTCGCTGCAGATTCCGCAGCCGATCGCCGACGTCGAGATCCACCGGCAGCCCGGCGGGTATTTCGCCAGTGCGCGGGAGGGCGACCTGTTCGCGGCGCTCATCTATTTCGGCACGCTGGAGTTGTATCGCGCCGCCAAGGGCCTGTCCGCCAACGCGCCGGTCGGCGAGCCGGGCATCGGGCGCTTCATCGTCTCGGTGGTCCGCAAGCGCTATCCGGACCTGAAGCCGCGTCGCATCCTCGATCTCGGTTGCGGCCCCGGCCTCGATACGGTTGCGCTGAAGGAGGCCTTCCCCGAGGCCGAGGTGCATGCGCTCGACCTGTCCGAGCCGTTCGTCCGTTTCGGCCATGCCTGGGCCGAGGACTGCGGGCTCGAGATGCACTTCCGCCAGGCCGATGCGCAGCGCACCGGCTACCCGGACGGCCACTTCGACCTGATCGTCTCGCACATCCTGTTCCACGAGACCTGGCACGACATCGCACCGCGGATCTTCGCCGAGGCGCGTCGCATCCTCGCGCCGGGCGGCGTGTTCATCAACGCCGACGTGCCCTACCAGCCCGCGCGGATGTCGATCCCGAAGCAGGTTACCAACGATTGGCAGGTGCGCAACAACGGCGAGCCGTTCTGGACCGGCTTCGCCGACACCGACGTGCCCGCCGCGCTGGCCGACGCCGGGTTCGCGCCGGGAGAAGTGCTCGCGGAGTACGAACCGCTCGGCGCCGGTCACTACTACTTCTTCGGCGGCCGCCGTGCCGGCGCCGCGTCGGCCGGCGATGCGCGCAGGGCCGCCGCATGAGCGGCCCGGACCAGCCACTCGATGCGGCGAGCGTCGCACAGCTCGCGGCGGTGGCGCTGCGACTCGCGATGGAAGTGACCGTGCTGCGCGACCGGCTGGGCGCGCACGAGGCGCTGCTCGGACGGCAGGGGCTGCTCAGCCCGGAGGCGGTCGATTCCTACGAGGCGCCCGCCGCGGAGCTCGCGCAGCGTTCAGCGCAGGCGCGCGAGCTCGTCGAGGCGCTCGCCGCCGACATTGGCCCGCCGCGCTGACGCGACTCGACGCCGTGCGGCGCGGGTCGCTTCGCTGCCGCCTCGGCGAACAATGAAGATCAGCAACGTGATCGTCACCGCGGCAGTGGGCGGAGATCGAGTGCCTGACGCTGCGCACGGCGCCGGATCACGCGGGCGCGCGTTTCGGCCACCGACCGCGATGCAGAGGCTTGTTCACTCTCGCGCCGACGTTCGTGCTGGTGCCTTCTTGCGCCAACGATCGCTGACGTCTCGCACAGCCCTCAACAACCCTCGACGACCACGAGGCAGCAGCGTGAACAGACCCTAGCGGTCGCCCATCTGCGCGACGTCGCCGGCCGGGCCGCGGCTCGCGACGATCGCCTTGACCCGCAGGTAGCGCGCGATGCCCGACGGACCCATCCGCGAGCGACCGAGGCCCGAGAGGCGGAAGCCTTCCCATTCGAAGTCCGAGACGAAGCTCGACATCGAGATCTCGTTCAGGCTGACGAAGCCAGCCTCGAGGCGCTCGGCGATCGCGAGCGCCTCGGCCTCACTGCCGGCGAGCACGTTCGCCGAGAGTCCGTAGTCGCCTTCGTTCGCGAGCCGGATGGCCTCCTCGAGGCTGTCGTACTTCATGACCGGGATCACCGGGCCGAAGGTTTCCTCGGTCATCACCTTCATCGAATGATCGACGCCGCTGAGCACCGTCGGTTCGCACCAGACGCCACCGCGTTCGACGATCCGACCGCCATGCTCGATCTTCGCGCCCCTGGCGACCGCGTCGGCGAGGTGCTCGCGGACGATCTCGGCCTGGCGCGCCATGATGAACGGTCCGATCTGGCCGTGCGGGTCGTCGGCAGTGAGGCGCACGCCCTGCGCCTTCTCGAGCAACCGCCGCATGAACGGCTCGTAGACTGCCGCGTCGACGTAGACCCGCTCCAGCGACTGGCAGGCCTGGCCGGAGGCGAGCACCGAGCCGCGCAGCACGGCGGTCGTCGCGCGCTCGAGGTCGGCGCTGCGCGTGACGATCACCGCGTCGTTGCCGCCGAGCTCGAGGAAGGCCGGGATGAAGCGCCGCGCCGCGTGCTCGGCGACGATCCGGCCGGTGCGCACGCTGCCGGTGCAGACCACGGCGTCGACGTGGTCGATCAGGTCCGCTCCGGTGCTGCCCGGGCCGAGCACGACGCGAAACACCGCGCCGACCTGCGGCACGGCGGCGAAGATCCGCCGCAGCGGCTCGACGTAGCGCGGCGTCACCTCGCTCGGCTTCAGAACCACCGCGCAGCCGGCCATCAGTGCCGGGATCGTGTCGATCATCGACAGCACCACCGGGAAGTTCCACGGCGCGATCACGCCGACGAGCGGATAGGGCAGGAGCTGGCGCCGCCCGACGATGCCGGGAATCGAGGACGGGATCTCGGCCGCGATGCCGGCACCGAACACCTGCGGCGCATTGGCGAGTGTCTGCGCGATCATGCCCTGCACGGCCGCCACCTCGATCAGCGCGATGCGGTGGCGCCCGGTGTCCGCCGACAGCGCCGCGACGAGCTCGGCGGACTGCGCCTGGAACGCGGCGCCGAGTGCGCGCAGCGCCGCGGCGCGGCCTTCGACGCCGAGCGCCTGCCAGGACGGCTGCGCCGCGCGCACGGCCGTGCAGGCCGCGCCGACGGCGTCGCGATCGTCGATCGCAAAGCGGTAGTCCTCGATGCCCGTCAAGGGGTTGCGGGCCTTCATTTCGCTCGTGTTCGTCATGGCGCTTGCTCCCGCCGACACGTGGTCGGCTTCACAGATCTTTGCAGCCTGCGCCGGGAGCCGAGACCCCCGTGCCGGTCTACACTGCAAACGCATTGTCGTCTTTGCCTCCCGGGTCTGTCATGCCTGCCACCGATTCCTCGCCCCGTTTTCGCCAGCGTCTCCCCTGGATGGTCGCCGCCGTCGTGCTTGTCGGCGGCCTGGTGGTCTGGCGGCTCGTCGGCCGCGCCGAACCCGCGCCGCAGTTCCAGACTGCGGCGGTCGATCGCGGTGAAATCACCTCGCGCGTCAGCGCCTCGGGCAGCCTCTCGGCGACGGTCACCGTCGAAGTCGGCAGCCAGGTGTCGGGGCGCATCCAGTCGCTGTTCGCGGACTACAACACCGTCGTCAAGAAGGGCGAGCGGATCGCCAAGATCGATCCGGCGCTTTTCGAGGCGGCAACCGCACAGTCCGCCGCCAACGTGATGGCCTCGGAGGGCAACCTCGCGCGGCTGCAGGTGCAGGCCGAGGACGCCGCGCGCCAGGCGCGCCGTTCCTCGCAGCTGTTCGAAGGCAAGCTGATCTCGGAGAACGATCGCGACAACGCGGTCGCCACTGCGCGCGCCGCCGAAGCCGCAGTGCGCCAGGCGCAGGGGCAGCTCGCGCAGGCGCGAGCGGCGCTGCGCCAGGCGCAGACCAACCTGCGCTACACCGACATCATCGCGCCGACCGACGGCATCGTCATCTCGCGCGCGGTCAACGTCGGGCAGACCGTCGCCGCGTCGTTCTCGGCCCCGGTGATCTTCACGATCGCGCAGGACCTGCGCGCGATGGAAGTGCACACCAGCGTCGCCGAGTCGGACATCGGCCGGCTGCGCGCCGGCATGGACGCAAGCTTCACCGTCGATGCCTACCCGGGCGAGCCGTTCCAGGGCCGCATCCGCGAGATCCGCAACGCCGCGCAGGTGGTGCAGAACGTCGTCACCTACGATGCAGTGGTCGACGTCGCCAATCCCGAGCTGAAGCTCAAGCCCGGCATGACGGCCACCGTCACCGTGATCGCCGACCGGCGCGACGACGTGCTGCGCCTGCCGAATGCGGCGCTGCGCTTCCGGCCGGAAGCTGCAGGTGGTGGCGCTGGGGCCGGGCCCCGCGGCGCTG